>Ga0137394_10002053_pt1 | contig 14820 bp, 21 predicted proteins | sample czobulk116metaG_FD_108278 | JGI IMG/M metagenome (GOLD analysis project Ga0137394, IMG submission 108278) | Vadose zone soil microbial communities from Angelo Coast Range Reserve, California, USA - czobulk1.16 metaG | ecosystem: Environmental > Terrestrial > Soil > Vadose zone | place: USA...
AACGCGCAGCATCAGTTACGTGCTCGATAAAAGCGTGACAGACAGGTGCGTAATTTGCGGTGTTCTAGCCGACGGTCATTCCTCATACAATAGTGGGTTACTAGCCTCACTTCATTTGTTGACGCGTCCGGTACCCTCAACATGCGTTTCGAAGCCAAGCTTCTGAAGCCTTTGCGTGGTAGCTGCTTGGTGTGCTGAGTATACTACGTGGCTGTGCGGTTTGGTTCTGTTACTCCCGGTACATTTTCCCCTATGATTAATTCGGCAACCCCTATGTTCAGCGTCCCACCTCCTGGTAGATACTTGAATATGGACACTGATCTGTACAATAAAGATTTCGAAAGAACAACAGTTATTCATGGGATCTGGAGGGGGCGAATGAGTGGGGCTGCTGAATCTTGAGTCGGTGGTAAATACTAACTGAAGGGACATTATAGTCCGTCAGTCCGTGTCTTGTTTCGCCCCGTCCCCTAGCACGTGTAGATATACATAGAAATTAGTTCTATGCTAAGGTAAAGGGCTCAAAGGCCGCTCCCCCGATGCTCGGATGTCTGGGCGAGTACTAAACTGTTGCGAGGATAAAGATGCCCATGTATAGGCTCGTTCCACGCTCGAGTTATGAACGTGTGAACAAGACAAACATCGAGTAGGAAGAACAGAAAGACCCAGCCAGCCCACGCAACCCCCACGAGTGCGGAAAGCACACGGCATGGTGAATATTGATGACACCAGCCTAGGTGGCCCCACCCAGTCTGTATGGTTGTACGTCAGCATACTAGCTAGTAAGAGCTTGGGGTCACAGGGAGATGCCCACAGTCGCAAGCGCCGTGCCAACAAGCCACATGGTAAAGAGCATGGAAAGCGCAATCGCCTCGACCGCGAATGTGTGAATGACTAGGCGATTGCACCGCATCCAAATCGCGTGGATGCTGAGGGCGAGAAGGGGTTAGCTCACACCCTTCGTGTCGAGAAAGCTCTGTGAAGGACTGACGCAAACGTTGACCAAAGCACGGAGAGGGTGCTTGCCACAAAGAGCTCGACAACAATGGGGTCGTAGAAGTGATGGCCCCCATTGAGAGGATCATTGGGGGAAAGATTCTCAGTATAGTGTAGCCGCACGGCAGTGAGACCCAGGAGGGCTGCGGCAAACATCCACTGGTTATTACGATGATATACCATCAGCGCCATCAGCGATCGCCGTCGAAGGCTTTACATAGTACAAGACGAGACGAACGACGGAGAGAAAAGGCATGGGGAAGGTAATCAAGGACTCGGAGGTCAGAGAGATAGGGATTTGGATTCTCGATTGAGGGATCCAGAGTCGCAGGTCAGAGAGATAGGGATTTGGATTCTCGATTGAGGGATCCAGAGTCGCAGGTCAGGGTTATATGCATTTTCAGGTGACCTGGCCTTGGGCGTGCTCCGCGCTTGTTACGCATGTTAAGTACGGTTACGCTTTCAACGACCGGGTATTGTGCCTGACGTTCTCGGATGTATACTCTTTGGTCTCTGCGGAGGCGGAGAAATGGCCGTGGAACCTCACACGTGAAGGCCCATGGTGTACTACTGATTTGGTTAGAGCAGAGTCATACAACCCTGGCTTGACAGAACCCAGTCTCTCATCCGAGTCATATGTCTGGAAATTCTTCCTCTTTCTCTCGGGTGCTTGCGGCCTGCCGCTGTGTTGGTTTTCTGAAAGATCCACTAGATTATTTCCTCCTGTCTCACCCCAGGTTGGGTAACTGGGTCCTGAATCATATCGGTGTTATCAGGCGGCATGGACCCTTGACATGCCAGTGCCTGCAAGCAAACTTAATTGCCCAGCTTTAATTGCGCCTGCTCTATGACAGCTGCCAGAACCAGAGCGCAGTTGGCGCTCCTCGCCGTCACAGCATAGCTTTCTCTTCTATGGACCATCAAAGCGAGTCTGGAAATGATACGCCCCCCGCATATGTTCCTTGGTCGTCGAGCCCGTCGACTCCCACTGGCAGGCCTCCAGCCCCACTGGCACGGATCCCTTTTTCCCGAGAAACGCCCTTTCTGATGGATATCGAGTCACGACCACTGCCGTCTCTGCCGCCACCACTACCTCTTTCACCACCACCGCCCTTCAAGTTTACTCTTTCACCACTACCACACTTTCCTCTTTCACTACCGTCACCTCTACCTCTTTCACCACCGCCACCATTTCCTCTTTCACTACCACCACGACCTGTTTCTCCTGCTTCAGAAGTACCTACTCAAAATCCAACACAGTCGCATCAAGCAGTTCCACCAACTACATCTGCAGATCGATTATCATGGGCACCACCGCATCGAGCAATTCCATCAACTGGCTCTGCGGACTCACCATCGTCGCTACCATCTCGTCCCGCTGTTTCTCGCCATTCAATAATCAATGACATGCACAGATCGGTGCGATCTTCGTCCCAAGTGGGCACGGCTGTGATGAGGGAGCAGGCAGCGGGGGCGGCTGCAGAAGGTGCCTTCAGGCTGGACGCCTCAGAGCTGGTGGAGGCGGCGCCGAAGGAAAGGGAAAGAAGACAAACACAGGAGCGACTGCGACACCTCTTCTCCCAAGCTTTTCAGGACGAGGATGGGTGTAGGTTGATGTTGCAGACCTGCGCAGAGGCGTGCGCAGAGAAGGGCATCGACTTTGCTACCCTTCTGCAGGAACCCATCATGGCCGGCCAACTCCTAGTGTATTGGGCTATTGTCAAGAGCCGTGTTGCCCTGCAGCAATCACAAGGTGCTGACGTGGTCATTCTGATGATTTTGGATTTCTCGCGACCCCTGCAAAGCGCATCCGTCGTCGCGGTCCGCCACGCGTGCATGACAGTATCGGACAATGCCCTCTTTCGACGTCTCTGCGGGCTTTACAAAGTATTTGCGCCACCTAGCTCGGATACAGAGGAGTTGATGCTCGATGGTTCCGGCGTCGAGGACAGCATCGTTGTCGAAGATTTGCACAGAAACAACGGAGCATTTGTGGTGTATATCAAGCTCGCGCAGTTTCTGCTACGCATGCGCACGTCCAAGCTGGTATTCGTGGAGTTTGTTACACGTGGTGAGCGGCTGTTGTCCTACTTGTCCAGCATTTGGTCATGCTTTTTCTCACTTTATCACCCGCAGACCGGATATGGTCCCTGATTTTCTCGAACATCTACTCGACGTCCTATGAGAGGGTCCTCATTCTGCAGCTGGGTGAACATAGTTCGCCGGCGTGGGTCGATGCGCAGCTCATCATCACGGACGATCCGCGCGTACCCACGGCAGGAGCGCAATCCTCTCTATATATCCCGCTTAAATGCCATTGGCGGCAGCTGAAACCTTTGCCAACGCGCACTGTCCATAGCGTCCTCGATCAAAGCGTGGCAGCAAGGTGAGTGCTTTGCGGTGATCCAGCCGACGGCCATTCTTCATACAGTAATGGGTTAGCCTCATCTCAAGTGTTGACGCGTCCGGTTCCCTCAACGCGCGCCTTGAGGCCAAGCTCATGAAACCCGATGGTAGTTGCGTGGTGTCCTGAGTATATTACGTGGTTTGGGATTTGGCGCGGGCAGGTGGAAGCTGAGGGCGGGGACAAGACGACAGCTTCATTCGACATTGGAACAGCTGCATGCAAGAAGACACAATGTGTTTGAACAGATCACAGCAAGGGCACAGTGATAGCTGTTTCCCGTGTGTTGCACGCGGCACTGCTACAGTAGTGTTGCTCTTGGTTTGGCACTATCCCCTATGACTGAATCGGCGACCCTTTCATTCGGTGCACCCGGGTGAATACTGACTTGAGGTTGTATATGAGTACTCGATAAATAGGATTTGTGAAATACGTTTTCGAAAACAATGATTATGCATGGAATCCGGCAGGACCGATTACAAACCGGAGCCTGACAACATTGAAAAGTAAGAGGTAATGTAATGGTCCATCCTCATGACGCGCCACCCGCAATCAGCGCTGCAGTGTAGTCAACTATGGCGAAGTTACGTTAAAGGTTAAAGGAAACAATATATCTACGAGCTAGGCTACTCACTCTCGTCACCATGAAGGCTATCTTGTATCGTTGGTGAATGCGGCTTCTCGAGTTTCATGCGTTTCCCTTTCCGCGGGCGATTCTCAGCTAGCTTGGAGTGTTTATCGGGGAGACCTATGGCCTTGTCCAGTCTTCGTTTCGTATGTGACTTCACAGACAACGTATAAGCTGGTTCCCCAGCGTCAAGCTTATCTTCATTTCCCGTATCATCTTCGAAGAAGTCATCCGGCGCGTCCATATCTCGCCTAGCTTTGACCCCTCTGTCTGCCCCAGCATCTATCGCCTTCTTATCGATCGAGCCGTCCCACTGCTCGGAGATGCTCTTTCGTGGTACGGATTGCCTATACTCTAGCGTCTCCGGTTCGCTACTCATCTCACCTGCGCGCATCTGTGCGCGCACCCATTCGCGGAGCTTTTCACGTTTCCCATCGGTAACGCTCGAGCTGGGTCCGCAATGGGCTGGCGTTGCGACTTCTTCCGCGTTCCGCACCTCCGGAGGGAAGATTGAAATGTACTTCTCCAATCTGGGATAATTCTGGGGTGAAAAGGAATAGAATGACAGCTCGCAAAGGAGGCCCCAACAGCATGGCATGTGAGATGAGAGAGAGACGTACCGTGACGTAGTTTAGGTCCACGCGTAAATCGAACAGTTCTGCGTCGAGAGCTTTCCGAACCTTTGATGAGATCTCCTCGTCCCCAAATCGCCTTTTCGTCTGCCTGATCTTGCGCAGAAGCTTCTGGCGATCTGTTAACCCTCGTCTTGAGAATGTCCTCAAGGCCGATGATATGAAGTATGACACGCACCGAAAAACTTGACCTTATGGTACCGCGTCGCTAGAGCGCGCTCCTTGTTAGCTCTTTCCCCCGCTGCAAGATCTGCTTCGAGCGCCTTCAGCTTGCGCTCGGCCTCGATGCGTACGTCGGCTCTGAGGCCCTCCTGCTGCGTTCTGAGCGCATGCAAATTTTTCCGCCGGATAAGCGCTCGCACCTTGGCAAGGAGCCGCCGAGTCTGCCTGAGTGCGGCCTTGATTTTGGATACGCCAGGGGCAGCTCCCTCTTTCGGCGTCGTCAGATTCCTTCTCTTTCTGGAACCCTGTTTCGTTGTTGGAGAATCTGCTCTTTGAGTGTGTTTTGTGCGAATCGGAGGCATGACGGACGATATGTGTATGGTGGTACAGTAGTGGGTTCGAACCGGACCGGACCGCATTTGTTATCAACCGAGCCGAGTCAGTCAGAACGTTGAAGTGATCTGTTCTTCCTCCTCTCTCGATTCTCTGCCTTGCATGGTGCTTCGTTAAGCTTCATCGGCCCTTGTCATGAAAAATATCGCAATTTCCGGAACGTGGCGCTTCGCCATACCAGGCACCAATATCACCACAGCCATCGTTGATGTAGACAGGGCCTGTCTTTGGATAGCTTCGGAGAGATTGAACGCCGACGCAGACATCGAGATAAACATCTATAAAATGGGCCTCCCTGACGATTCATATGAGATGGAAGATGTGAGTGCCTTCACTCAGGGACCTCAGGTCATGAATTGGTCCCGTAAGACGATGCAGATTCACTGCGACTGCAGGTAGCAAACACTGAACCCGTTGCGAAGCTTGTGTCATGTACAAGCCGACTCGTCCAAGATGCATCTTCTCAGGTGGCTTCTCTCAGAAGCGTCGCCGGCGAAGAGTCGCTTGTCATCGTCACGCGCGGTGGCGACATCTCGTCCATGAAACTGGGGAATCCTGATCCGGACTGGCAGGCAAGATCGACGTCGCTTTATAACGCATGCTGACATGCTGATCAACTATTTCACCATCAGTTTAAGACAATTGGTTCTTTCGAGGACGGGATACAAGCGGCTGCATGGAGTCCAGATGATTCGCTGCTCATCCTCGTTACAGGTAGGCTCTATGTATTGTTCCATCCGCTTGGCATGCCTGATCGTATACAGGGGAGGGGAAGTTGATTGTCATGACCCCGACCTTCGATGTTCTTCACGAGTCTTCCCTACACACTGATGAGTTCGGCGAAGGTAACGCTCATGATCTCTTATCACGCCCGGCGCTAATCTCCCCCATAGACGCGCCAATCGACGTCGGATGGGGATCCAAGCAAACTCAGTTCCACGGCTCTCTTGGAAAAGCAGCTGCTCAGGTACCCGCTGCTTCCTCTTTGTCTTCTGTTGGCATCTCTCCCGACGACGATCTTCTCACGCGCATTTCCTGGCGCGGGGACGGCGCCCTGTTTGTCGTCTCCGCCGTCTCGCCCCCTGCGGGCGCTACGCTTCGCCGTCGTGTGCTCCGTGTGTACAACCGTGACGGCGTGCTGCAAACCAGTGGGGAGCCAGTGCCTGGGCTTGAGCATCCGTTGTCGTGGCGGCCATCGGGCAACCTTATCGTGGGCGCGCAGCGCTTCGGCACGTTCCCTGGTGGAGGAAAGGGACGGGAGGGCAGACACGACATCGTGTTCTTCGAGAAGAATGGACTCAGGCACGGAGAGTTTGCTCTGCGACACGGGACGCCCGGTGTTGGCCCGTCCGAAGCAAAGGAGAGGAGATGGGGCTATAAGGTAAAGGAAGTCTGCTGGAGTACTGACTCGAACATGCTCTCGGTGTGGATCGAGGAGGACGCTGGCGACACTGGCGAGTCCTACAGCCGTATCTAACGACCTATCCTCATCCTTATGCGTCCAGTCCAACTTTGGACGACCGGGAACTACCATTGGTACCGTTTGAGATCATATTTCCGCCGACTATTATGCTGATACCCAACTAGGTATCTCAAGCAAGAGATTGCAGCGCCGTCTTTGGAAGGGGGAAGATTCACATCAGTCACTTGGCACCCTGAGAACCCCCTCCAGATTCTGCTTACAACAAAGAGTTCGTCGACTTTGCCCTTTTTGAAAGAGACCGCTCCGTTTACACTTTTGGTATTAGCTGAGGTTATTACATACTCGTTTCGCTGGGAGACTTGCGCCACCGCAACAATAGCGCCTCGCGACACAGGGACAGTTGCCGTTGTAGACGGATGTGAGCCTCTCCTCTTACTTCTTGTGGCTAGCCCTTGTGACTTCTATCATAGCTTCTATCCTTCTCACGCCGTTCAGGATGCAAAACGTCCCGCCTCCCATGTGTTCTCATAGACTCACCCTCCGGCGCTCGCCGTCGGCACCCGCCCGAACTTTGCAAACTCCTTGTTACGTCACCTTTTCGCCAGAAGAGGATGTACTAGCCGCTTTGTGGGAAACAGGGCATGTCGAGCTGTGGGACCTACACACACAACTTGAATTCGGACGGGGACCTGTCATGACGCCCGATCTCATTTGGAGCAGTCCGCTTGAGGGTGCGCGATTTAGGGAGATATCCGTTTCTACGAACACGTCTGGAAGCACCATAGGGCGCATCGCGGCCCTTGGACTCGAAAGCAACGGAACAGATGTGCTGCTGGTCCTTGACATCGATCAGAATGGTATCAGTGTTCTAGAGGTTCCGGGTCTTGGGTCGGTGGGATGGCGCCTTGCTCTTACACGTGGGGCCGTGGTTCTCCATCGTAATGGCAAGGTACTGGAATGTACGCGGTGCCCATTCGAGCTGACATCTATGTCTTGACATTTTCTCAGGTGATATTGATTCCAGAAGGCTCATTCCCTGTGTCGACTTTGGAAAGGCCTGCGACGTCGTGCGAGTGATCGACATCCCACAATCCTCTACCTCTGAGGCAACGTCTCTTTATCTGGGCCTCGCATGCTCTGGTTTCTTATTGTCGGCCACACCCTCTTCCTCGCCACGGACCCTCGCGCAGAATGCAAACTCCTTTACGGTTTCGGGCGACTTCGTCGTGTATACCACCTTGGCGCATGAGGCCCATTTCGTTTCTGCCTCACTTCTTGCAGCTGCAGACGCAAGTGCCGATGTGAGCGGCGAACGGCGTTGTGTTGAACGAGGCTCGCGTATCGTTACTTCCGTTCCGAGCACCATGAGCCTGGTTCTGCAGATGCCGCGCGGGAATCTGGAAACGGTGAATCCTCGTCCGATGGTCATGGCTACCATCCACGCTGACTCCGACGCGTGGGTACTCTTCTCCCTTGGTGACTGCACAATACTTATGAGTAACAACAAGGGGAAACTACCGCAAAGCATTCTTGGCGTGCAGAAAGCACCGTATTGATCTCAACGTCATTGTAGACAGGGACCCAAAACTGTTCAGAGAGCAGCTACCTTCTTTCATTGAGCAAGTCTGTGACGTAGACTACATTAACCTCTTCCTGACGAACCTCGGGTTGGTGGCCTTTTCTGAACTTTACTTACTGACATTGATCAGGGTTCGCAGCCAAGGTTCGCAGTCGCCAGAGGTAATCTCCGAGCTCTGTGATGCTGTGAGGGAGCAGCTTGAGGCGCAAGACATAGAGAAGTACATCAACTCAATCTTGACTGCGTATATCGTAAAGCGTCCCCCCGACCTCGAGGCTGGACTCCGCGTTCTGTTACAACTACGAGGTATGGTCATCTTCTTTTGATGGTGAATCCTGACCGTGCATCTCCGGATAGAGCGCGTACCAACTGCAGTCGAAGATGCCGTCAGATACATCATCTTTCTGGTCGATGCGGATACATTGTTCGATGTTGCCCTTGGGATGTACGATTTCTCGCTGGTACTTTTGGTTGCACAGCACGCTCAAAAAGTTGGTCTCTGTGATACCCAAACTTTTATGAAATACAGTACGCTGATATTATTTCAGGATCCTCGAGAGTACCTTCCTTTCGTACGCGAACTCCGCGCCTTGGAAAAGTATTATCAGCGATTCCGTATCGATGATCATCTCAAACGATACAAGAGCGCCTTACGGAATCTCCATCTTGCGGGTATGCCAGATCGACGTAATTATTCTCGCGCCCAATACCGACGATACTGTACTCCTCAGGCCCGGAGCGCTTCGACGACTTAAAGGCGTACGTAGAGAAGCACCAACTCTACGAAGAAGCCCTGGATATATTCCATGAGACCGATAAATTCCCTGTGCGTGTGACGCCTTTGTTTTCGACTGCATTAATCCTCGGGACCCTTCAGGAAATCCTAAACTTGTACGGAGGGTGGCTATTCGAACGTCGTGAATTCGCCCAATCCGCCTTGGGTATGCAGGCTATTATATCCCCTCAGCACAGCCAACTGACAGGACGTAGTGTTTATGGATGCGCAGAGACCACAGAGGGCCATGCTTGCATACGAGAAAGCTCTATCGTGGCGAGAACTGTTCGAGCTTGCACAACTTCAAAAGGTGGAGCACGAGGACGTAGTCGCAATCGCGTACCGTGTAGCCGGTGTGTTTTTCCAAGACTAGCCACGTTCACGTTAATAATCAACCATTCAGAGGATCTGGTCTCGAAGAAACGCTACATCGAAGCGGGCCGCGTTCTTTTCGATTACGCTGAGGATGAACGCGAAGCCGTCATTGCTCTCGTCCAGGGAAATCAGTTCTCGGAAGCGCGTCGGATCGTGAGTTGTCACCTTGGCCCATCTTCAATCGCAAATCCCACAACTTGCGACTTTTCAGATAACTATGCGTGATTGCCCCGAGCTCCTCGAGGAAATCGTCAGCCCCACGGTCCTCGAAGTACGGACTGAAATCGCCGAGGATCTTACCGAGATGCGCGAGCAACTCAAAAAGCAAGTCGCGCGTCTGCGCGAACTGCGCATAAAAAAAGACGAAGAGCCAGGTACGCCCGCAAATACAACTCTCCGCGCCTTCCCTGACGCCGACACGTGCGCCGCGTACTTCCCATATCAGAGGAATTCTATGGCACCGAAGACCTCGCGGTGCACAACGTAGACGTGATGACGGATGCCTCGGCCTTCACGGCCTTTACACGGTACACCGCGGCACCATCCACCGTATCGCGCGCGACGACAAAGCGCAGCTCACGCTCGAAGCGTAAGATGGAACGCAAAGTGGGCTCGGGACGCAAAGGCACGGTCGACGAGGAGGAATATTTACTCAAGTCGCTCACAAAGCTCGCGGGCAAGCTCACCACCGCTCAAGGTACGCGCATCACGACCTTTGTCGGTTTTCGAAAGCAAAGCGTCTGAACAATGCCTTAGATGAGACCGCTGCGCTCGTGCCGCATTTACTGCGGTTCACCCCCGTCCATAGGACGGCCGCTCGGGAGTTGCAGAACGAGGTCGCCGCATTTTCACGCGAGATGGCCGAGGCGTTCGACGAAGTGTGGCCGGCACTAACCGAAGACGAGGAGACGGCGACAGCAGAGCCACCGGATAGCTGGGCCGCGCGGATGGCAGAACAAGAGAAAGACCGCGAGCGCGCCGTCAAGGCGATCACCAAGCCAGAGCTGCGCTTAGCCGAGTCGTGGCGTACGAGACTCCTCGGTGCCAAAAAGAGCTGAATATATTAGTGAGTTTGTAGGTAATGTGTCGTCATGGTCATGTAAGGCGTTACAGGTGAATAGGGGCATGTGTGTCTGAGTCGGTGGCGATAACGGCCTGGCTATACAAAAAGGGAAATAGATAATGTAACTTAAACTGTACGAACAGAGATTTCCTCGCTCTTCCATCAACATCGGCTATGGCCAGGATAGCGCTCGGCCGCGGGCATGCTCGCCAAGTCCACGTCGTCATAGTCGGAGTGACGGCTATCGTACCAAAAGGCCACGAGCTCATCACTGTCAGGGAATAACGGCGATCTGGCGCCCGAAAACACCAACCGCGCAAGTTCGTCGCCCTCGATCCCGGGGAGGAAGATGTGGCACCCAAGGGGGAGCCCACCCTTTTGGAGATGACTACCAGGGGCGAGGTACAACGAAGAAGACATCTTTAATCTGGTGTGTTCGTCGAGAGCCGAAGGTCTGAGGTTCAATTTCCCGAAACAAAAAAAATCATGAGCAAGATAAAGAAACGAATAGGGAAAAGATAAGGGGGAAGGGGGGACGTCCTTACCGCGCGATAAGGCGTAGTACCTCGGGCGCGTGAGCGGCATCCGCGAAGAAAGTGGCACGTGCGCGGAGCGCGTCGAGCCGCGCCCACTGCTCGGCGTCGTTGTGGTACCTGTCTGGCCAAATGCCGTCGAGGTACATTTTCCACCTGCGCGCCCAGAGCGCGCTCCACTCGTCAGGATCGACGTCGACGATGGTGCGCATCATATCGCCGCGGTCCTCGGCGCCCCATCCGCCGCTGCCGAGGTGCGCGATGCAGGGCGAGCCCGTGTCGCCCCTGCGCGCGTAGAGGAGGACAGAGATCGGGTCGACGTCCGTGTGGTAGAGGAGGAAGCCGGTCGGTTTGGAGTGGGTGAAGGGCGCCGGCGCTGCGTTCACGCGGGCTATCTGCCAGTGGGTAATAAATTGTCGAAGAATGGAAGGACGGGTAATCGTGAGCGTCAGGGACGACAGTAAGCGGGCAGGTTGGGGCGTACGTGCCATGTGCCGGGCCTAGCCGCCGCTCGAAAACGCCATGGAGACGACGACGACATTGCACCGATCAGGTTTTTCTCTTTGTCTCGCGCGCACGATTTCATTCCTGTGACGAAAGCAGCTAGTTGGCCCCATACGACTTCACCTGTTCACCGCCGCCGCCATGCCCCAAATCGTCAGAAAACACACATCAGTTGCCAAAGAGACAGACAGACAGACAGACAGATAGACGGATGACGTACCGCTCGTAATTTCAAAAGCGCTTCTCAGCTTTCTCGCTTGCGCAGGTCGCACGGACCGCCAACGGGGATCGAAGTCGTACGCGTGTTCCCTCAGACGCACCTCTTCCATGCTGGGCTGCATCCTGAGGCCCGTCTCGAACGCCGGCCGGTGTAGACGGCCATCGGCAAGGGCACGGCGGCGCACGTCGGCGACGCGTTTTTCGAGCAGATTCCAAGACGGACGGTAAGCGAGGATGCGCGCGCATAGGCCGCCGGGATCCATGGTGCTGAACGAGTTCCAGTGGATGCACCACACGTACGCGATCGCCTTGATGATTTCCTCGTCCGTCGGGATGTGCGAGCGTGGGGGCGGCCATGCGCCTGGAGGAAGAGGGCGCCAGAGGGCGCATGTGTCTGGCGTTGGTAGCATTGGGAAATAATTGGGGTGTACTGCCTTGGTGGGGGTTGAGAAGGCCTGTGTTGGGGTCTGCGAAGACGACATGGGAGAAGGTTGGTAAGGAAGGAGGAAAGTGGGGTTGTCTCACTCACACGATCGTGCCCGTTTATATGTTCTGGTTCCGTTCTAGAGTCTTGTCTCTAGATCTTGTCATCTCAGCAATTAGCAACTGCAAGGTTAACTCGATTCGTGACGTCATCCCGTGACTTCTCAAACACGTGGCGTCATCTGGCCAGGCACGTGAACAACTCTCAAATTATTGGTCATCAATTACTTACTCATGCCGACAATGCCCCTCCCTACAAGCCCGTTCAGCTCCTCTGTTGACAGACCCAACTCGCCACACAATATCGCCCTGTTATGAGCCCCGAGGTCGGGGCCAGCCCACCGCGTACCGGCATGAACACCCTCCAGCCTGGGCGCAACGCCGGGCATCTTCACCGTCCAGCCACCACCACCTCCCTCTTTCCCACCGCCAGGAACCCAGACGTCCTCCACCGCGCCACGTTCTCGTACCTGCTCACTCGCAACGATGTCGCGGACGCTCGCGACACGCCCTGCGGGCACTCCGATTTGATCTAGCACGCGCAGTACCTCGTCTCGTGTCCGGGCCTGGGTCCACGTCACGATCGCCTCCTCGATCTCGGCACGTCGGGTAACCCGGTGTTGGTTGTTGGCGAATTCTGGGCCTGTAAGGTCGAGCCGATCCATCGCGCGCATCAGCCGCTCGTACATCGAGTCGGCGTTTGCGCCAATGATCACGTAGTCGGGTTGCGCATCGGCTGGGGCGGAGGGTGCAGGAGCACACGGGTATGCGCCAGTTGGCACTATCCCCGTGACGGACGAGCCAGAGGGACTACGCACGACACCCTTGCGATCGAATTCTGGTATGATACCCTCCATCAAGTTGAGCATGCTGTTTCGTCATTAATGACCACTAGGGCGAGAGAAATGTATTATTTCTTTGCCTTTACCTCTCCATAATGCTCACGTCCACGGTCAGCCCTTCGGTGACGCCCTTATCTTGTTTCGCACGCCGTGCCAGGAGGGCCATCGCCGTCCCAAACGCGGCCGTCAATCCGGCGACAGAATCACCGAGACTGATGTTCGGTCGAACAGGTGGCCCACTGAGCTCGCCTGTCTTCTCGTCCGGGAAACCATTGATGAATCGAAATCCCGCCTCGCCCTCGCATACGCTCGCGTATCCGGGGCGCGAGGACCAAGGACCGGTTTGACCGTATCCGGAAACGCGGGTGAAGATGAGCCCAGGATTGGTCGCGCGTAGTTTGTCAGGGCCAATGCCCCATTTCTCCAGTGCTGTGCAAGATGTGATTTTTTTTTCGATTAACGGCGATTGCAGGAGATGAGCTTGTATGCGTACTTCCGGGTTTGAAGTTCTCGATTACGACGTCGGAACGCTCTGCGAGTCGCCGTACGAGTCTATTCGGAGTTGCAGACTTGCAGTCAGTTTTGATTTTGTCGTAGGCAGAAAAAGTTGGTAAAGGGTTTGAGAGGAGGAACACGCACGCTCGACCTTCCTCCTTGCGCATATCGATCGTTACGCTTTTCTTGTTGCGACCAATACTACGAAACCAAGGGCTCGTCCCATCGACGTCAAGTTCGCGCCACACGCGCAGGGGATCCCCGCCATTTGGCGGTTCGACCTTGATGACTTCCGCGCCGAAATGCCTGGCCACCCCATGTCTCGCTTGAGTGGCGGGCAAGAGCAAAAATAGAAGGCTCGCGACGTACCCGAGTAACTGCCCTGCAAAGGGGCCCGCTATGAGCTGCCCGAGTTCGAGGACACGCACGCCGGACAATGGCAATTGATCGTTTGACGTGTCCTTTGCCGATGACGCGTCGGTGGTTCTTATAGAATATATCGCGGATATAGAGGATTCTGCGGGGTAGATTTACGACTGTTCAAACTCACAATCCGCGACCAATCCTAGCACGCCTTGCCACTACGGTCCTGCTCCCACATCCAGCCAGAACATTTCTTGTGAGCATACTGCAAAACATTCTGATCTTCTTTCGCCTTTTTTCTGGTGCGTTGGACGATCGGCCAGACGTATCCTTGGTCCAAGGAAAAGTACAGCCGAATATCGTCACGGTAACAGCATATTTTTTCAATCGATCAGCCGAGCGTTGGACGCGGCTCTCCTCTTCAATCTCCCACGCTGGATCGAAGAAACATTACCCAGCCCCTCCACTCAGGTTCACACACCCTCGAGACAGAAATCAAAGTTTCAGCAAGAGTCGGCCGCGGTGTCTATCATACTTATATCATTTACAGAAATCATTTGCCCGATCAACGCCACACTTCCTTTTGGAAATAGTTAAAAACCCGTTCCCGACGAACGGCCGCGTTCCAAAAATGCTCCAGAGATACACGAGACAGTCTTTCACGTTCAGTGGCACGTATCTCCGCGTCATGGAAGCATGAATGGTGACGAAAAGCGTGCAATTGTGACTATCAGTAGTATCGGGGGATTCGAGGCAATTGCCAGTGGGCCCTGACTCCAGGCGTTGGATGACGAAGATGTTGCGTTGCAAAGGGCCGTTTGCGCTGAAATCCGAAGTCCGGCGAGTTGAGCTGCTGTGGGCGTTGAAAGAACCTGCTTTGTTCAGGACGCGGGCATTAGCCGGGCTATGACGAAGGTCGTTGTTACTATGGCCTATGGCCCTTTCAGTCCC
>Ga0137394_10002054_pt1 | contig 14818 bp, 13 predicted proteins | sample czobulk116metaG_FD_108278 | JGI IMG/M metagenome (GOLD analysis project Ga0137394, IMG submission 108278) | Vadose zone soil microbial communities from Angelo Coast Range Reserve, California, USA - czobulk1.16 metaG | ecosystem: Environmental > Terrestrial > Soil > Vadose zone | place: USA...
CGCCGAAGTTGAGGTTTGAGGGACGATTTCCCCCGAATCCCGCCGGTCCTTTCGCGCGTCAAACACCTCACCGGACGGCGCGCTTGCCTCATCGAGAGACCGCGGGCAACCTGAGCCGATGTGCCGAATGGCAGGCTACGCGGGGTCGGCGCTCCGGGTGGGGGAGATCGTCTCCGCGCCGCCGCATTCCCTCTTGGTGCAGAGCTACCGGCCGCGCGAGATGCAGAGCGGCACCGTCAACGCCGACGGCTACGGCGCGGCGCTCTGGCTCGACGACGGCATTCCCGAGCCGGCGCTCTACCGCACGGCCGCCCCCATCTGGGCCGATCCAAATCAGGGGTGGATGAACCAGCGGCTGTCCGTGCGCTCGCTCATCGGCGCCGTCCGCTCGGCCACACCGGGCATCGGATTCGAGCTGGCGAACGTCCAGCCGTTTGCCCACGGGCGCATCGCGTTCGCGCACAACGGATTCATCTCGGGCTTCCGGCAGGGGGTGCAGCGCGCGCTGCGCGAAGGTCTTGGGCGCGAGGCCTACGAATCCATCGAAGGCAGCAGCGATTCCGAACACATCTTCGCGCTCGTCCTCGACTCGAAGGGCCCGCTTTCCCAGGCGGTCCGGGAGGCTTTGCTCCGACTCGAGCGGACGTGCATCGATCTCGATCGCATGGCTGTCGCGACGGTGCTGCTGGGAGACGGTGATCAGCTGGTGGGCGCACGCTGGGCGCGCGCCTCGCGCCCGGCCACCCTGTACTGGGCGCCGTTCCGGAACGGCGTGGCCCTGGCGTCCGAGCCACTCGACGGAGCGGGCTGGAAGGAGATTCCCGAAGGGCATCTGGCCGTCGCGCGGCCCGGCGAGGATCTGAGGGTGGAGCGGCTGCAATGAACGTCCGCGCCCCCTTCTCGCGCCCGCTGGTCGCGGAGCTGGAGTCTGCCCGCGCCTTCCTCTTGCGCGCGATTGCGCCGGTGGCGGATGAGCTCTGGGCCAGGCAGCCGACGCCCGCGTACAGCCCCATCGGCTGGCACCTCGGCCACGTGGCCGAGATCGAGACGCGCTGGCTTCTGCCCGGCAGCGAGCCGAGGTACGGGTCGCTGTTCGAGCCTACCGCCACCGCCAAGGAGGCACGCTGGCAGCTTCCGGATCCCGCGGAGCTGCGCGCCTGGCTCGACGAGATGCACCGACTCGCCTGCCGGGCAGTCCGGGACGGACGGATTCCTGGAATCGTCGGGCTGCCGCGGAGCTTTCTCGTGCAGAACGTCGCGCAGCACGAGCTGCAGCACGCCGAGCACGTTCAGGTCATCGCGGCGCTCTTCGAGCGGCGGCTGCACCGCATGCCGCCGCCGCTGCAAGTGCGATCGGCGAACCGCCTGGAATTTCCGGGTGGAAAGGTGCTGATCGGATCGGCGGACGCGGCGCGTGCCTACGACAACGAGCGCCCGCAGCACGAGCTTGCGCTGCGGCCCTACTGGCTGGATCCAGCGCCGGTCACGGCCGCCGAGTTCGCCCGGTTCGTCGATGACCGCGGTTACAAGGACCCGCGACATTGGACGCAGGCCGGATGGGAGTGGCGCAGCAAGCACGGGATCGAGGCACCCATCGGCCTGCGGGAGCAGCATCCGGACGGGCCGGTGACCTGCCTGTCCGCGCACGAAGCCGATGCGTACGCGCGCTGGCGGGGAGCCCGCCTCCCGACGGAATTCGAGTTGGAAGCCGCGAGGATCCGTCCTTCCGGGGTCTGGGAATGGACCTCGAGCACGTTCGCCCCGTATCCGGGTTTCCGGGCCTATCCATACGCCGGTTACTCGACCCCGTGGTTCCATACGCATCGGGTGCTGCGCGGCGCTTCCTGGGCGACGTCTCCCGCCCTGGTACGGCCGAGCTTGCGAAACTGGTACGATGCCTCGTTCCGCGAGGCTCCAACGGGCTTCCGCTGCGCGGGGGGGACGTGATGCAACGGAGACCGACGGCGCGTGTGCGCCGCAGCGTGCTTCCGAAGCCGGGCTCGCCCCGCACCGCCACGCTGGTCAGCCTGGACGCGGAGGCCGCTGCGCTGCGTGAGCTGCGGGCGATGCTCTCGCGCATCCCGCACGAGCTCCCCTGCAAGTACCTCTACGACGACGCGGGCAGCGATCTCTTCGAGCAGATCACCCGGCTGCCCGAATATTACCCCACGCGGACCGAGCGGGCGTTGCTGGAATCGCGCGCTTCGGCCCTGGTTGAGTCGGCGGGAGGCCCGAGGCTGACCGACGTGGTCGAGCTGGGCAGCGGCGCCGCCTCGAAGACGGTGGCGCTGCTCGACGCGGCGCTGGCGGCGGGAGGGCGTCCGAAGTACGTGGCCGTCGACATCAGCGCGCACGCCTTGCAGCGCACGCGCGAGATCCTGGCGGCGGCCCGCCCCGAAATCGCGGTGGAACAGGTGCTGGCGGACTACACGCAGACGCTGCAGCTCCCGCGGCGTCCTCCCGGCGGCCGCCGCCTGGTGCTGTTCCTCGGCGGCACCATCGGAAACGAGGAGGACGAATCGGCCATCCGGCTGCTCTCGCGCGTCCGCGAGCACATGGAGCCGGACGATCTGCTGCTGCTGGGCGCGAATCTGGTCACCGACCCGGCCGCGATCCATCTCGCCTACAACGATCCCGCCGGCGTGACCGCGGCGTTCAACCGCAATCTCCTCCTCCACGTGAACGCGGTGGCGAAGAGCCGGTTCGATCCCGCCGCGTTCGATCACCACGCCCCCTACCTGGTGGAGAAGCGCCGGATCGAGATGTGGCTGGTCGCTCGCGAGGCGATGACGGTGGACCTGGGCCGCATCGGCGGCACGCTGAAGCTGGGGCGCGGCGAGGGCATCCGCACGGAGATCTCCCGCCGGTTCACGCGCGACGAAGTGCTCCGGCTGGTGGACGCCGCCGGCTTCACGCCGGAGCGCTGGATCGAATCGCCGGACGGCCGGTTCGGGCTGGGGCTGGGGCTGTCGCGGCCGTCCTTGCGCGGCCTCTGACCGTGTCGCACGGCGGTGCTATGCCACCGCCGTGGAACCTGGCCCGGTCGCGCTCGGCGAACATCTTCCAGAGCCGCTGCGCGCGCGCGAGCTGCTCTGCCGGTCCTGCCGCGCCGGTCTGTACTTCCAGCGCCAGGAACGGCCTCGGTATCCGCGGCCGTTCTACTGGTGCGTCCGGTGCGGCGCGAGGTACGCGTTCGAAGGGGAGCGCTGGACTCCTACGCCCGGCAATCCAGGAGGATCTTCCCCATCTGCCCCGACTCCTCCAATAGCCGGACCGCCTCCACGGTCTGCGAGAGCGGGAAGATCTTCTCGATGACCGGCCGGATCCGGTGCTCCGCCACCAGCCGGATCATCCCGCGGAACTCGTCGTCGGTTCCCATGGTCGTCCCGCGGATGTCCACCTGCTTGAAGAAGATCTTCGCCATGTCGAGCTTGCCCGGCGACATCCGCGTCGCCCCGTAGAGGACGATCCGCGCCGCGGGCGCCGACGCGCCGATCAGGTTGTTCAATCCGTCCCCGCCGGCTCCGTCGATGATCAGGGACGGCGGCTTCTTCGCCTGCGCGACGATCTCCTTCTCCCAGCCCGGCTTCTTGTAATTCGCGGCGGCCACCGCTCCGAGCTCGCGGGCCTTCGCCAGCTTCTCGTCGCTGCCCGAGGTGACCGAGACCTGAGCGCCCATCGCCTTCGCGAACAGCATCGCCAGCGTCGCGACGCCTCCGCCGATGCCCGTGACCAGCACATGCTCCCCGGGCCGCAGACCCCCGCGCGTGGTCAGCGCGCGATACGCCGTGAGGCCGGCCACCGGCAGCGCGGCGGCGTCCTCGAACGAGATCTGCTGCGGCAGCTCCACGATCATCGAGGCGGGGACGGCGATCTTCTCCGCCATGGTCCCCTGCCGCGGCATCCCCAGGATCAGGAAGTCCTTGCCCTGTACCGCGGGGTCGGGTCCCCACTTCTCGCAAGGGATGATCACCGCCCGCTTTCCCACCAGCCCGGCGTCGACCCCCGGACCGACCGACTCGACGATCCCCGAGCCGTCCGAGCCGAGCACGGCCGGGAGCTGGATGCGGGCGTAGAGGCCCTGCCGGATCCAGACGTCGCGGTGGTTCAGGCCGCTGAAGTGGAGTCGGACCACCGCTTCCCCGGGACCCGCCGCCGGGTCGGGCAGCTCGACGAGCTTCATCTCTTCCGGCGGCCCCTGCCGCTCGCAGCGAACAGCACGCATCACAGTGCTCCGGGAGTGAGGACGAGCCGGAATGCTCCTTCCAGGCCCGACAGGGTGGAAGTGTCTTTCTCGGGATCGATGGCCGTGTACGTCCGGAACACCACGCCGATGCCGGCGCCGCGCGAGAACATCCAGTCGGCGCCCACCCCGAAGCGGGTGGCGAGCGAGTATCCGACGGCGCTGCGGTTGGTGAGGTCGACCATGGCGACCTCCAGATACGGCGCGATGGGCGTCGCGTCCAGCGTGGCCTGGAGTCCGAAGGCCAGGGACCTGATTCCGCCGCCCGGCGCCGCGCGAGCCCCTGCGTCGCCGACGATCCAGAGCTGGTCGGTCATCCGCCAGCCGGCGCCGAAGGCCGCCCCGCCGCGGACCCCGAGCTGGGTGGTCGGCTGGCCGAAGAGCCCTTCGATCCTCAGCTGGAGGTGGGAGCTTCCGGGCGGGAGCGGAGCCGCCGCGGCGGGGAACGTGAGCAGGAGCGCGGCGAGCGGGCGCACGGGCCGCACCTTACACTTCGATTGACTTCAGAGGGGAGTTCCGCGACAAAAGCGCGTTCTGCAGGAGGCCGTCGGTGGCGGACAAGATCGATCGGAAGCAGCTGAAGAGGCCGGACGAATTCCAGCTCCTTGCCGGCCGCGCCATGGGCTGGATGGTGGGGCACAAGCGCCTGGTGCTGGGCGCGTCCGGCGCGATCCTGGCCGCGCTGCTGATCGCCTGGGGACTCGCGACCTGGCGGACCTCGCGCGAGGCGAAGGCCGGCGGCGCTCTGGCCGAAACGCTGGAGCTGCAGTCGCGGCCCATCGCCGGGGAGGGACCGGCGCAGCCCGGGCAGGATACGTTTCCCAGCAAGGAGGAGCGACAGAAGGCCGTCATCGCGGCGCTGGAGAATGTGCGCTCCGCCCACGGCGGCACCACCGCCGCGCAGACCGCGCTCGCGCAGCTCGGCTTCCACAAGCTGAAGGCGGGCGACGCGGCGGGCGCGCAGAAGGACTTGCAGGAGTTCCTCGACCGGGCCGGCCGCGACCACCCGCTGCGGCCGTTCGCGCAGGAGTCTCTCGGCTACGCGCTCGAGGCCCAGAACAAGCTCGACGAGGCGAGGGCCGCCTTCGAGAAGCTGCGCGACCTGGATCTGGCGGCCCGCGCCGACTACCAGGTCGCCCGCCTCGCGCTGGTGCAGGGAAAGCCGGATGCGCGCGAGCAGCTCGAGCGCGTCGCGAAGGACCATCCCAAGGACGCCGCGGTGGTGCGCGAGGCGAACGAGCGACTCGAGATCGCGGCGCTGCCGCCCGCCACGGCGGGGCAGGGGACGCCGCCGGCTCTTCCCCAGACCAAGGCATCGACGGACAAGGCGCCGCACGGGAAGAAGAAGCGGTGATCCTGCTCGCGCTGCTCGCCTTCTCCTGGGCTCCGCTCGATCATCAGCCGCGGGCCCCCGAGCGCCCGCCGCCGACCGACCCGCCCTTCTTCGTCGGCGACATGTACCACCTGGTGCCGCAGACCAAGCTGCCCTTCTCGCCGATCGAGACGGCCACGCCGGTGCTCGACAGTGCGCAGACCCGGCTCTACGTGGGCACGCGCGACGGCACGGTCCGCTGCCGGTTCCGCGGCAAGACGGCCTGGGCGTTCCAGGCCGGCGGCGCCGTGCTCGCCTCGCCGCTGGTCGACAGCGAGACGCTGTACGTGCCGGGCGGGGACGGAATCCTCTATGCGCTGAACCGGTTCACCGGGGCCGTCCGCTGGACAGCCGACCTGCACGAGGAGCTCACCACCCAGCCGGCCGTGTCCGAAGGCCGGCTGCTGGTCATGTCGAGCGAGCAGTCCGTGACCGCCCTCGACATCAAGGACGGCAAGCGGCTGTGGAAGTTCCACCGCGACCCGCCGGGCGGCTTCACCATCCGGGGCGACGCGCAACCTCGCGTGGCCAACGGGTCCGTGTACGTCGCGTTCGCCGACGGAACCGTGGCCGCGCTCCAGCCCGAGAACGGCGTGGCGAGGTGGGTCAGGCAGGTGAGCGGGACCGGAGATTACCTGGACGTGGACTGGATCGACGCGCCGGAGAACGACGAGCACGTCTACGTCGCGAGCGCGAAGGCGGGACTGGTCGCCCTCGATGCCAAAAACGGCGACCCCTCCTGGACGTTTCCGCTGCCCGGCGCCAACCACGTCCTGGTGGAGGGGGCGCGGGTGATCGGCGGCGGCCAGGGCCAGCTCGTAGCCGTCGATCGCGCCAAGGGCACCAAGCTCTGGAGCCTCTCGCTGGGACGCGATCGGACGCCGACGCAGCCCGTGGCGATGCGCGGGCTCATCCTGGTGGCCAAGGACCGCGGCGCGCTGATCGGGGTGGATCTGGAGACCGGGCAGGCCCGGGGCGCCTTCGATCCGGGCAGCGGGTTCTCCCAACCCGCGTATGCCGTTCCGGGAGCCGCGTACATCGTCTCCAACGGCGGAGCGCTCTTCTCGCTGGGGCTGCTCCCGTGAAGCCGCTCCGCCGCGTTCTGGTGGTCGCGGCGGTGATCGAGCGCAACGGCAAGGTGCTGGTCGCGCTGCGGCGTCCCAAGGGCGAGCGCGCCTCGCTCTGGGAATTCCCCGGCGGAAAGGTGGAGCCGGGCGAGGGAGAGCGAGCCGCGCTCGCGCGGGAGCTGCGCGAGGAGCTGGGCGTGCGCGCCTCCATCGGCGAGGAGTACGCGCGGGTCGAGCACATCTACCCGGACCTGCAGGTGGAGCTCGCGCTCTACCGCTCCGCCCTGCACGCGGGCGAGGAGCCGCGACCGCTGGCTTGCGAGCAGGTGCGCTGGGTTTCGCGCCGCGACCTGCCCGGCTTGCCCTTCTGCGAGGCCGACGTCCCCATCCTCACGCGGCTCGCCGAAGAAGAGCATCCGTGATCACCGCCTCGTTCCGGCACATCACCGGGATCGGTCCTTTGCGCGAGAGGCAGCTCTGGTTCTCGGGCATCCGGAGCTGGGCCGAGCTGCCGGCCGAGGGCGACGTTCTCTCCCCGCGGCTGGACGGAAAGCTCCGGGAGGGCGTGGCGCTCTCGGTTGCGCGGCTCGCCGCGGGGGACGTGGACTACTTCGCGCGGGCCCTGCCCCAGACCGAGCACTGGCGGCTGCTTCCACAAGTCATCGAGGACGCGGCCTTCCTCGACATCGAGGCGGCGGGCGACCGGGTCACCGTGGCAGGGGTGATGGACCGTCAGGGGCTGACGAGCTTCGGCGGCGATCTGGCCGGCTTCCGCGATCGCGCGCGCGGGTGGCGCGCCCTGGTCACCTTCAACGGAACGGTCTTCGATCTCCCGATCCTCCGCCGCGTGCTTCCGGACTGGACCTCACCCGCGGTCCACGTGGATCTGCGGCACGTCTACCAGCGGCTGCGCGAGAAGGGCGGGCTCAAGCAGCTGGAGCCGAAGGCCGGCTGCTACCGTCCGCCGCACCTCTCCGCGCTCTCGGGCGCGGACGCGGTCGCGCTCTGGCGGGCACAGGTCCAGGGCGACCGCGCCGCGCTCCGCCGGCTGGTCGAGTACAACCTGTACGACGTGTTCCACCTACGGCCGCTGGCGGAGGTCGGCTACAACCGGCTGCTGCAGCGCACGCGGATGCCCGCGCGCGAGGTGCCGGTGACGGACCGCGGGGCGATGCTCTACGACGTCAGCCGCGCGGTGGCCGCCGCCTGCCCTTGATCGGACGGCGCCGGCGGCTTCAGGGTAATGTCGCGCGCGAAGCTCCAGCGCTCTCGGCTTCCGGCTTGCGCCGCTCGGCCACCACCATCAGCGCCGGCAAGAGCACCAGCGCGGTGACGATGGTAGTCACCTCTCCGATCATCGCGTACTCGCCGAAGCTGCGCAGGGCGCGGTTGAGCGAGAACAAGAGCGAGCCGTACCCGATCATCGACGTCCAGGAGCAGAGCAGCACCGCCGGCCCCACCTCGGCGACCGAACCGATGATCTCGCCGCGGCGTTCCCTCGCGCGCGCGGCCACGTTGGCCCCGTAGTCGACGGCGATCCCGAAGGTGATCGGGTAGACGATGAAGTTGAAGAAATTGATCTTGAGATCGATCAGCGCCGCCACCCCGCACATCAGCACCACGCCGATGAAGAGCGAGCCCATCACTTCCGCCGAGGTCCGGAAGTGGCGGAAGAAGATCGCCACCAGGATGCAGACGCCTGCGAAGGAGAGGAGCGTGGTGCGCGGACCTTCGTGCTCGATGTTGGTGAGCAGGTCGGCGAAGATCACGTTTTCTCCGGTGGCGTCGTAGACCTTGTCGCCGACCCGGACGTCGCGCACGCCGCGCACGAAGTCCTGGAGGTTCTGGGCCAGCTCCAGCTTCGCCTGCGGCTTCGCCGTCACCACCGCCAGGCGTCCCACGGTGCCGTCGCGCTCGCGGAAGCGATCGACCAGCGCCGGGTCGGCCTGCTCGACCGTCACCGGCTTCTGCCCGGCGAGCTGATCGCGGACCACTCGCGCGCGGTCGCGCTGCACCGCCGGCAGCCGGGAGATCAGGCGGTCGGACAGCTCGGCCCCGATCTCGCGGATCACCTTCAGCTTCTCCTCCTGATCGCGCGGGACCACCGAGGAGAGCGTGTCGCAGGAGTCGATCAGCTGGTCGAAGGGCGCCTGCTTCATGCGCTGGCGGATCCCGTCGCAGAACTGATCGGCCTCCGGCCACGAGTCGACCAGCGCGATGGCGCCGGAGATCGATCTCCCCAGCGCGGAGTTGGCGCGGTCGTGGTCCCGCTTGAGCTGGTCGTGCCCCTTCAGGTCGTTGGTGAGGTTCTCCAGGTTGCGCTCCATCGCGGTGGGGATCTGCCGGATGAAGAGCGCGGCCGAGACTACCGTCAGGACCGCGAAGACCCAGATGATCGGGCGGCGATACAGCAGCATCCGCGCGATCACGGGCCGCAGCTTCTCCTGCGTACCGTCGGGCCGCGACTTGGGCGGGCCGCGGAGCCTCTCGTAGATCACCAGCAGCGCCGGGACCAGCAGGAAGGTGCAGAGCCAGCAGAGCAGCATGCCGATGCCGCCGATGAAGCCGAAGTGACGGAAGCCGCGGTTGGCGGCGACGATCAGGACGCCGAAGGAGATGCTGGTGGCGGCCGAGGCGAGGAGGGTGGCGCGCGCGGTGGTCTCCGCGCTCTCCAGGCAGGCCTCGGAAAGCCCCATGCCCTGCCAGCGAAGCTGTTTGAGCCGGGCCAGGTAGATGAGCCCGTAGTTGATGCCGTTGCCCACCACGATGGCGCCGAGGAAGGCGGTCTGCGTGTTGAGGTAGCCGATCACCAGCTTGGTGAGCCCGAAGGTGACGGCCACGGCCATGAGGACGGCCAGCCCGAGCGCGGTCACCGAGCGCACGTCGCGGAAGAAGAACAGGATGGAGATGAGGACCAGCGAGACGCAGATCAGGGCCGTGCTCGCCACGTCGCCGATGATCGCCTCGTACTCGGCGATGAAGAGCGGGAACGTCCCGCCGAAGCCCACCCTCAGGCGGTCGCGCTCCATCCCGGCCTTGTGCAGGTCGACCACGCCCTGCATGCGATCGACCAGCGCCCGGGCCTCGCTCACGCCCAGGCTGGTGCCGGCCGGACGCACGATCAGCGTGAGCGACTTCTGATCGGGCGCCACCATGAACCCGTCCACGTAGCGCTCGAAGCGCTCGGCGATGCGCTCGCGGGGCAGCGGCTTCTTCGGGTCGAGGAAGTCGGCCGCCTCCGGCGTGGACGGGGCCGGCGCGGGATCCTCCTCGTCGTCCAGCGACACCGCGAGCGGGTTGGCCGCGGCGGTCCGCTTGCGGACCTCGTCGCGGATCGCGTCCCGCGCCTTGCGCAGGTCGTCCACGGGAACGAAGAGGGGCCAGTGGTCCTCGTACCACTGGCGGATCGGCGTCATGCTCCACTGCACGCTGCGGATCTGATCCGGGCCGAGGGCGAGGAACTCTTTCGCCAGCACCGGCGCCAGGGCCTCGGCCTTCTTGAGGCCAGAGGGGCCTTCGAGCGACTCGATCACCACCAGGACCGTGCCGTCCCCGCCCACCCGCTGGATGAGCTGCTTGATTTCGCGGACCGAGGGCACGTCCTCGGGCAGCAGCTCTTGGAAGCTGGAGCGGATCTCCAGGCCGGACGCGAGCTTGACGGAGACGGCCACCACCAGGAGCGCGAGCAGGATGACCAGGGTGGGCTGATGGAGGCCCGCCTTGGTCAGCTTCGCCACCAAGGTGCGGCGCATCTGGGGGGCGTTCACGGGCGCTGAGTATCACAAGGCCGTTCGATCCGCCGGATTTTGGGTTTCGCCAACACGTCCGTGGTATATGCGCGCCCAATCCATGATCTGCGAGCCCGTTTCCTCCGCGGTGGTCGCCGGCCCTTGCGAGGAGTCGATCACTGCGAATCCGAACCGAACGGGCGCTGACGCCCACCAGGAGCGTCGCCACGCATCGCGCTGATCTGGAGGTGAATCCCCACACCGGGGGCTTCGGACGGCTCTCGCCTTCGTTTGGAGGCGCTCTGCGGGAGCATCGGCTGGCGGCCGGCTGCGCTGGAGGGATGGCGCTCGCGGCAGCCGGTTCCTGGCTGCGCTTCGCCCTGGTCCGAACGCCACGGATCGATTCGCACGGCATCGCCTTCCTGGTCGCGAGCGCCGTGTCCGGAGCGGGGCTGATCCTGAGCGGCGTCTGTTCGCTCCGTCTGGCACCGCGGGCCGATCGCCTTTCCTGGCGCGCGCTGTGGGCCTGGTGCGCGGCGGCGCAGCTGTGCGCGTTCCTCGCTCTCGCGCTGACTTCCAGCGACCTGTTCTTCTACCTCTGCCTGGGGGCGCTGAAGCTCTCGGGGGCGGGCCCCAACGCCGTCCCTACATCTGCCCTCCAGGGTTCTGCGCTGCTCGACCTCATCGCCAGAGAAGTCTGGGTCGACGAGCCGAGCCCTTACGGACCGCTCTTTCATGCCATCGCGGCGGGGGCCGCCTGGATTGGCGAGAGGACGGGCTCGCCATTGTGGGGGTCTTTCTGGGCGCTCAAAGCCGTCATGTTCGCGGCGGCAGCGACTGCGCTCGCGATCGCCGCGCGCCACCTGGCCAGCCGGAGGCCGGCGGTGTCGGCGGAGATCTTCGTCCCGCTCGCGCTCGGTCCCCTGGTGGCCTGGGAGATCTCCGGACAGGGGCACAACGATGGGCTGTTGTTCCTCGTCTCCGTGGTCTTCTGGGTGGCGGCGGCCAGGGGCCGGCATGCGCTGGCGGTCGTCGCCCTCTCCGCAGGCGTGGTCGTCAAGTGCACGCTGGCGCCGCTGCTCGCGCTGTACATGGTCCTGATCGCAAGGACCTCCTGGCGCCGCGCGCTCGTCCTGGGATTGCTCTCCCTCCTGGTGGTCTCCGCCGCGGTCGCCTGCGATTGGGGCTCGTTCAGCCCACGCGCGGTGCTTCCCCTGCTGGGAGGAAACGCGACCCGCCACGCCCATTCGCTGGCGGACCTCCTCTGCCTCATGTTCGATTCCCTGGGCATGCCTGCCACATCCGCCCTCGCGTATCGCCTCCTCTCGACCTTCTCGCTCCTGCTCTGGGTGGCGCTGTTCGCCTGGACCGCGGTCCAGGCGCGGACCATTCAGGATCTGGCCCGCGGGTACCTGCTGGTGATGATGGCGATCTACCTCACCACGCCGTGGTTCCAGCCCTGGTACGTCATCTGGGTGCTGCCCTGCCTGATCGTCGAGGCCGACGAACGCTGGCGCCGGTTCATCGCCTTGTTCGCCGTCATCAGCGTGGCGCAGTGGATCCTGCCTCTCGACCCCTTCACCACGGTGATCGGCGACGCCTGGGCCGCCGCGCGACTGTGGAGCCTGCTGCAGCTGGGCAGGGAGCGCTCGGAGGCACCCGAGGCGGCCCCGAGCCAGATGCCCGAGCCGCTGTGACCGCGACGGTCTCTCGTCTGTCCTGCGGGGGCGTGATAAAGGCCCGTCGGAGGTGGAGATGGTCGGGTTGATCGTCGTCGTGCCCTGCTTCAATGAGGGGCAGCGGCTGCGGGCCGAGGGGTTCCGGGCGCTGCTGGCGGACCCGGCCACGCGCGTGCTGTTCGTGAACGACGGCTCGACCGACGACACGCGCGAGGTGCTGGCCGCGCTCTGCGCCGAGCTCGGTCCCAATGCGCTGCGCCTGGATCTGCCGCGGAACCAGGGCAAGGCCGAGGCGGTCCGGCAGGGGATGCTGGCGGGCCTGCGGCTCGGCGCACCGATCGTCGGATTCCTCGACGCGGACCTGGCGACGCCGGCGGAGGAGATGATCCGGCTGGTGGATACGCTTCGCGCCTCCCGCGTGCAGGCCGCGTTCGCGTCGCGCGTGGCCCTGCTCGGCACGCGCATCGAGCGGCACGCATTCCGTCACTATCTGGGCCGCGTGTTCGCCACGGCGGCCTCGTTGATCCTGGACCTGAGGGTCTACGATACCCAGTGCGGCGCGAAGGCGTTCCGCGCCAGCGATCTGCTGATGACGGCCCTGGCCGAGCCTTTCCACGCGCGCTGGGCCTTTGACGTCGAGTTGATCGGCCGCCTCCTCGCGGGTGCGCCGGGAACTCCGGGGCTGACGGCCGCAGATCTTTTGGAGATGCCGCTGCAGACCTGGACGGACGTGCCGGACTCCAAGCTCCGGTTCGCGCAGTTTCACCGCCTCGGAATCGAGTTGATCCGGATTCGCCGGGCGCTCGCGCGCAGGCGTTCGCGCCGCGCCGCCGTGGAACCGCAGCGCCCGGCCCTGCTCGACGGCGCGCAGGCGCGCAAGGACGCAGCCTGAAGCCGGCGCAGGCGCAGTCGGGCGACCAGGCCGGGGTCCGGCGGCTCTGGTCCGTGCCAGCGTTGCTCGGGGCCATCCTGGTGCTGCGCAGCGCGGGATTCTGGTTCGGGCTGCTCAACATCGACGAATCGGATTTCTCGCTGATCGCGAAGCGGATGCTCCAGGGCGCAGTGCCCTACCTGGAGGTGGCGGACATCAAGCCACCGCTCGCGTACGTCGCGTTCTTGCCCGCGGGGATGGCCGGCGGCCTCTCCATCTTTCCGGTACAGGTCCTCGGCGTCCTCTGGGTCCTCGCCACCGGTCTCGTCCTGGCGCGCGCGGCCCGGAGGCTCACGGGCGACGATCTGGCCGCGGCCTGCACGCCCTGGCTCTTGCTGCTCGCCACGCTCTGCGACGTGCCGTCGGTCTCGACCGAGCTCCTGATGGCTCTTCCGGCGGCCGGCGCGCTCTACTTCTTCGTGCGGGCGGAGACGGGCGGGAGCGCCGGGGACCAGGCGCTCGCGGGCTTCTGCATCGGGCTCGCGTCGCTCTTTCGCCACCAGGCCGGGATCCTCCTCGCTGCCTTCGGGCTGGCGCTCTGCTGGCACGCGCTCCGGGAGCGGAACCCATACGGGCTCTTGCGACCGGCTGCGCTCGCGCTGGGGTTCGCGGTGCCGTGGGCCGCGGCCTGCGCCATCTTCGCGGCCGCGGGCGCTTTCCCGGAGTTCTGGGATTGGGTCGTGACGCGCAATCTGCGCTACGTCCCGGGAGGAACGGTGCGCGACTCCCTGGTGCGGGCCGTGGGGGCCATTCCGCTCTGCGTGGGAGGCGCGATCGTTCCCTGGGTCCTGGCCACGCGGGAGACGCTCCGGCCGACGATCCGGGGAAGGGCGCGCACCGGGGTCGTACTTTCGCTCTGGATGAGCTGGATCGCGGTGAGCGCCGGGGGCCGCTTCTACGAGCACTACTTCCTGCAGTTCATCGCACCGCTGGCGCTCCTCGCGGCCCCAGCGGCGGCCTGGCTGGTGCGATCCTGGGCGGACTGCTCTCGCGCTCGCCGGCGCATGGTGGTGCTCGGCTGCGCGCTGCCGGCGCTGGTCCTCTTGGCCTATTCCTATGGCCGCGGAGTGGCCGGCGGGTACCCGGGCCAGGAGCCGCGCGCGCGAGAGCTGGCGGCCTGGCTGGCGCGGAACACGGCGCCCGAAGAGCGGCTTTTCATCTGGGGACACTACTCGCCCATCTACTATCTCTCCGGCCGGCTCCCCGGGACGCGATACCTGACGACCTCGGTCCACCTCGGAAACTTCGATCCCGGGCATCTACACGATGGCGTCGATCTCGCCCCGTTCCGCTCGGACCGGGACGTGGAGCTCACGCTGCGGGACCTGGAGACGAACCGGGTGCCGATCTTCGTGGACACCTCGCCGTCCGGCATCCATCACTGGGACCGGGTGCCGCTCTCGACGGTGCCGGCGCTGGAGAAGTACGTGCAGGAGCGCTACACGCTAGCCGCGGAAGTCGCGGGCTCGCGCGTCTACCGCCGCCGGGCACCGAGCCCGATCGAGCATCAAGTGCACCTGCGAGAGCAGTAGTACGGGGAGGCGAGTGGCTTGCGCGCCATTCCGTCAACTCCGGGGCTGGGAGTACATCCTGCCACCCATGGTTGCCCTCATCCCACGGGGAGCCGCTTGTCAAAGCAAAGTAGAGATGGCAGGTCCCCAGCAAAGTAGAAATGTCCGGTTGGGCTCGTCAAGCTGGGCGCTGTCCCTGGGCCACGCTAGCCGCGGAAGTCGCGGGCTCGCGCGTCTACCGCCGCCGGGCACCGAGCCCGATCGAGCATCAAGTGCACCTGCGAGAG
>Ga0137394_10002056_pt1 | contig 14817 bp, 17 predicted proteins | sample czobulk116metaG_FD_108278 | JGI IMG/M metagenome (GOLD analysis project Ga0137394, IMG submission 108278) | Vadose zone soil microbial communities from Angelo Coast Range Reserve, California, USA - czobulk1.16 metaG | ecosystem: Environmental > Terrestrial > Soil > Vadose zone | place: USA...
GAGCGTGACCTCGGCGACGGGCTCGCCCGCTCCGTCGTGGTTGCCGCCACGTCCGATCAGCCGCCGCTCGTCCGCATCCGCGGCGCATTCCTCGCCACCACGATCGCGGAGCGCTTCCGCGACCAGGGCCGCGACGTCCTCCTCATGATGGACTCGCTCACCCGGGTCGCCATGGCGCAGCGGGAGATCGGCCTCTCGGTGGGCGAGCCGCCGTCGGCGCGCGGCTACACGCCGTCGGTGTTCGGGCTCCTCCCGCGCCTGCTCGAGCGCGCAGGGCAGGGGCGCCAGGGGAGCATCACCGGTCTCTACACCGTGCTGGTCGAGGGCGACGACATGAACGAGCCGATCGCCGACGCCGCACGCTCGCTGCTCGACGGCCACGTCGCGCTGTCCCGGCGGCTCGCGAGCGAGTCGCACTATCCCGCGATCGACGTCCTCGGGAGCCTCTCGCGCGTGATGCTCGACATCGTGCAGCCCGAGCACCGGGCGGCGGCCGCGCGCGTCCGGGCCTGGCTCGCGACCCACCGCGACGCCGAGGATCTGATCAACATCGGGGCCTACGCCCGCGGCTCCAGCGTCGCGATCGACGAGGCGATGGCGCGGCTGCCCGCCGTGACCACCTTTCTCCGCCAGCCCCTCGACGAGCGGGCGACCATGGCGGACAGCGTGGCCGCGCTCGCGGCCGTGACCGGCTGATCATGGCGGAGGGCTTCCGTCTGGCGCGCGTCCTGCGGCTGCGGACGCAGCTGCGCGAGCAGTCGCGCGACGAGCTCGCCCGCGCGCGCGCCGCGCTCGCCGCGGTACGCGAACGGCTCGCGGCGGCCCGCGCGCTCGAGGAGAGGACGTACGCCGCCGAGGCGGTGGCGGCCTCCGCGGGGACGACGGCCCCCGAGCTGCGGCGCTTCCGGCGCTTCGCCGCGGCCGGACGCGTGCGCCAGGGGGCGCTCGCCGCCGAGGCCGCCGGGCTCGCGGCGGACGTGGTCCGGCGCCGCGCCGTCCTTCTCATACGGCGGCGCCAGGAACGGCAGCTCGAGATCCTCCGCGAGCAGGCGCGCGAGCGGAGCGAGGTGAAGGCGGAGCGGGCCGCGATGGTGCTGCTCGACGAGCTCACGATGCGGCGGAGGTAGGGCGATGCGGTGGATCCGGCTCTGGTTCGTGGCGAGCCTGCTCGCGAAGGCGATCGTCCTGGTCGCGTGGTGGTGGATCAGCGTCGCGGACGCGGACAGGGCGGGCGCGGCGGAGGCGTCGTCTTCCGGGGAAGCGGCAGTCCCATCGGAGCTCCTGGCGAGGAGCCGGGGGTTCCGGGAGCTCCTCGAGGCGGTCCAGCAGCGCGGCGCCGACCTCGACCGGCGCGAGCAGGAGATGGCGGCGCGCGAGACGGCGCTGCGGGCAATCGAGCAGACCCTCGGACAGGGCGGGGCGCCGGTCGTCGAGGGGAAGCCGCCGGCCCCGACCGCGGCGGGCACGCCCGAGGAGGCAGCGCCCTGCAGCGTCGCAGTCACCAAGATCTACCAGAACATGAAGCCCGAGGAGGCCGCGCCGATCCTCGACCGGCTCGACGACGCGACTACGAAGGCGATCTTCGCGTGCATGAAGGAGAAGCAGATCGGCGCGCTGCTGGCGGCGATGAACAAGGATCGCGCCGTCGCGTTGACGAAGGCGCTGGCGGGCATGCCGGGGAGCGTCGGCACGCCGTAGGCGGGCCACGAGCGGGCCACGGGTGTTGGGCCTCGCCGGTTCGTCGTTGTAGGCGAAGGCCGATGCAGCTCCGGTTGGCGGCGATCGTCGCCATCGCGCTCGCGACTCCCGCGGCGGCTGAGATCGTCCCGTCGGAGGGCGTGTGGCACCTGACCGGGCACGTGACGGCCACGGGGTGCGCCGATCGATGCGTCTCGAAACGCGTGCGCGTCGATCAGGAGATGGTGGTGACGAGCGCCCAGCTGACGGGGGGCGAAGGGCTCGTGACCGCCTGCTCCGGAGGGGTGTCCGCGGCCGAGTTCGACGGGCTCTCGACGCTCGTCCCCGCGCGGCGGGGCTGGCTCAGGCTCCGGATCGTCGACCGGCCGCGCTTCCGCCAGCTGATGCGGCACTGCGTCGGCTATCCGTCGCTCCGCCTCGGGCCGCTCTCGGCGCGCGTGCGCGTGGCGCCCGACGGGCGGAGCTTCGACGAGGTGGTCTTCGTCTCGGGGAGCGTCGCGGTCTACGGGCGCACGGCGACGTTCTCCGCTCGCGGACGCATCCACGCGGAATGGGTCCGCGCTGAGGCGTCGGTCCTCGGATCGCCGCGCGCCGCCGTCGTCGCCCGCGTTCTCGACGCGGCGCTCGCGGGCGAGTGATCGCGCGCTACCCCGGACCGAGACTTCGCGTGCGCCCCCGCGGCTCGGCCGTCACTGGCACGTGCCGGCGATGCAGGCCAGGGGCGGAGTGCAGCTGATCGGCGAGCCCGCGCAGCTGCCGGCCTGACAGACGTCACCGGTCGTGCAGGCGTCGGCGTCGTCGCATGCCGTACCGTCCGGCGCGACGGCGTTCTGGCAGACGCCGGCCGTGCACGAGTCGACCGTGCAGGAATTGCCGTCGTTGCAGTCGAGCGCCGACGTGCACGTCGCGCACGACGTCGGAGCCGGCGCGGCCAACGCCGCATACGCAACGCCGGAGAAGAAGCGGCTCCTCCCGCCGAACTCCATGCAGTACCGGCGTCCGTTGTTTCCGAAGCGAAGGGCGACCTTGACGGGATCGGGATTGGTGCCCAGCGAGAAGCCGAGCGAGCGGCCGCGCGCCTTCATCTTGGCCGGCTTCGCATTGCGGATGACGAGAATCGTGATGGGGCCGTTGACGCCCTGCAGATCCTTGTATGCGTACCCGACGTTCGCGCCCGGGAGCTTCAGGTACGTCCAGCTCGCGCTCGGAAGCGGATAGATGTTGTCGAACCCGTCGCCGGCCGCGGTCATCACCCGCAGGCTCGCGCCGTGAACGACCGGATCATCGTTGGTGAAGTTCCCCGGAAATGCGGCTCCGGTGATCTGCTGCGGCGCCGTCTGGAACGCCATCCGCAGATCGTCGCCGCTGGCGAGCCTGAGCTTCTTTCCGGCAAGCAAGCACGTGCTCGCCGGCGTGTAGGTGCAGCCGCTCACCGGATTGCAGGCGTCGCGCGTGCACGGGTTCCCGTCGTCACAGGTGATCGAGGTCCCCGGGATGCAGACACCCGCCTGGCAGACCTCGTCGCCATTGCAGACGCTCCCGTCGGCGCATTCGGCGCTGGAGACGCAGGCGTCCGCGGCGGCTGCCGTCCAGGCCATCGCGAGCACCATCGTGGCGCCGACGAGGAACGGCCGGATCCTGTCCAACGACATCGCGGTCAGTGCAGCATCGCGCGTGCCAACCAAACCTCCGTTCCATGGCGGATTCGTATGGCGCCTGTTCGCAAGTCCTTGCAGAGATGCATCGGAATGGACGCCGGAGCCCGGGTCAGCGCGCGCTCGTCCCGCGATGCCGAGAGCAGCGAGCGGCGGAGCGCGTCGTCGGAAGGGGACGCGCTCGCCGGACAGCCTTTCTTGCCGCCAACCGGCGAGAATTGCCCGGCATCGTCGCACTCCCTTCGAGCCGGCGAGGCGGCGGTCGTGGCACCCGGCTTGCTGACTGCGGCCAGCGATGGAGGTGTCACTCGTTCCGCAGCCCGCGGGCGTCCCGGTCGAGGCCGCCGACGGCGGTACTCCAGCTGCACCGCGAGCGGCCGGCTTCGACGTCGCACTCCTGCTTGCTGCGCTCCTCGGCCGCGGCGCCACGATCGAGCCCGCGGCGCCGGCGGCTCCTCCGGATCCCGCCGACCCAGCGCCGACCGACGCCCGGGCCGCCGCCGACGCGGCGGTCCTTGCCGCCTCCGCGCTGCTGGTCGCGGCCGTCGTACCCACGGCGGTGCCGCCGCCCGCACCGGATGGGAGTCCGCCGGTCGCCGGCGCGAGCGGCGCGCCCGCGACCGCGCCGGTCGCCGACTCCGGCGGCGCGGCGCCGGCGAACACCGCCGCTCCCGGCGCGGGCGCGGGTTCTGCACCCGCGCCGCCCCCCGCCCCGGGCGATGGCGAGAGCGCGGCGGACCCGGCGAGCGCCGGCCCGCCGGCCGAAGCCGACCCCACGCGCGCGAGCGCCGTGCCGCCCTCCGCAAGCGTCCCCCCGGTGAAGGCGCGCGGCGCGGAGCCGGCGCCGGCGCCCGAGCTTCCTTCCCCGGACGGCGCGCCGGGACCGCTCGCCGCTCCCGGACAGGAGACCGCCACTCCGGCCCCGGGCGAGGCCGACGCCGCGTCGACGGCGGCGAAGCCGCCACCGGACGGTCCCGCGCCCGAAGCGGTCGCGCCGCACGCGCGGCACGAGCCGCACGAGCACGCCGCGTCTCGCCACGTCGATGCCACGACCGAGTCCGCTGCGCTCTCGAGCCCGGACGCGATCGTGCATGACGCGAGTGACGCCCGGGAGCCCGGACAGCGGTCCTCCGGAGAGCCGTCGCCGCGCGCCGCCGCGAGCAGCGACGGCCCGGGCCCGAACGCCATCTCGCCCGCGCCCGCACGCGACGTCCCGCGCGCGCCGCGCCCGCACGAGCCGGCCGCGCCCGAGTCCCCTTCGCCGCGGATCCCGGACGCGGTCCAGCAGGTCGAGCGTCTCGTCCGCCTCGACGAGCTCCGCCCGCGGCCGCTCCACGACGGCGGCGACATGCGCCTCGAGCTCTCGCCCGACGGGCTCGGGCGGATCGAGGTCCACGTAACGGTCCGCGACCACGGCGTGCAGGCGAACCTGCTCGCGCAGCACGACCACGCGCGCGAAGCGCTTGAGCTGAACCGTCCCGCGCTCGAGGCGGCGCTCGGACGGTCGAGCCTCCGTCTCGAGGGCTTCACGGTCGGGCTCGGGGAGCACCGGGAGGGCGATGCGGGTGGAACGCCGCAGGACGGACGCCCGCCGGCTGCCGAGCCGCACCCCCTCGACGCGAGCGGGCCGCCCCTTCCGGGCGCCTCGCGCCAGGGCGGCCTCAGCCTGCGAGCATGACCGGAAGGAAGACACATCGATGACGAACCCGCTCGCCAGCGTCCTCCAGAGTGCCGCGGCGCCCGCGGCGGCCACCGCGGCACCGGCCAAGGCGATCTCGCAGGCCGACTTCCTGAAGCTCTTCATCGCGCAGCTCCAGCATCAGGATCCGCTGTCGCCGCTCCAGCCGGACCAGATGACGGCGCAGCTCGCGCAGTTCGCGAGCCTCGAGCAGCTGACCGGCGTCAACACGCGCCTCGACCAGCTGACGGGCGTCTCGCGAAACTCGGTCCTCGGACTCATCGGCAAGCAGATCCGGTTCGCCGGCGGGCAGCTGTCCATCACCAACGGTCAGGCGCCCCCCGCCCGCTACACGCTCGCCGACCGCGCGGGGGAGGTGACCGCGACGGTGCGGGCCGCCGACGGCACGGTCGTCCGGGTCGTGAAGCTCGGCGCTCAGGACAAGGGCGAGCGCGTCTTCCAGTTCGACGGGAAGAACGACGCCGGCACGGCGCTGCCGGACGGCACGTACAGAATCGAGATCTCGGCGACCGGCACGGACAAGACGACGCCCGTCGCGGCCGATCTCGCGGTCCAGGACACCGTCGACGGCGTCGACTTCTCGGTCGATCCGCCGGTCGTCCTGGTGGGCAGTCTTCGCATTCCGCTCGACCAGGTCCGCGAGGTGCACCTGGGCGGCGCACAGGCGGGCCAAGGCTCGTAAAGGAGGATCAGGATGGCACTCTTCGGCGCATTGTCGATCGGGCAGAGCGGGCTCACCAACAACGGGGCCGCGCTGTCCGTCATCGGCAACAACATCGCGAACGTCAGCACGGTCGGCTTCAAGGGGAGCCGGACCGAATTCGCCGACCTAGTTGCGGCGGAGGGCGGCGGCGAGATCGGCAAGATCGGCATCGGCTCGCGCATCCGCGGCGTGCGGACGCTCTTCACGCAGGGCGCGATCGAGGCGACCGGGCGGGGCCTCGACCTGGCGATCCAGGGCGAGGGCTTCTTCGTGCTCGGTGACGGGCAGGGGCAGGTCTACACGCGGGCCGGCGACCTCCAGCTCGATGCGAACCGCGGGATCATCTACCTCGCGGGAAAGCCGTTGCTCGGCACGCCCCTCAACGTGACGGGCACGCCGACGGGGACCCTCCAGCCGGTCACCCTCTCCAGCAGCGCCGCGCTGGCGCAGGCGACCACCACCGCGATCCTGCAGGGGAACCTGCCGGCCGACGCACCGATCATCGCGACCGCGTTCGACACGGCCACGCCGACGTTCGCGAACGCGTACGCCGCGAGCAACGCCCCGTACTCGGTGCGCGTCTACGACTCGCAGGGCGGCGCGCACGACATGTCCGTGTTCTTCAAGAAGACGGCCGCCAACACGTGGGAAGTCCACATGGGGGTCGATGCGGGCGAGACCGGCGGGACGCCGGGCGACCTGCAGCTGATCGCCAACGCGACCGTCACGTTCAACACCGACGGGACGTTCAACGCGGTCTCGAGCGGCAGCCTGGCGGGTGCCGTGACCTTCTCGGGGACCGCCGCCCAGACCATCACCTTGAACCTCGGCACGTCGGGGACGCCGGACGGGATGACGCAGGTCGCGGCACCCTTCGGCGTCGCGTCGGTCCGGCAGGACGGCTTCGGCGCGGGGAGCCTCGCCAGCGTCAACGTCAACGAGCAGGGCATCCTGACGGCCACCTACGACAACGGCCAGTCCCGCGCGCTCTACCAGCTGGCGCTCGCGCACTTCGCCGCGCCCGAAGGGCTGGAGCCGATCGGCAACCAGCTCTATCGCGCCACGGTCACCTCCGGCGACGCCGCCCTCGGCGCGCCGGGCTCGCAGGGCAACGGTACCATCGTCGCTTCCGCCCTCGAGCAGTCGAACGTCTCGCTCGCCCAGGAGTTCATCAACCTAATCAGCACGCAGCGGGCCTTCCAGGCCTCCACGCGCATCATCACGGCGAGCGACACGCTCCTCGGCGATCTGATCAACATCATCCGGTAGCGTCCGGCAGGGCGGCGCGGGGCCGGGGTCAAATCCGGCCCCGGCGCGCCGCGCCCCGGCCAAACTCTTGACCGCCGCCCGGCCCGCGGGCCTCGCACCGTCGCAGGTATGGGCCGCGCGCTCGTGGCACATCGGTTGCTCTCGCCGCGGGAGGATCGATGGCGGAGGAGAGCGCACAGGAACAGCCCGCCGCGGCCGCTGCGGCGCCGAAGAAGAGGAGCGGGAAGGTCCTCGTCATCGTCGGCGGCGTCCTCGCGCTCGCCGGCGCCGGCGTCGGGGTCTGGCGCCTCGGACTCCTCTCGCACGGCACGCCGGCCGAGGCGAAGGAGGACACGAAGGACGAGAAGCTGGCCGTCGGCGCGCTGCTTCCGTTCGACCCGTTCATCGCCAACCTCGCCGACGAGGACGGCAAGCGCTACCTGAAGGCGACACTCCAGGTCGAGTTCTTCTCGTCGACCGTCCCCCCCGACTTCGGCGCGCGCATGCCGCAGATGCGCGACCTGCTCCTCACGCTCTTCACGAACAAGGTCTTCTCGGAGATCCGCACACCGCAGGGGAAGGCGCTGCTCCGCGACGAGATCATCAACCGCATGAACCGGACCCTCAACAAGGACGTCGTGAAGGCCGTCTACTTCACGGAGTTCATCGTCCAGTGAGCGGCGCGCGTCGACTCGCGCGCCCGGGACCGCGATGAGCCAGATCCTGTCATCCGAAGAGGTGAACGCCCTGCTGAAGGGAGTCGCCGACGGCGAGATCGCCGCCGAGGGCGGCGCCCCGAGCCCGCCGCGCGGCGTGCGGGTGCTCGACCTCACCAGCCAGGAGCGGAGCCTGCGGGGCCGCCTCCCCGGTCTGGAGCTCGTGCTCGACCGCTTCGTGCGCGGCCTCCGGCCCTCGCTCGGCGCGTTCTTCGGACGGATCCCGGCCGTCGCCGTGAGCGGCGTCGAGCTGGTCAAGTTCGGACGGATCACCGACCGCCTGACGCAGCCCGTGAGCCTCCAGCTCTTCCGCCTGGCGCCGCTCCGCGGCCAGGGGATGGTCGTGCTCCGCGGCCCGCTCGTCGGGACGCTCCTCCAGGTGTTCTTCGGCGGGAGCCTGGCGCGGACGACACCCGTCGCGGAGCGCGAGTTCTCCTCGATCGAGCAGCGCGCTCTCGAGCGCTTCGGCGCCCGCGTCCTCGCCGACCTCCGTGAAGCGTGGCGGCCGGTCGCCGTGCTCGATTTCACGAGGACCCGCTCCGAGACCAATCCCGCCTTCGCGCCGATCGCGGCCGCGCAGGACCTGGTCGTGCAGCTCGACGTCCAGATCACGGCCGAGGGCGCCGAGCAGGGGACGCTGTCCATCTGCATTCCCAACGCCGCGCTCGACCCGCTCCGCCCGCGCCTGCAGGCGACGCCCGGCGACGAGACCGAGCCGCCGGCGGCGGTCTGGGGCGAGCGGATGCGAGCGCTCCTGGCGGGCGCGGAGCTCGAGGTGGCGGCCGAGCTCGGGGCGCGGCGCATGAGCATGCGCGACGTCCTGGCGCTCGCGCCGGGCGACGTGATCCCGCTCGGCACCGGGCGCGACGGTCCCGTGGTGGTTCGCATCGAGGGACGGCCGCGGTTCGTCGGGGCCCCCGGGATGTCCGGGGGCAGCAACGCCGTCCGCGTCACGGGACGGCTCTGAGGGAGACAGGCATGGCGGAAACGACGGGCGAGACGCAGGCGAGCGAGCCGACTACGGGGGCGGCGCCGTCCGCGCGCAACTTCGAGCTGCTGCTCGACGTCCCGCTCGAGGTGACGGTCGAGATCGGCCGCGCCCGCATCGCGATCCGGGACCTCCTCCAGCTCGGCGCGGGATCGGTGGTGGAGCTGGCGAAGCTCGCCGGCGAGCCACTCGACGTGCTCATCAACGGGCGGCCGATCGCCCGCGGCGAGGCGGTCATGGTCAACGACAAGTTCGGCGTCCGCCTGACGGACGTGATCAGCCCGTCCGAGCGGATCGCGGGGCTCAAGTGAGCACGCTTCTCGTGACCTTGCTCGGCGCCGGGATTGCCGGGGCCGGTCTCTGGCTCTTGAAGGGCCGGCGCGCGCTCGCCATGCGCGCGAACCCGATCCACGTGGTCACCAGCCGCTATCTCGGCGCGAAGCGCTTCCTCACGATCGTCGAGGTCGACGGTGAGCGGCTCCTCCTCGGGCTCGCCGGCGATCAGGTGTCGCTCGTCACCCGTCTGCCGACCGCCACGCCGGCGGAGGAGCGTGCGTGAACCACCTGCTTCCCTCGGTGGCGTTCCAGATCGGCGGGGGCGGCGAGCACGCCGCGACGTCGTTGCAGATCGTCGCCCTGCTCACGGTCCTGTCGCTCGCGCCCGCGATCCTGATCACGCTGACGGCGTTCGTCCGCATCGTCATCGTGCTCTCCTTCCTTCGTCAGGCGGTCGGCACGCAGAACATGCCGCCGAACCAGGTGATCGTGTCGCTCGCGCTGTTCCTCACGTTCTTCGTGATGCTGCCGACGCTGCGTGAGGTGAACGAGCAGGCGCTGACGCCCTACCAGCACGAGGAGATCGGCGACACCGAAGCGCTCCGCCGTGCGTACGACCCGCTCCGGCGCTTCATGCTCCGGCAGACCCGGGAGAAGGACCTGGCGCTCTTCGTCGGCGCGACCGGGGCCCCGCGCCCGGAAACCGCGAGCGACGTCCCGCCGCAGGCGCTCATGCCGGCCTTCCTCATCTCGGAGCTGAAGACGGCCTTCCAGATGGGCTTCCTCATCTACGTCCCGTTCCTGATCCTCGACATGGTGATCGCCTCGATCCTCACCTCGATGGGGATGATCACGCTGCCGCCGGCGCTCATCTCGCTGCCCTTCAAGCTCATGCTGTTCGTGCTGGTGGACGGCTGGAACGTGCTGACGGGCTCGATCGTGCAGAGCTTCCGCTGAGAGGGGAGGGAAGATGGGTGTCGAGACGGTGATCGGGATCGGCCGCGGCGCGCTCGAGCTGACGCTCGCGCTCGCGGGTCCGGTGCTCCTCTTCGGACTGGTCGCCGGCCTCGCGGTGAGCGTCTTCCAGGCGATGACGCAGATCAACGAGATCACGCTCACGTTCATCCCGAAGATCGTCGCGACTGCCGCCGCGCTCATCCTGTTCGGGCCCTGGATGCTGGCGCGGCTCATGACCTTCACGACCACGCTCTTCCAGAGCCTGCCGGCCTACGTGCGCTGACCATGCCGATGCCGGATCCGACCGCGTTCCTCCTCGTGCTCGCGCGCATCGCGGGGCTCGTGGGGACGTCGCCGATCCTCGGGCACCTGCTCGTACCGCTGCGCGTGCGCGCGGCGTTTGCCGTGATCCTCGCCGCCGCGCTCGCGCCCGCGGTGACGGCGCCGGCCGCCGCGCCGACGACGCTCTGGGGCCTCGCCGGGGCAGTCGCGATCGAGTCCGCCCTGGGGGCGCTCCTCGGCCTGGTTGCCCAGTTCATCTTCGCGGGCGTGCAGCTCGGCGGGCAGATCGCCGGCATCGAGATGGGCTTCGGCCTCGACGCCCTGATCGACCCGCAGACGCACGCCCACATCACGGTGGTCGCGCAATGGCAGCAGCTCCTGGCGCTTCTCGTCTTCCTCGCGCTCGACGTCCATCACGTGCTGCTCCGCGCGCTCCTCGCGAGCTTCCAGACGGCGCCGCCGGGCGCGCTCGCGGTGAGCGCGGTCGGCCTGCACGGCGCCATCGTCCTCTCGGGTGAGCTCTTCGCGATCGGCGCGCGCATCGCGGCGCCGGTGCTGATCGCGCTCCTGCTCACGAACGGCGCCCTCGGCGTGCTCGCGCGCACCATCCCGCAGCTGAACGTCTTCGTCGTCGGCTTCCCCGTGAACGTCGGCGTCGGCCTGGTCGTGATGGGCGCCTCGCTGCCGTTCACGTTCCGGCTCCTCGCCTCGCGGTTCGCCGAGCTCGAGCCGACTCTCGGGGCGCTCGTCCGGGGGCTCGCGCATGGCTGAGCAGGGCGGGGAGCGCACCGAGCGCGCCACCGAGAAGAGACGGGAGGAGGCGCGCCGGCACGGCCAGGTGATCCTGTCGCCGGAGGTGAGCCCGGTCGCGGTCCTCTTGACCGCGCTCGCGATCGGCTCGTGGGGCGCCCCGCTCGTCCTCGAGCGGAGCCGCATCGCGCTCGCCGGTTGGCTCGCGGCCGTCGGCCCGACGGCGGCGCACGACGACCCCGCCGGGCCGATGGTCGTCCGCACGCTCCTCCAGATCGGCGCCGTCCTCGCGCCGTTCTTCGTGGCGACGGCCGCGGTCGGAGCCGCCGCGGTGATCGCGCAGGTGGGCTGGTCCGTGAACCCCGAGCTGGTCGCCCCCGATGCGGGCCGCTTGAGTCCCGCGAAGGGGCTCGGCCGCATCTTCTCCGCCAACGGCGCGGTGCACCTCGTGAAGGCCGTCGTCAAGATCGTGATCGTCCTCGGCGTCGCGTACCGCGTGCTCCTCCGGACGGGCACCGAGGCGGTCGCCGCGCCCGGCATGACGAACGACGGCATCCTCGCCTTCACCGGCCTCGGGCTCCGCCGCCTCTTCCTCGCGATGGCGGGCGCGCTCGCCGTGCTCGGTGTCGTCGACTACCTCTGGCAGCGCTGGCGCCACGAGCAGGGCCTCAGGATGACGCGCCAGGAGGTGAAGGAGGAGCACAAGGAGAGCGACGGCGACCCGCAGGTCCGGATGCGGTTCCGGCGCGCGCACCGCGAGATCGCGCGGCGCCGCATGCTGGCCGACGTGCGCGGCGCGGACGTGGTCCTCACGAACCCGGTGCACGTGGCGGTGGCGCTCCGCTACCGCGCCGCCGAGATGGGCGCGCCGCGGGTCGTCGCCAAGGGCGCCGGCGAGCTGGCGCAGAAGATCAAGGACGCGGCGCGCACGGCCGGCATCCCGATCGTGGAACGGCGGGCGCTCGCGCGGGCGCTCTTCAAGTCGGTCAAGCTCGGCGGGGAGATCCCGCAGGCGCTCTACCGCGCCGTGGCGGAGATACTTGCCTACATCTACTCGCTGCGGCCGCGGCCGGCGGCGGAGGCGCGCTCATGAAGCCCTCCATTCATGCACGGGTGGGCGAGGGCGCGGGCACCGGCCGGGGGTGCAGGCGATTTCCGCAGCGCGGGAGGTTGCTGCGGGGGGCTGTGGGGATGCGCGAGGACCATGAGCCGGCACCCCCGGCCGGTGCCCGCGCCCTCGCCCACCCGCGCGACGTCGAGGGGGACTCACACTAGCGATGGCGACCGCCGTCCTGCCGCGTCCCGCCGCCGCCGGTGCGTCGCTCGAGCTCCCCACCGGGGAGCTGATCGTCCCGCTCGCGCTCGTCGCAGTGGTGGTCATCATGGTGATCCCGCTGCCGCCGTTCCTGATCGACCTGCTGCTCGCGGTGTCGATCTCGCTGTCGCTGATCATCCTGGTGGTCAGCATGTACGCGAAGCAGGCGCTCGAGTTCTCGACCTTCCCGTCGGTGCTGCTGGTCGTGACGCTCTTCCGGCTGGCGCTGAACGTCGCGTCGACGCGGCTCATCCTGCTGCACGGGCACGAGGGGTCGTCGGCCGCGGGGCACGTGATCCAGGCGTTCGGGAACTTCGTGGTCGGCGGCAGCTACGTGGTCGGGCTGGTCGTCTTCCTGATCCTGGTCGTCATCAACTTCGCGGTGATCACGAAGGGCGCGGGCCGGATCGCCGAGGTGGCGGCGCGCTTCACCCTCGATGCCATGCCGGGCAAGCAGCTCGCGATCGACGCCGACCTGAACAGCGGCCTCATCACCGAGAAGGATGCCCGCGCGCGGCGGCGCGCGATCGAGGACGAGGCGGACTTCTACGGCGCGATGGACGGCGCCAGCAAGTTCGTCCGCGGCGACGCCGTCGCGGGGCTGGTGATCGCCGCCATCAACATCCTCGGCGGCTTCTTCATCGGCGTCGTGCAGCAGGGCGCCGACGTGCAGACGGCCGCGCAGACCTACACCATCCTGACGATCGGCGACGGCCTGGTCTCCCAGCTCCCCGCGCTCCTCGTCTCGACCGCCGCCGGCATCATCGTCACGCGCGCGGCCTCGGGCGCCGACCTTGGCTCCGAGGTGGCCGGCCAGCTCCTCATGAGCCCGCGCGTCCTCTGGCTGGTCAGCGGGATCCTCGGCGCGTTCGCGCTTCTCCCCGGGCTCCCGTTCCTGCCCTTCATCGCGCTCGCGGGCGCGACGGGCGGGCTCGCCGTGACGGGTCGCGGAAGGGTGCGGCCGGGCCGCGCCGTCGAGGCCGAGCTGCCGGCCGCCCAGCCGAAGGAAGAGAAGCCGGATACCCTCCTGCCGCTCGACCTGATGGAGCTCGAGGTCGGGTTCGAGCTGGTGCCGCTCGTCGACGTGGGCCCGTCGTCCGGCGGCGATCTCGTCTCCCGCATCCGGAGCCTCCGCCGCCAGCTCGCGCTCGAGATGGGCTTCATCGTCCCGCCGATCCACATCCGGGACAACCTGCAGCTCGCGCCGAGCGAGTACGTCGTGCTCCTGAAGGGCGTCGAGGTGGCGCGCGGGGAGGTCCGCACCGGCCACAGCCTCGCGATCAACCCCGGCACGGTCGAGACGACCGTCCCCGGCCTGCCGACGCGCGAGCCCGCGTTCGGGCTGGACGCGCTCTGGATCACGTCGCACGAGCGCGAGCGGGCGCAGATCGCCGGGTACACGGTGGTCGACGCGGCGACGGTGATCGTCACGCATCTGACCGAGGTGATCCGGCGGAACGCCCACGAGCTCCTCGGCCGCCAGGAGGTGCAGCAGCTCCTCGACCACGTGGCGAAGAGCCAGCCGAAGCTGGTGGAGGAGCTCGTGCCGCAGCTCCTCTCCGTCGGCGGCGTCCAGCGCGTCCTGCAGAACCTGCTGCGCGAGGGCGTGTCGGTCCGGGACCTCGTGACGATCCTCGAGACGCTCGCCGATCACGCCGGGCGCACGAAGGACCCGGACTTCCTGACCGAGCAGGTCCGGCAGGCGCTCGGGCGCTCGATCACCCGGCGCTTCGCCGGCGCCGACGGCACGCTCGTCATCCTGACGCTCGCGGCCGACGTCGAGCGGGTTCTCCTCGACGCGGTCCATCGCGGCGACGACGGGGTGGCGCTCGCGCTCGAGCCCGCGCTCGCGCAGCGGCTGATCACGCGGCTCGGCGGCTGGATGGAGCGCTTCGCGCGCCAGCAGGTCTCGCCGCTGCTCCTCTGCTCCGCGCCGATCCGCGCCCACGTACGGCGCCTGGTCGAGCGCGTGCTCCCGAACCTCGCCGTGATCGCGCCCGAAGAGATCGCGGCCAACGTCCGCGTCCGGTCGATCGGGGTGGTGACGCTCGATGAGAATTAGGCGTTTCAGCGGAGCGACGATGCAGGAGGCCCTGCGCGAGGTGAAGGCCGCCCTCGGCGCCGAGGCGGTGATCCTCGACACGGCCGAGGTGGCCGGGGTGGTCACGGTGACGGCCGCGACCGACGTCGAGAGCGAGGAGCCCGCGCCGCTGCCAGGCCCCGCCGGTGCAGACTCCGAGGTCGCGGGCGAGCTCCGCGCGCTGGTCGCCGTCGTGCGGGAGCTGGTCCACGAGCAGCGCCGCCAGCAGGTTCCCGCGCTCGCGCCCGAGCTTTTCCGGCTTCACCGTGCGCTCCTCGCCCAGGGCGTCGACGGCGTGATCGCGGCCGCGCTCCTGCGCGAGACGGCCGAACGGCTCACGGCGGGCACGGCGCTCGACGCCGCGCTCGCCGGCGCCCTCGCCGGGGAGCCGTCTGCCGGGCGGTACCAGCGCGTCCGCCTCCTCCTCGGCCCGCCGGGCGACGGGAAGAC
>Ga0137394_10002058_pt1 | contig 14810 bp, 13 predicted proteins | sample czobulk116metaG_FD_108278 | JGI IMG/M metagenome (GOLD analysis project Ga0137394, IMG submission 108278) | Vadose zone soil microbial communities from Angelo Coast Range Reserve, California, USA - czobulk1.16 metaG | ecosystem: Environmental > Terrestrial > Soil > Vadose zone | place: USA...
CAGGGCCAGATCGCGATGAAGCTGCTCGGCTTCGACCGCGGAGTCACGCTGGCCGCCGGACTTCCCTTCCCGGTGACGACGCCAGCGCACGGTACCGCCCATGACATCGCGGCCAAGGGCGTCGCCAATCCTGGCGCCATGATCGCCGCCCGGAAGCTCGCGGCTCAGATGGCGACGGGCGCATGAAGATCGGGCTGCGCGCGGTCTCGAAGAAGTTCGGGACGGCCGTCGCCGTCGATCACGCGACGCTCGACATCGCCGACGGCGAGCTCTTCACGCTGCTCGGCCCTTCGGGCTGCGGCAAGACCACGCTGCTGCGGCTCATCGCCGGCTTCTACCGCCCCGACGGCGGCGAGATCTGGTTCGGCGAGCGCCGGGTCGACGACCTGGCGCCCCACGTGCGCAACATCGGCATGGTCTTCCAGAACTACGCGCTGTGGCCACACATGACCGTGGCCGCGAACATCACGTACGGCCTCAAGCTGCGCAAGCTCTCGACGGCCGAGATCGCGCGCCGGCTCGCCGAGGGCCTCCGCAAGGTGAACCTGGCGGGCCTGGCCGAGCGCTACCCGGGCCAGCTCTCCGGCGGCCAGCAGCAGCGCGTGGCGCTGGCCCGCGCCCTCGTGCTGAACCCCGACATCCTGCTCCTCGACGAGCCGCTCTCGAATCTCGACGCCAAGATCCGCGTCCAGGTGCGGGCCGAGATCCGCACGCTCCAGAAGGATCTCGGTATCACCACGGTCTACGTCACCCACGATCAAGAGGAGGCGCTGTCGCTCTCCGATCGGGTCGCGGTCATGCGTGACGGCGTGATCCTCCAGACGGCGCCTCCCCGCGAGCTCTACGAGCGGCCACGGAGCCGCTTCGTCGCCGATTTCGTCGGCGTCAACAACTTCGTGCCCGGCGTGTGCCGCGACGTGGCCGCCGATGGCGCGACGATCGACACGGCGCTCGGCATCGTGCGCGGCGTCGCCGCCGACGGCGTCACGCCGGGCGGACGCTGCGTGCTCGCGGTCCGTCCCGAGAACCTGGTCGTCGGCAACGGCGGCGACAACACCGTCGAGGCGCGCGTCATCCTCGCCTCGTATCTCGGCCACGCGCTCCGCTACGACGTGGAGGCCGCGGCCGGCGTGCGCCTCAAGGTCGACGTCCGCGACCCGCTCCACCACCAACCGCTGACCGCGGGCCAGCGCGTGCGCATCGGGTTCGGGTCGTCCGCGGCGCTCGTGCTGACGGATGACGTCGGCGCGAGCTGAGGCGCGCCCGCGCGCCGGCGCGGGCGGTGCGTGGTGGCCGGCGCTTGGCATCGCCGCGATCTGGATCTTCCTGGGCATCTTCCTCATCTACCCGCTCGCCCGGATTTTCTACGACGCATTCTCGGACGACGCCGGGCGGCTCACGGTCCGCCACTTCGTCGACTTCGCCACCGACGGGTTCTACCGCCGTTCCCTCTGGAACTCGCTGGTCCTCGGACTGGGGACGGTGGCCGCGACGAGCGTCCTCGGCTTCGCCATCGCGCTGCTGCTCGTTCGCTACGACTTCGTCGGCCGCGGCCTGTTCAGCAACCTGACCCTGATCCCGATCGTCGCGCCGCCGCTGGTGGGCGTCCTCGGCTTCACGTTCATCCTGGGCCGGGCGGGGACGGTCAACGTCCTGCTCATGGACTGGTTCGACCTGCTGACGCCGATCAACTTCGTCTACGGCGTCCACGGCGTGCTCCTGGTCGAGACGCTCCACCTCTTTCCGATGATCACGCTGAACGTGGTCGACGCGCTGGCCAAGATCGATCCGGCGCTGGAGGAAGCCGCCGAAAGCGTCGGCGCGCCCGGATGGTGGAAGCTCGCCACGATCACGCTGCCGCTGACGACCCCCGGCTACGTAGCGGGCGCGCTGCTCGTGTTCATCTGGACGTTCTCGGACTTCGCCACGCCGCTCGTCCTTGGCGTCCACGATCTCCTGGCCGCGCAGGCGTATCTCAACATCGTCCAGTTCGTGGACCGCCGGCTCTTCCGGATGGGGATCGTCATCTCGGCGTTCATGGTCCTCCTCGCGGTGCTCTTCCTGATCGCGGCCCGCCGCTACGTGGCCATCAAGGACTACTCGTCGCTCTCGTACTCGCGCGTGGCGAGGCGGCGGCTCTCGCCGGCGCGGCAGGTCCTGGTCATCCTCTTCCTCTCGCTGGTGATGCTGGCGTCGTTCATCCCGTATGTCGGCGTGCTCCTCGCGTCCGTGGGACGAGGATGGTCGATGACGCCGGTCCCGCTCCACTACACGCTGCAGTTCTTCGAGCGCGTCATCGTCGAGACGCCCAAGTACGTCGTGAACAGCTTCCTGTACTCGATCGTGGCGGTGGGCATCTGTATCGTCGTCGGTGTTCCGATCGCGTGGCTGCTCGCGCGGACGCACGTGCCCGGCCGCGACGTCCTCGATGGGCTCAACACGCTGATCCTGGCCGTTCCCGGGACGGCCATCGGCATCGCCTACATCCGCGCCTTCCACGAGCCTCCGCCCGGGTTCGACCGCGGATTGACGAGCTTCTGGATCATCCTGCCGCTCGTCCTGGCCATCCGTCGGCTCCCGTACACCGTGCGGGGCTCGTACGCCTCGCTGCTCCTCGTCCATCGTTCGATGGAGGAGGCCGCGGCCAGCGTCGGCGCCGGACGCCTGCGGTCGTTCCGCGACGTGACGCTGCCGCTGATGTGGCGCGGCATCCTCGTCGGCTCGCTCTTCTCGTTCATGACGTCGCTCCAGGAAGCCTCGGCGGTGCTGTTCCTCTCCCTGGGCGGCTGGGAGACGATCACCGTGGGCATCTTTTCCTTCTACATCGCCGGCAGCGCCAGCGAGGCGGCCGCGCTCGGCGTCATCCTCCTCGTCGTCGCCGCGGTGACCGTGCTCGTGATCAACCGCGTCGCCGGCACGCGTATGGGTGGGATGTTCGGATAAACATTGAGCCTTTCCTTGTCGCAACTTCACGCTTGTGCTAGTGTTCGTCTTCACATGGCGCCGGGCGAACCTGCCTGGAAGTCCGTCGGAGAGCTCGCATCGATCGGAATGACGATGGTGCTCGCGACGGTGATCGGGCTCGCCGGCGGGTACTACGCTGACCGATGGCTCGGCACGAGCCCCATCTTTCTTCTGATCGGTCTCGGCCTGGGGATCGCGGCAGGGTTCGTGAGCCTGTTTCGGACGGCGAAGGACGCGGAGCGGGATCTGGATGAGCGCAAGTGAGCTTCGGCTGCGGGTGGCGGCGGAGAGCGCGGTGATCGTCGTCGTGCTCGCCGTCGTCGGCGCGACGCTCGGCGGCGCCCGCGTCGGACTCGGCGTCCTGGCCGGCGGCGCCCTCGCCATCGCGAGTTTCTGGCGGCTGGCTGGTGACGCGGCGAGCGTCTCGTCGGCGACCGCGGCATCCGGCCGCTGGCTGATCGCCAGCGCGCTGCGCTTCGGTGGACTCGCGGCGGCGACGGCCGTGCTCCTCGTCCTCGACTGGGCCCATCCGGTCGCGCTCGTGTTCGGTCTCACCGTCCTGCCGTGCGATCTCGTGGCCCAGGGACTGCGGCTCGCCCGCGTTCAGCGCGAGGGCTGATGGAAGCCATCGAGCATCCCCCGATCTTCAGCCTGCCCGGCATTCCCGATCACGTCACCTATACGTGGATCGTGATGATCATCCTGGCCGGGCTCGCGTTCGTGGCGTCGCGGCGAATGGACCTCGTTCCGCGCGGGACGCAGAACTTCCTCGAAGTCGTGCTCGAGCAGTTCCAGGCGCTGATCGACGACGTCATCGGCCCCGAGGGACGGCCGTATCTTCCGCTGATCGCGACGCTCGGGCTGTTCATCCTCACCGGGAACTTGCTCAGCCTCATTCCCGGAGTGGCGGGGCCGACCGCCAACCTCAACACGACGGCGGCCTGCGCGATCATCGTCTTCGTCTCGTACCACGCGATCGGCATCCGCCGGCAGGGCTTCGTGAACTACTTCAAGCACTTCATGGGCCCGGTGCCGCTGCTCGCGCCGCTCATGATTCCCATCGAGACGATCAGTCACCTGGCCCGGCCGCTGTCGCTCTCGCTCCGACTGTTCGGCAACATGACGGGCGGCCACATCCTGCTCGCCATCATCTTCTTCCTGATGGGGCTCGACGGCCTGATCGGCTGGGCGCTCTCCGGCAGCACGGCCGGCGCGATCGTCGGGGGCGTGGGCGGCCTCATCATGGTCGTCTTCACGGTCGGCTTCCTCTATCCATTGAAGATCCTGGTCTCGGTCCTTCAGGCCTTCATCTTCGTGATGCTGACGATGCTCTACATCGCCGGCGCGACCGAGGGGGCCGAGCACCACCACGCGGAGCACCACTAGCAGATCACCACGCGGAGAGGAGGAAGGTCGTGTCACGTTCACTGATGCTGGCACTCGGGGCAGTGTTCGCGTTTCCAGGCCTGGCGGCCGCACAAGGACCCGCCGCCGCCACCGGAGGGTGGGTCGGCCCGTTCGCGGTCGTCGCGGCCGGAATCGGGATGGCGCTGGCAGCGGGGCTGTGCGGACTGGGTCAGGGACGGGCGGCGGCCGCAGCGGTCGATGCGATGGCTCGACAGCCGGCGGCGGCTGCGCGCATCCAGACCGCGATGATCATTGGTCTGGCCCTCATCGAGTCCCTGGCGATCTACGTCCTCGTCGTCGCGATGATTCTGTTGTTCGTGCAACCAATCAAGGGGTAGGAGGTTCACCAGCGCGGGCGCCCCGCGGCGCCCGCGTCCCCGGCGATGCCCCGTCGTCCCAGCTCCCGCCTCCCGAGGATCCCGGAGATGACCGTGCGCCGGCTCTCCGTGTATACGCGTTGTCTCCTCCAGCTCGAGGAAGACGGCGTGAAGACGGTGTCTTCGCAGGACCTGGCCGAGCGCTTCAACCTGAATTCGGCGCAGGTGCGCAAGGACCTGGCGTACTTCGGCGAGTTCGGCGTTCGAGGCATCGGCTATTACGTCTCGAGCCTGAAGGCCGAGCTCCAGCGCATCCTCGGGCTCGATCGGGAGTGGCCGGTCGCGCTCGTCGGCTTCGGTAATCTCGGCTCGGCGCTCTTCCACTACCGGGGCTTCGGGCGGCAGGGTTTCCGGATCGCAGTCATCTTCGACGACGATCCCGCGAAGGTCGGCCGCGAGGTCGACGGCGTCCCGATCTTCTCCACGCGCGATCTCGCGCGGGAGATCCAGGCTCGGCGCGTGCAGATGGCGATCGTCGCGGTACCGGCCGAGGCGGCCCAGTCGGTGGCCGATCAGCTCGTCGCCGCCGGGATCAAGGCCGTGCTCAACTTCGCGCCGGCCCGGATCCGCCTGCCGCGCGACGTCCGGCTCAAGGACGTCGACCTCTCCATCGAGCTCGAGACCCTCTCATTCTACCTGGCGAAAAGTTCACGGTAGGATAGTAGGGACTCTGATCGCGCTATCGATCGTCCGCCTTGAGTGATCGCGGCGGGGCACGAGCGTGGCGGAAGCCCGGGGCCCGTGCCCAGTTAAAAAGATGCTGAGTGAGTGGGCCGCCTTCAGCGAGCTGGCGAAAGCCTTCGCCGAGGGAGAGGCCTGCCTGCGCGTCGCCGGACTCACCGGCTCGGCCCGGGCGATGGTCGTCGCCGGCCTGGCGAAGACGCATCCCCGGCCACTGCTCGTCGTGGCCGCCACGCTCGCCGACGCTCACCGCTTCACCCAGGACCTCAAGTTCTTCGGGACGCCCGCGGTGGAATTTCCCGAGCGCGAGCCGCGCCTGTGGCGGGGAGGGCGCCAGCGCGAGAGTGACGCCGAGCGGGCCGTCGTCTGTCGTCGCTTGTTGGCCGGCGAGCCGCTCGTCGTCGTGGCCACGCCGACCGCGATCGACGTTCCGCTTCCCAGCCCGACGGAGTTCCGCGAGGCCACGCTGCGCTTCACGACCGGCGACAGCCTCGATCGCGAGCTCTTGATCGAGGCGCTGGAGAAGGCCGGTTACGAGCGGACCGACACCGTCGTCGAGGTCGGTCAGTGGAGCGTGCGCGGTGGCATCGTCGACGTGTTCTCGCCGGCCCAGACGGCGCCCGCGCGGCTCGAGTTCTTCGGCGACGAGATCGAGTCGATCCGGCTCTTCGATCCGACGTCACAGCGCTCACAGGCCACGCTCGACGAGCTCCTCGTGCTTCCGTTGCACGAGGACGGCGCCAGTGCCGAGACGGGGCGCGGCCTCCTCGACTATCTCCCGCCGACGGCCGCGGTCGTCGTCGACTCGCCGAAGCTGCTCGACGCCACGGACGAAGACGCGCCCGAGCGACCGCCGCTCGGCCAGCGCCTGGCCGGACGGCAGCGCCTCGAGCTCGAGCTGGTCGAGGGCGCCACCGGCCCCGCCGGGCTCACGCTCGACACGCGCTCGGTGACGCAGCACGCAGGAAAGTTCACCCAGCTCGCCGAGGAGATCGCGGGCTGGCGTCGCGAGGGCTTCACGGTGAGGCTGGCCGCGGCCGACGATCGCCAGGCCGACCACGTCCAGCAGATCCTGCGCGAGCACGGTGTGGAGGCGATCCGGGCCGCCAGCATCGACGCTCCCGAAGGCCTGGCCATCGTCGTCGGGGAGTGCTCGTCGGGGTTCTCGATCCCCGCGCTGGGCCTGATCCTCGTCACCGAGACCGAGATGTTCGGCGCCCGGCGGCGAACGTTGCGGCGCCCGAAATACCAGCGGGGCTCACCCATCAGCGCCTTCACCGACCTCGAGGTCGGTGACCTCGTCGTTCACGAGGACCATGGCATCGGAAAGTATCTCGGCCTCAAGACCATGGCGGTGGGAGACCGCGACGGTGACTTCCTCCTCCTCGAGTACGCCGAGAACAACCGTCTCTATCTTCCCGTCGATCGGCTCGACCTGATCTCGAAGTACATGGGGGGCGACTCCACCGCGGCGCGCCTCGATCGGCTCGGCGGCGCGTCCTGGCAGCGGGTGAAGGATTCCGTCCGCGCGGCCCTGCGCGAGATGGCCGAGGAGCTCCTGCGGCTCTACGCCAAGCGCACGGTGGCCGACGGCCATCGCTTCTCGACCGACACGCCCTGGCAGCGCGAGTTCGAAGCCGCCTTCCGGTTCGAGGAGACGACCGATCAGCTCCGCGCCATCGAAGAGGCCAAGCGCGACATGGAAGGCGAGCGGCCGATGGACCGCCTCATCGCGGGGGATGTCGGCTACGGCAAGACGGAGGTCGCGCTTCGCGCCGCGTTCAAGGCGGTGGCCGACGGCACCCAGGTGGCCGTGCTGGTCCCCACCACGGTGCTGGCCCAGCAGCACTGGTCGACGTTCGTGGACCGCTTCACGCCGTTCCCGGCCAAGGTCGAGCTGCTCTCTCGCTTCCGCTCGCCGGCGGAGCAGAAGGCCGTCGTGGAGGGACTCCGCCTGGGCACGGTCGACGTCGTCATCGGCACCCATCGCTTGCTGTCGAAGGACGTCGAGTTCAAGAACCTCGGCCTCCTGGTCGTCGACGAGGAGCATCGCTTCGGCGTCGCCCACAAGGAACGGCTCAAGCAGTTCCGGGCCGCGGTGGACGTGATGACGCTCACGGCCACGCCGATCCCCCGCACGCTCTACATGTCGCTCTCGGGTGTGCGTGACATGTCGGTGATCGAGACGCCGCCGCTCGATCGGCTTCCGGTGGACACCGTGCTCCGGCGCTTCTCCAAGGCCGTGATCAAGGAGGCGGTCGAGCGCGAGCTCCGCCGGGGCGGGCAGGTGTTCTTCGTCCACAACCGCGTCCAGTCGCTCCCGTCGATGGCGCGCCTCGTCCAGGAGCTCGTGCCCGATGCGCGCATCGTCATGGCGCACGGCCAGATGCGTGAGCGCGAGCTCGAAGCGACGATGGTGAAGTTCGTGAGCGGCCAGGCCGACGTGCTGGTGTCGACGGCGATCATCGAGTCCGGGCTCGACATCCCGGCGTCCAACACGATCATCGTCAACCGGGCCGACCGGTTCGGGCTCGCCCAGCTCTATCAGCTCCGGGGCCGGGTCGGGCGCGAGCGCCAGCAGGCGTATTGCTACCTGCTGGTCCCCGCCGACGGCCGGGTCGACGAGCAAGCCCAGCGTCGGCTGCGCGTCCTGCAGGAGTTGACGGAGCTGGGTTCTGGCTTCAAGCTAGCGCTCCGCGACCTGGAGATCCGCGGGGCCGGCAATCTCCTGGGGGCCGAGCAGCACGGGCACATCGCGGCAGTGGGATTCGATCTTTATTCGAAGCTCCTGGCCGAGGCCGTGGCAGAATTGAAGGGCGAACCGGCCACTGTGACGGTCGAGCCGGTGATCAGCGTCAACACTGAAGGATTCTTGCCTGAAGATTATGTCCCCGAGGTCAATCAGCGACTGGCCTTTTACAAGCGTCTGGCCGGCGCCAGCGGCGACGATGCCGTTGCCGAGCTCCGTGCCGAGCTCGCCGACCGCTTTGGCCCGCCGCCGCCCGAAGTCGAGCAGCTCCTCGACATCGTCCGCATCCGTGGCGCCGCCCGGAACCTCGGGATCGAACGGATCGAGGCCGGCTCGGGCCGCGCGCTCCTCACGTTCGCCCCATCCACCAAGGTGGAGCCGGCCACGCTCGTCGGGCTCGTGCAGAAGAGCCGGGGGCGTCTCGCCATGAAGCGTGAGTTCACCCTCGAAGCGTTGATCGCTCGCGGAGAGTGGCCGGTGGTGCGGGACGCCCTGCTCGCGCTGTTGTCCGAGATCGGCCGCGGATGAGGGCGCGCTTCGTGGCCGCCGTGCTGGCCCTCGCCGTCGGCGGCTGTGCCATGTCCATGCCGGGATGGGTCCCCTACCTCGGCAAGAAGAAGGGCGAGCCCACGGTCGCGCAGCCGCCTCCGCCCGCGCCGGCCGCCACACCCGCCCCCGTGGTGACGAAGCCGCGCCCGCCGGAGAGCGAGGACGTGGCCGACCGCGTGGTCGCCGTCGTGAACAACGACGCCATCACGCTCGGTGAGCTGCAGGAGAACATCGCCATCTTCCGCCAGGAAAATCGCGGCCGGGTCAGCGCGTCCGACGAGGAGCTGCAGAAGCAGTTCCTGGGGCGCCTCATCGACTCGCGGCTGCAGATCCAGGAAGCCGGGCGCGAGAAGATCACGGTCGAGGACGCCGAGCTCAACGAAGAGCTGGCCGAGCGCATGAAGCGCTTCGGCGCCAAGACGCCGGAAGACTTGGAGGCCCTCGTGAAGGCGCAGGGGCTCTCCTACGACACGGTGAAGAAGCGCATTCGCGACGCGCTGCTCGTCCAGAAGGTGATGCGCCGCAAGGTCTCGCTCCGGATCTCGGTGACCGAGCCGGAGATCGATCGCTACATCGCCGACAACCGCGAGAAGCTCGAGGCCGGCCTCGGCTACCACGCGCGCCACATCCTCATCGTGCCCGCCGGCACCACGGATGCCGACCTGGAAGCGGCCCGCATTCGCGCCGACGTCATCCGCGCCCAGATCCTGGAGGGCGCGGACTTCGCCGAGCTGGCCCGCCACAACTCCGTCGACGCCAGCGCCAAGGACGGCGGCGATCTCGGTACCCTGAAACGGGGCGAGCTCGCCCAGGAGATCGAGGTCCGCATTCTCACCTTGAAACCGGGCGAAGTCTCCCGGCCGTTCCGGTCGTCCCTGGGCTGGCACGTCTTCCGGCTCGAGTCGAAGGACATGCTCGAGGGTGAGGGCCTCCAGCGGGTGCGGCAGCAGGTCAGAGACATCCTCTACCGCGAGAAGTACGAGGCACGGATGGAGGCCTGGATCAAGGAAATGAAGGAACGAGCCATCATCGAGGTGCGGATGTGAAAAACGTTGACATCCTTGGACCCGGGTGAGAGCATGACTCTGCTGTTAGCAGTCCAACCCCGCAACGCCCTGCTTGATACACGCGAGTCACTGTGCGAACCACTAACTGACGCGGCAGCGAACGCCGCTCCCGTAGCCGTCTAATGGGCGCCCGCCGAGACCGAGGCCAAGGCAGCAACCCGACCGCCGAAAGTGCCGCTCAATCTTCCGTCGGAGGGATGAACCTCTCCGAGCTGAAAGAAAAGAGCATCCCCGACCTCAACGCCATTGCCCGCGAGATGAACGTCCAGAACGTGGGCGGCCTGCGCAAGCAGGAGTTGATCTTCAAGATCCTCCAGTCGCAGGCCGAGAAGGACGGTCTCATCTATGCGGAGGGCGTGCTCGAGGTCCTTCCCGATGGCTTCGGCTTCTTGCGTGCGCCCGACTACAACTATCTGCCTGGACCCGACGACATCTACGTCTCGCCCTCGCAGATCCGGCGCTTCGACCTGCGCACCGGCGACACGATCTCCGGCCAGGTCCGTCCGCCCAAGGACTCCGAGCGCTACTTCGCGCTGCTCAAGGTCGAGTCGATCAACTTCGAGGCGCCGGAAGCGGCGCGGGACAAGATCCTCTTCGACAACCTCACACCGCTCTATCCGATGGAGCGGCTGCGCCTGGAGCACACGACCGAGAACCTGACCACGCGGGTCATGGATCTTCTCTGCCCGATCGGCAAGGGCCAGCGCGGCATGATCGTGGCCGCGCCGCGCACCGGCAAGACGATGATGCTGCAGTCGATCGCCCACGCCATCGCGGCGAACCACCCCGAGGTCTATCTCATCGTGCTGCTCATCGACGAGCGGCCAGAGGAAGTCACCGACATGCAGCGGACCGTCAAGGGCGAGGTCATCTCCTCGACCTTCGACGAGCCGCCCCAGCGCCACATCCAGGTGGCCGACATGGCCATCGAGAAGGCCAAGCGCCTCGTCGAGCACAAGCGCGACGTGGTGATCCTGCTCGATTCGCTCACGCGGTTCGCGCGGGCCCACAACGCCATCATCCCGTCGTCGGGCAAGGTCCTCTCGGGCGGCCTCGACGCCAACGCGCTCCAGCGCCCCCGGCGCTTCTTCGCCACCGCCCGCAACATCGAGGAGGGCGGCTCGCTCACGATCATGGCCACCGCCATCGTGGACACGGGCAGCCGGATGGACGACGTGATCTTCGAGGAGTTCAAGGGCACCGGCAACATGGAGGTCCACCTCGACCGGCGGTTGATGGACAAGCGCATCTTTCCCACGATCAACATCGAGCAGTCGGGCACCCGCAAGGAAGAGCTGCTCCTCGAGAAGGACGAGCTCCAGAAGGTGTGGCTGCTCCGCAAGGCGCTGTCCCAGCTGAATCCCGTCGAAGCGATGGAGCTCCTGCTCGACAAGCTCAAGCTGACGAAGACGAACAAAGAGTTCCTGGCCTCGATGCACTCGATGGGGTAATGCTCGGAGGGGGACTCCGTCCCCTTCCGACGGTCGTCGCGCGCCGAGGCGCGCTCCTCCCTGCCTCCCCCGCGGCACGATTGCGCGGGCGAAGCCCGCGCTCGAAGCCTCGAAATCCCAGGCGTTTTTGCGTTTTCACGATGGCGCTGGTATTGTTAGGACTTCCTGAGGGGGTGGGCCGTGAAGGCTGGCATTCATCCGGATTACATCGACACGAAGATCACGTGCGCGTGCGGCGAGGTCATCCAGACTCGCTCGACGAAGCCCGACATCCGGGTGGAAGTCTGCTCGAAGTGCCACCCGTTCTACACGGGCAAGCAGAAGTTCATGGACACCGCCGGCCGCGTCGAGCGGTTCCAGCGAAAGTACAAGCGCCAGACGACCACGGCCAGCTGAACGGCCGGCCGGGCCGGACCGTCGCCGGGTGATCCACGATGCTGTTTGACAAGTTGCGGCAGATCGAGGAGCGCTCGGAAGAGCTGGAGCGCGCGCTCGCCGACCCCAAAATCTACGGTCAGCCGGCGGAGTTTGCCCGGCTTCGCAAAGAGCACGCCGACAGCAGCGAGATCGTCGAGCGCTTCCGTGAGTACCGCGAAGTCCTGCGCCGTCTCGGCGAGGCGCGCCACCTCCTGACCGAAGGCGGCGACCGCGAGCTGGCCGAGCTGGCCCAGCTCGAGATTGATGAGCTCTCGGCCCGCCAGACGGCACTCGAGAGCGATCTCAAGCGCCTGCTCCTGCCGCGGGATCCCAACGACGACAAGAACGTCTTCGTCGAGATCCGCGCGGGCGCCGGAGGTGACGAGGCGGGCCTCTTCGCCGGCGACCTGCTGCGGATGTACACGAAGTACGCCGAGCGCCAGCGCTGGAAGGTCGAGATCATGGATGCCAGCACGACGGGCGTCGGCGGCTACAAGGAAGTCATCCTCTTCGTCCAGGGCAAGGGCGCCTGGAGCCGACTAAAATTCGAGCGTGGAGTCCATCGCGTCCAGCGCGTGCCCGCCACGGAATCAGCGGGTCGGATCCACACCTCGACCGTCACGGTGGCGGTGCTCCCCGAGGCCGAGGACGTGGACGTCAAGGTGGAGGAGAAGGACATCCGCGTGGACGTCTATCGCTCCTCCGGCCCGGGTGGCCAGGGCGTGAACACGACCGACTCGGCGGTCCGCATCACGCACATTCCCACCGGCCTCGTGGTGACCTGCCAGGACGAGCGCTCTCAGCTCAAGAACCGCGCGAAGGCGCTGCGGGTCCTGAAGGCCCGCCTCCTCGAGCGCGCCCAGGAGGAGCAACAGGCCGCAATCGCCGCCGACCGGCGCAGCCAGGTGGGCACCGGCGAGCGCAGCGAACGCATCCGCACGTACAACTTCGCCCAGAACCGCGTGACCGATCATCGCGTCGGCGTCACCCTGCATCGATTGCCCGAGGTGCTCGAAGGGGACATCGACGAGGTGATCGAGGCGCTGGCCGCCGCGGAGCAGGCCGAGCGTCTGGAGCGGGTCGCCCAGTGAGCGCCGTGACGATAGCGTCCACGCGTGGCGCCATCGAAGCGGCCACGACCCGGCTCAGGGACGCCGGCGTGGACACCGCGCGCGTGGACGCCGAGTGGCTGATGGCCGGGCTTCTCGGAGTCGGTCGCGCTGCGCTCGCGGCGGATCTCGATGAGGAGCTGACCCCGGCGCTTGCCGCTCGCTACGACGCCGCGGTGACGCGCCGCGAGCGACGCGAGCCGCTCCAGCACATCCTCGGCTGGGAGGAGTTCTGCGGGCTTCGATTCACGGTGACGCCGGACGTCCTTGTCCCTCGTCCCGAGACGGAGATGCTGGTCGAGTGGACGCTGTCTCTGCTGCCACGCGCCGGTGCTTGCAGGCGACTCGCCATCGACGTGGGGACCGGCTCGGGATGTATCGCGTGTGCGCTGGCCTTGGCCCGACCCGACGTCGACGTGGTTGCCATCGACGCCTCGCCCGCTGCCGTTGAGATTGCACGTCGAAACGTGACGGGCCTCGGGCTGAGCGGTCGCGTCACCGTGAGGGAAGGCGACCTGCTGTCCGGTCTCGGGGCCTGCCGCGCCGATCTCGTCGTCGCGAACTTGCCCTACCTGCCGGCGCCGGTGTTGGCCGGCCTGGCCCCCGAAGTCGTCGACCACGAGCCATGGGTCGCCCTCGATGGCGGACCCGACGGTCTGAGCGTGATCCGCTCGCTCGTCGCCCAGGCCCCGCGCTGGCTCGCGCCGGGCGGTGCGCTCGTCCTCGAGACCGCCGGTGGCGATCAGATTCCCGAGACGGCTGGCCTCATGCGCGCGGCAGGACTCTCGAATATTTCGACGCGGTGCGATTTGGTCGGGGTCGAGCGATTCATTGCGGCATTTTTGCCGTCGATCGACGACGGCAGGGGGTGAGCTATGCCGGCACGACTCGAGATCGAGGGCGGCATTCCGCTGAGGGGCACCGTCAAGGTCAGCGCGGCGAAGAACGCGGCGCTGCCGGCGCTGGCGGCCGCGCTGCTGACGGCCGAGCCGCTCGTCTTTCCCAACCTCCCCGATTTGCAGGACGTCCGCACGATGATTCGCCTGCTGCAAACGTTGGGCGCGACCATCGACCGCAACGACGCTCGCGCCAGCGTCCGCGTCGCGCGAGTGCTGAAGGACGAGGCGGCGTACGAGCTCGTGTCGACCATGCGCGCCTCGGTCCTCGTGCTCGGCCCGCTCGTCGCCCGTCACGGCTCGGCGCGCGTCGCGCTGCCCGGCGGATGCGCGATCGGCGTGCGCCCCATCGATCAGCACCTGAAGGGCCTGGCCAAGCTCGGCGCGGAGATCGCGATCGAGAACGGCTACGTCGTCGCCCGAGCCAGCCGGCTTCGCGGCGCGTCGATCACCCTCGACATGGTGACCGTGACGGGCACCGAGAACCTCATGATGGCGGCAACGCTCGCTCAGGGCACGACGGTCATCGAGAATGCCGCCCGCGAGCCCGAGGTGTCGGATCTCGCCGCGTGCCTCAACGCGATGGGAGGACGCATCGACGGCGCCGGTACCTCGCGGATCGAGATCGAGGGCGTGCCGACGCTGGCCGGCGCCACGCACCGGATCGTTCCCGACCGGATCGAGGCCGGCACCCTGATCGTCGCCGGCGCCATCACCCGCGGTGACGTGACGGTGAGCGATCTCGTGCCCGACCACCTCGGAGCCGTGCTCGCCAAGCTCGAGGAGTGCGGCGTGGGCATCGAGGTCGGCTCGACGTGGGTGCGCGTGCGCGGGCCCGAGCGGCCTCGCCCGACCGACGTCGTCACGAGCCCGTTCCCCGGGTTCGCGACCGACATGCAGGCTCAGCTCATGACGTTGCTCGGGCTCGCCGACGGACAGTCGCGCGTGACCGAGACGATCTTCGAGAACCGGTTCATGCACGCGGCCGAGCTCGTGCGGCTGGGCGCCCGCATCGAGACCGAGGGCTCCACGGCGGCCATCCGAGGCGTTCGTCACTACCAGGGAGCCCAGGTGATGGCGTCGGACCTGCGTGCCTCCGCCGCGCTGGTCCTGGCGGGGTTGGCCGCACGCGGTCGGACGGAA
>Ga0137394_10002059_pt1 | contig 14806 bp, 13 predicted proteins | sample czobulk116metaG_FD_108278 | JGI IMG/M metagenome (GOLD analysis project Ga0137394, IMG submission 108278) | Vadose zone soil microbial communities from Angelo Coast Range Reserve, California, USA - czobulk1.16 metaG | ecosystem: Environmental > Terrestrial > Soil > Vadose zone | place: USA...
CCTCTCGTGTGATTCCAAAATCGAACGCGATTATACTCTCTGCCTCTATGAGTGTGTTATCTTCTCCAATTCACCCGAGCCCGCCGCGTTGTACGGCGGTTGTTGCGGCGCGGCGCAACCTTTCTTGGTGCGCCAGTTGAGCAGTGGAAATTATTCCAAGGAGCCGTATTCATGAAGAGTTCGTATAACGGAAAGACTGTCCCCTCCGAAGGCCAGCCGATCGGTTACAGCGGCGGCGAACTGCAAGTGCCGGACACGCCCATTATTCCGTTCATCGAAGGGGATGGAACGGGGCGCGACATCTGGAAGGCGTCAAGGCGAGTGTTCGACGCGGCGGTGGAGCACGCGTACGGCGGGAAGCGGCGGGTAGCGTGGTTCGAAGTCTTCGCCGGCGAGAAGGCCTTCAATGCATTCAAAGAGTGGCTGCCGGGCGATACCGTCGATGCCATCCGCGATTTTCGCGTGGCCATTAAGGGGCCGCTGACGACTCCCGTGGGCGGAGGTATTCGCTCCTTGAACGTGGCGCTGCGGCAGATCTTGGATCTTTACTCGTGCGAGCGGCCGGTCCGCTATTTTACGGGCGTGCCTTCTCCGGTGCGCGAGCCGGAAAAAATGAATGTATTCATCTTCCGGGAGAATACCGAGGATGTGTACATCGGAATCGAATGGAAATCCGGCTCGCCCGAGGCGAAGAAGCTGCTGGAATTCCTGAATAACGAGATGTTGAAGGATGGGAAGAAGCAGATTCGCTGGGACTCCGGCGTGGGCATCAAGCCGATTTCTCCGACGGGAACGAAACGGCTGGTGCGGCGGGCCATCAAATACGCGCTGGCGAACAAGCGCAAGAGCGTGACGCTGGTGCACAAGGGCAACATCCAAAAGTTTACCGAGGGTGCTTTCCGCGATTGGGGCTATGACCTGGCGCGCGAAGAGTTCCGCGCGCAGACGGTCACCGAACGCGAGAGCTGGATTATCGACAACCTCGACAAGAATGCAGCGCTCACCGTGGAGCAGAACGCAGCGCTGATCGAGCCGGGACTCGAGCAGGCCACGGATGCTTTCAAGAAAACGGTCTACCGTGAAGCGAAGCAGACGCTCGACGCGATTTACGCCACTCACGGCAAGGGAAAGTGGAAGCAGAAGCTGATGATCAACGACCGCATCGCGGACTCCGTGTTTCAGCAGGTGCTGTTGCGGCCGGATGAATACAGCGTGCTGGCGACTTCCAATTTGAATGGTGATTATTTGTCTGATGCGTGCGCGGCGCAGGTGGGCGGGCTCGGCATGGCGCCGGGATCGAATATCGGCGATGGATTCGGCGTTTTTGAAGCGACGCACGGCACGGCGCCGAAGTATGCGGACAAGGATGTGATCAATCCAAGTTCGGTGATGCTCTCAGGCGCGATGATGTTTGAGTTCCTGGGATGGAAGGAAGCGGCCACGCTGATCGAGGATGGCATCGCGCGCACGATTCAGCAGAAGCGGGTAACCTACGATCTCGAGCGGCTCATGCCTGGCGCGACGAAGGTGGGCACGTCGGCGTTTGCGTCAGCAATTATTGAGAATATGAAGGAGGCTGTTGTGGCTCGCTAGTTAGAAAAAATATCCTAGCGCAGAGACGCAGAGAGCACCGAGAATTCTCGGAGAAGAATTTTATTGGAGACGAGGAGCGGCATGAGTAGAAAAAAGGTGACGGTGGTGGGAGGCGGTTTCGTGGGATCGACCACGGCGCAGCGGATTGTGGATCTGGAGCTGGCCGATGTGGTGTTGACGGATATTTTGGACGGGCCGCCGGCAGGGAAAGCGCTGGACATGATGGAGTCTGGGCCGATCACACGGACGGATTCTCGTGCCATCGGCATTTCCACCGCGACCGGCGATTATTCCGCGACGGTGGGAAGCGACGTGGTGGTGATCACCGCGGGGTTTCCGCGCAAGCCGGGAATGAGCCGCGACGATTTGCTGAAGGCCAATTACGATGTGGTGAAGGCCGTCGTCGAGCAGATCGTGAAGCATTCGCCGAACTGCATCATCATCGTGGTGACAAATCCCCTGGATGCCATGGCGCAGGCGGCGCTCAAGGTCAGTGGCTTCCCGAAGCACCGAGTGCTAGGGATGGCGGGAGTGCTGGACTCAGCGCGCATGAGCACGTTCGTGGCAATGGAATGCAAGGTCAGCGTGGAAAACGTGCACTCGTTCGTGCTGGGCGGTCATGGGGACGACATGGTGCCACTGCCGCGGTATTCCACGGTGGCGGGAATTCCCCTCCCCGATCTACTACCGAAAGAACGCATCGACGCCATCGTGGAGCGCACCCGCAAGGGCGGCGCGGAGATCGTGAATTTGTTAAAGACTGGCTCGGCTTACTATGCGCCGTCAGCCGCGGCTGTAGAGATGGTGGAAGCAATTCTGAAGGACAAAAAGAAGATTCTGCCGTGCGCCGTATACCTCGACGGAGAGTACGGGATCAAGGGACTGTTCGTAGGCGTGCCCGTGAAACTTGGCGCCAAGGGCGTTGAAGAGATCATTCAGATCAAGCTTACGGCCGAAGAAAATGCCGCGCTGCAGAAATCCTCCTCGTCGGTGCGGGAGCTAGTGACGGTGCTCGGACTATAAGTAACCAACCGCCGTCAATTTTCCTTACCAACCAAAGATTTTTCCTGCGCCGTAAACCAAAGCCAGAGTGAAGCCCGCGATCACCACTTCGCCGATCGCTCCGACCGCGAATGGCCGGAGGCCCTGCTTGCGCATGTCGCTAAAATTGGTGCGCAGGCCGACACCAGCGAAAGTGAGCAGAAACGCCCAGCGCGAGAGATTGGCGAGCGCTCCGACCTGCTCCTTGTTGAAGAAGTGATAGGTGGCGAGGACCGAGATCAGCAGAAAGCCGAGGACGAACTTCGGAAATTTTTGCCATAGGAATGCTGCCTTGTTTCCAACGGCCTGCGCTTGTCCCTTGCCGGCCCAGTAGATGGCGTAAGCGAGCACGACGAATCCGATCATGGCGTTGCGCGTGGACTTGACGAGCACCGCAAGTTTCCCGGCAGCGTCGGAGTACAGCGCTCCCGCGGCGGTAGCCTCCGCAGTATTGTCCACTCCCAGGCCAGCCCACAAGCCGTATGCGCGATCGCTCAGATGAAGCGCGTGACCGATCAGCGGAAACGTAAAGAGGGCCAGCGCGCCGAGAGCGAGAATTGCCGCGATGGAGAAGGAAGAATCTTCGTCGTCCGCTTCGATCGCGCCTTTAGTGGCGATGATGGCGCTCACGCCGCAGACCGCCGAGCCCACCGCAAGAAGCGTCGTGAGTTTGGGCTTGAGCTTGAACAGGCGGCCGAGAAAGGTCATGAACGCGAGGGAACCGACAATTTCAATGGCCACGAGAATGAGGCTGACGCCGCCGAGCTTCAAAATGTCGCCGAGAAGAAAGCGCGCGCCGAGCAGCACGATTCCGGCCTTCAGCCAGAATTCATACGTCGCGACGCCGGTGCGAAAGATTTCAGGGACGCCTACCGTGTTGGAGATCACCAGGCCAAGCACAATGGCCCAAAGGACGTATTCGATATTCGGAAACGTCCAGTGATGCCCCTTGGCGTAGGCGCCGACGTTCTGCTCCAGCAGTTTGCCCGCATAGCCGACGGCGGCGAGCAGCAGAACTCCGGGAATGACGCGCAGAAATCGCAGCGCCGGCTGCAGCGGCTGAACTTGAGGAACCGTGATTGCATCAGCCATGTTTCGTTATCTCCCTTTTTCCAAGACTCTTCACCAGGGGACGTGCTTGAACACACCGATGCGGACCAGCAGCGCCAGAAGAAAAGCCACCAGCACTGCCCAGGTGTCCAGCGACAACTTCCAGCGGCTTGCGGTCTTCCCTGCTTCCACCTCTGCGCTCATACGTATGCTCCTGACGATTTAGCTCACCGATGTTGGTCGCAAATCCGGATCTTTCCGATTGGTGCCCCAGAACTGCGCACTGATTTCTGCAACGTCGCGCGACGCCACGCGGCCGACAATCAACAGCGCCGGAGCCGGGAGCTTTTCCTCGCTGGCCAGTCTGGCGACATTGGACCAGCGCACTTGCTGTTGAGAGCCGGTGGCGCGAGAGACGATCACGCACGGAAGGTCCGCCGGCAGCCTGCCTCCTAGCAATCGCTCTGAAACCTCGGCATAATCTGCGCCGGGCATGTAGAGAACGAGCGTGATCGTGCTGGTGACGCAACCCCAATCCATCGCGCTGCCGTCAATTCCGCGCGAGAATGTTGTCAGTAGAATTTGCGAGGCCACCCGGCGATCGGTGAGCGAGATTCCCGCTGCCGCCGCGGCGCCGAGTGCGGCGCTAATGCCCGGAACGATTTCATATTCAATTCCGGCTTTACGAAGGGCTTCGATTTCTTCCCCGGCGCGGCCAAAAATCGATGGGTCCCCGCCTTTCAGCCGGACAACACCCGGGCGCGTTCGGCCATAGGAAACCAGGAGCGCGTTGATTTCATCCTGGGTAAGGAGTTTGTGGCCGGCGCGCTTGCCCACGTTGATGATCTCGGCGGCGGGCGAAATCATCGCCAGGACAGCATCGCTAACGAGTGCATCGTGCAGGACGACACCGGCATCAGCGAGCAGGCGTGCCGCTTTCAAGGTGAGCAGTTCGGGATCACCAGGCCCCGCGCCAATGAGATAAACCTTGCCGATCATGCCACGCACTCGCCGCGGCCCAGCTTCAGGGAATAAGTCTCTGTGTCTCCCCAGTCCACGAAGATATCCTCGGAGGTGGCTGTTACCTCTGCCAAAGGGACGAGCCGTTCCTTGATGGTCTTGTCCGGGGTGCGCGCCACCCATGCGGTAAAAGTTTCGGCAGCCTGGCGGTCCTGCTGATAGAAACCCAGGAGCTCTCGAATAATCGCGGGGATCGGCCGGGCAGGCACAGCCATGATCTGGCGCGAGAAGCGCACGCCGTCGGCATTCACTTTGCCGCCAAGCAAGAGCTGATAGTAAGGAGCCTGCTGTTCACCAACTTTCCTGACGTTGCCGTAAAAACCGATATCGGCAATGTGATGATGCCCGCAGGAATTGGGGCAGCCGCTGATCTTGATGCGCAGCTTTTGGATTTCCGGATCGGTGTAATCGTTCAGCTCGCGCGAAAGAACTTCAGCCAGCGTAAGAGAGCGCGTAATCCCGAGATTGCAGGTGGTGGCTCCCGGGCAGCCCGTGACGTCGGAAATAGTGCGCGCTCCGGCCGTGCCCAGATCAAATGCGCGAAGCTCGTCGTAGATCGCGCGCACCCGGTCAAAAGGAACCCACGGAATGACCAGATCCTGATTGACGGCAATGCGCACGCCGGTCAGTTTGTGCTTCTCCAGAACATCCGCAAGGCCGCGCATCTGGTTGCTGTGCAGCGTTCCGGCAGAAAGTTTGACCCACACCCCGCCGTATCCGGCCTGGCGCTGAAACATCAGATTGTGTTCGGCCCAACGGTCGTATTCCGGATCCGTTTGCGTAGCAGCCGTTACAGAAGACAGGGGCGACGGCGCGATCGTGACCAGTGACGGCTTGATAGGAGAAGTCACGGTAAAAGTCTCCGCCGGAGCCTGCGAGACCTTGCGCTTTTCGGCAACCAGGCGGCGGAACTCTTCGATGCCTTTTGCGCGCAAGACAAATTTCAATCGCGCCATGAGCTTGTTCTTGCGGTTCCCCGTTTCCGTGAAAACCCTCAGGATGGCTTCGATGGTGGGAAGCAGCTCCTCTTCAGGCAGAAAATCCGTGAGTACCGCGGCCTCCGTGGGCAAGCTTCCCAGACCGCCGCCGACGAGAACTTTGAAGCCACGATGCGCCGTGCCGTTGTTGCCACGGACTTGCGCGATGAGGCCGACGTCGTGGATGCCGGCAACCGCGCAATCGCCGTCGTTTTCGCAGCCGGAGAAGGCGATCTTGAACTTGCGCGGCAAGTCGTGAAAATCGGGATGACGCAAGAGATATCTCGAAACGCCCAAAGCATAGGGGGTGACGTCGAACGCTTCGCCGGGGCAAATGCCTGCTACCGGGCAAGCCGTGACGTTGCGTACGGTGTTACCGCAAGCCTCGCGCGTGGTGAGGCCCGCATCGGCGAGCAAGCGCATGGCGGCGCCCACGTTTTCGAGTTTCACGAAATGGAACTGAACGTTTTCGCGGGTGGTGAGGTGGCCGCGGCCGGTCGAATATTCGTCGGCAATAATCGCCAGTGCGCGAAGCTGTGCGGGCGTGAGCACGCCCGCAGCGATCTTGACGCGCAGCATCTGGAAGCCCGGCTGCCGCTGGCCATAGGTGCCGTGTTTCAGGCGGAAGGGGCGGAATTGTTCCGGCGTGATGGCGCCGCTCTGAAGCTCTCGGATACGCTCTTCAAAACGGACAATCTCCGCTTCAATGGCTTCTCGGCTGTGCCGTTCTTCGACTTCGGTTAAGGCTGCCACACTCATAATTCTTGACTCCCAAGTCCCTTGCTCTGAAAACCCTTGATCCAAAAGAAAAAGCCCACATAACCAGGCTCTCTGGCATGTGGGCTTCGGAACTTTATGATTCAGCTACAGCTAAGTCCGGAAACTCCTCTGGCCAGAGATGGGTATCGTGCAACACGCAGCGTTGCACGTGCAGGGACAACACATCGTCTGGCAACAGGTCTTCATCAAACTAAAGGATACTTCCCCGGCCGCCCCTTGTCAAAGGGGAAGGCCCAGCAAAATTTAGATGCGTCAGATTCAAAAACGTAATCATTAGCCGCCCAGGATTATTAGGGCTTCGCGGCTGCCGGGGACGGTCCGATCAAGGTAGCGGTCTTGATGGAGTCCAGCTTGGGCCAGCCTTTGTCCAGATAAGGCTTACCCAGCTTGGAGATTTGATCCTGATCGGGACCAGCGCCGTCCCCGTACTGGTCGTAGAACATGTCGACCACCTTCATCCCCGGAGCCTCGACGTAGCCGAAAGGTGAGAAGCCTTGCCGATCGAGCCCTACGTTGTCACTCAAATTGATGAAGATTTGCGTCGAGCGCGTATTTGGCAGGCTCGTTTTCGCGTACGTCAGGTAGCCACGCTTGTTGGACTGCGTTACGGGCTCATCCTGGATATTGGCCTTCTCCCATGCAGCCGCAACAGGCGGATAGGCGCTGATGCCAAACTGAACGACGAAGCTGGGCACCACACGGAAGAAGCTGGCGTTGTCATAGAAGTGATGCTTCACCAGATTGTAGAAGCGGTCGGCGCCGATGGGAGCCCAGGCGCGATGGACGGTCACGACAAAATCTCCTCGCGTCGTCGTGAATTTTACCTGAAACGTATCCGGCGCTTTGTCCTTCAAGAGCGCCGCGCGAAGAAGTGCGCGGTCGTAACCTGAGCGTGGTGCGGGCGCAGGTGCGCTGGCCGTTGCCTCCGGCTGCGCCGCGGCGGCCGCTGGCGGTTCTGCCTTTGGAGCAGCCGTCGCCTCGGCCTTGGGTTGTTCCGGCGGTGGCGCCTCCGCAGTCTGCTCTTTCGCCTTACAACCGAAAAACAGCGTTCCCATTGCCACAACCGTGACAAACCACTTTACGCGTTTCATTTTCTAACATCCCCCCTATGCTTCCTTCTCAAATTTTATCCGTTGATCTTACTTTCTGGCATTCAGCTCGCGGCTGACGCCTTCGACTTCCGTCATGACCCGAAGCGTATTTTCGCCGAGAATTTTCTTTACGTCACCCTCGGAGTAGCCTTTTTGCAACAGGGCTTCGGTGATTTTCGGAAGTTTCGTGGCGTCTTCCATGCCGTAAGGCATATTGGCGCCGTCGAAGTCCGAGCCCAGGCCGACGTGATCGATGCCGGCAACTTTCACGGCATGGTCGATATGCTCGATGATTTTGCCGAATTCCACGCGCGGGAGTTTGCCCTGTTCGACGTATTCGCGGGTGATGCGCTCGCCCTCGATAAGCTGGCAGCCTTCGTTGTCCGCGCACCGCTTCATAACCTCGGCGCTGATCGCCTTGTTCAGTTCCGGATTGCCTTTTTCTGCGTCGCGGAATTCCTGGCTGAGAAAGCCGACGTGGTAGTTGATCTGTACGACGCCGCCTTTCGCGGCGAGATCCTTCATCATTTGGTCGGTCATGTTGCGAGGCGCATCGCAAATGGCGCGGCAGGAAGAGTGCGAAGCAATGAGCGGAGCTTTGCTGGTTTCCAGAACATCGTAAAATGTCTTATCGCTGACGTGGGAGATGTCCACCATCACGCCGAGGTGGTTCATTTCGCGGACCACGTCTTTGCCGAAATCGGTGAGGCCATTGTGCACGGCTTTGTCCGTGGAAGAATCCGCCCATTCGTCATTGCCACTGTGGGTAAGAGTCATGTAGCGGACGCCCAGAGCCGCGAAGCTGCGCAGCACACCCAGATCGCTGTTGATCATGTGACCGCCCTCGACGCCAAGGAGTGCTGCAATCTTTCCCTGTTTGTGGGCCTCGCGGATTTCGGCCGCTGTCGTCGCCAGAATGAGATCGTTCGAATGCTTGCGAACCTGCTCGCGCACCGCGTCGATCTGAATCAGTGCACGGTTAACGGCCTCGGGCCCGGTAATTTTGCTGGGCATCCAAATGGAAAAGAAAATGGCGCCGAGGTTCCCTTCGCGCATGCGGGGAATGTCGATGCTCCCGGTGGTGCTGCGCGGACCAAGGTCAAACTTGCCGTCAAGAAAGCGCTGCGTCGTGTCGTCGTGGGTGTCCACGACGAGTGTAGAGAAGTGCAGTTTGCGCGCTTTTTCAGAGATGGAATCGGCGGACACGGCAAGAATCGCAAGACCCATAGCGGAAACCCACACAACGGCTAACAGCACGGCACGGACCATTTCTCCCCCACAGCACGAAGCATAGATTGTAAACGGAATTGAGCGGAGAAAAGGCGCGAAATTTAGGATCTTGATGGTGCGGCCCAGGCCACCGTTCCTGTTATCTCAGGTCCAGCATCCGAGGGCGCAGTCCCAGGGCGACTCCAAATGCGCCATTCGGGGATAGCACCACAAGAAAACGGCCGCCGCCGCAACCAACACAACCAGGCTGACGCGGACACCGAAGATGGTGCGCGGCAGGTTACGCAAAGCGACGGCGATGGCCACCCCCAGGAACATCACAGCCGGGTAGTAGTAATAATAGAAAAGGCCTTTTTCGGGAGTCACGGCCCATTGAAGATAGTTTGCCGCGAAAAGGAAAAGAAGCAATCCCTCGGGCAAGGCGGCAGTTTTCCAGAAGCGCCACAGACAGAAGATCAGTGCTGCCAAGCCGCCCCACGCGACAACCGGATTGCCAACTAAATAGGAAAGCGCGCGCTGCGGGCTCGTATTTAGCGGCCATGTGTACCAAGCAGAAGTAATGAACGGGTTGGAGACATTCGTTGTGCTGACGTACCAGATGAACCGGTGCATGGCCATCAATGCATGAACGCCGAAAGGCCGATGCAGAATCCGGCATAGCGGCCAGTACGTCAGAAGGTAAGAGCTTATGGGCGCAACGACCAAGCCGAGCAGCAGAGTCGGGATGCCGATCTGCTGGATGTTCTGTGCGTTGCGAGTAAGAGACGAGACGGAATTCGCGGGCGGGCGGCGCGCCACCCATAGCAGTGCGAAACTCACCAAGAAAAGAACGGCAAGAGTGTCAATCGCATTCCACTTGCAGGCGCCAGCCAGTCCCATCAAAACACCAGAGCAACAGAAAAGAAACCTGCGCCGGCCTACACTGAGATCAAGGGCAATCGCTGCGGTGTACGCCACCAAACTCCACATCAGGAAGACCATCAAGAACGCATCCATCATGCCGACGCGCGACATTACGAAGAGAAAATTATTGCAAAGAGTCAGCCCGGCAGCAAAAAGAGCAAGCCGGGAATCGCGCAAGAGCAGAAGAGTCCAAAGATATACGGCGGCCAAAGTCAGCGCGCCGCAAAACGCAGCGGCAACCCGCCAGCCGAAAGGGTTATCCCCGGCGGCTTTCATGCCCATGGCCATGATCATCTTCCCTAAAGGGGGCCTCGCTAAGGGGGGAGGCATTTGGGTGCTTGGGTTGGGCGTCTTTAGGAGAAAGGTTCTGGCTTCGGGAACAAAATAGCCCTCATCGTAGTACGTCCTTGCAGGCCTGCCGATGCCGGCCAAAAAAACCAACAAGCCCACCACGCCGAGAATCAGCGCGGTGATCGCTGGACGATGAAGAATGCGCGGCAGAACGGTACTCTCTCTTGATGGATGGCCTCCCGAACTGCATTCCATGGATCCCTGCGCAAGAGCGGCCGACTGCGGGTCTCGCGATGTTGGTTCAAGGACAGAGGAACTGCCTTTCCGAAAGAGATTCCCCATGCACCAATTATATCCGCGGCAGCTGGATGCGGTTTCCTAGCGGGCAGTTGCGGTGCGCAATATCCTAATATCCAAATATCCTTCTGAATGAAATGGTGTTTCCGTCGTTCCGCCGTCACGCCAACTACCGGAGGAGCCGCCATCCAAATCTTTACACCTGGATCGGCAAGCACTTGGGCAACAGACCGGCTGCTGCCGGTTACCCGACAAGCCAGCCGAGGAGGGCCTGTTTCCAGGCGTCGCGATTCACTTCCGCGATGGACTCGGTCAGGGGAATGCCCTTGGGACAAGCATGCACACAGTTTTGCGCGTTCGCGCACTCCTGGATGCCGCCCAGACCCATGAGCGCCGCAAGGCGCTCGCTTTTATTCATCGCTCCCGTGGGATGCATGTTGAACAAACGTACCTGGCTGATGATGGCCGCGCCCACGAACTGATTATGCTCATTCACCTGCGGGCAAACCTCCAGGCAGTTCCCGCAAGTGATGCAGTTTGAAAGTGGATAACCTTTTTCCTGAACTTCGGGCGACACGCGCGGGCCTTCGCCGAGATTGTAAGTGCCATCGATGGGAATCCAGGCCTTCACGCGCTTCAGGCTTTCAAACATGAATTGGCGGTCGACGGTGAGATCGCGCACCAGCGGAAACTTGGACATCGGCTCGATGCGAATGGGCTGTTCGAGCTGATCGATCAGCGCCGAACATGCCATGCGCGCCTTGCCGTTGATGAGCATCGCGCACGAGCCACAGATCTCTTCGAGGCAATTCGAATCGTAGGAGATCGGCGTGGTCTTCTTACCGTCGCGCGTGACGGGATTTTCGGCGACGTCGCGCAGGCAAATGATGACGTTCATGGAAGGCCGCCACTTGAGAGAAAATTCCTCCCAACGCGCGGCCTCTTTCGGTCCGGCTTGCCGTTTTATTCTGACGATGACTTGTTTTGTTTCTGCCATAATCCCTCGACCGACACTCGCCTCCGGGCTGCAGGCCTAGCTACTGTTGCTACTTCGCCGCGTCGTAGCGCCGAGGACGCGGCTTGATCAAAGAAATGTCGACCGGCTCGTATGTAAGCTGGATATCGTTGTTCACCCACTTCGCGCGCGTGGTCTTCAGCCAATTGGCGTCGTCGCGCTCCGGAAAATCCGGCTTGTAATGCGCCCCGCGAGACTCATTGCGGACCAGCGCGCCGACCGTGACCACCCGTGCCAGGATAATCATGTTTTCCAGTTCGCGGGCGAAGTTTAGCGTCTGGTTCGACCACTTCGTGCGGTCGCTGAGGTTAATTCTCTTGTAGCGCTCCTGCAACGCGCGAATCTTCCCGTCGGCCATCTCCAGGTTCTTGTTGATGCGCGTGACGGTGACGTGCTCGGTCATCACGTCTCCCAGTTCTCTCCAGATCGTGATGGGATTCTCCGAACCGTCCTGGCTGATGAGCTTCTGATTCTTTTCTTGCTGGCGTTTTCTTTCGGCGTCGAAAACAGCGGACGGCGTGGATTCCGCTCCCTTTTCGAGGTTCTTTGCGTACTTCACCGCCGCCAGCCCGGCAATTCCGCCGCCAAAAATGCACGAGACCAGAGAGTTCGCTCCGAGGCGGTTCGCGCCGTGATACTGGTATTCGCATTCGCCCGCCGCGTAGATGCCGGAAACGTTGGTGGCCTGATCTTCGCCATTCACCCAGATCCCGCCCATGGTGTAATGCATCGCGGGAAATACTTTCATCGGCTCAACGCGCGGATCGAGACCGCAAAACTTTTCGTAAATGTCCAGAATCCCTTCGAGCTTGCGGTCCAGCGTTTCGCGCGGGATGTGCGTCACATCCAAATACACAGCCGGCTGCCCGTCGATGCCGAGTTTTTCCTGGTACACGATGCGGTGAATCGCGCGTGTGGCAATATCGCGCGGAACCAGATTCCCGTACTTCGGATACCACTCTTCCAGAAAATAAAAGCGCTCCGCCTCAGGAATGCTTCTCGGCGCGCGATTCTCCCCAGGATTGCGCGGCACCCACACGCGGCCTCCTTCGCCGCGCGCCGATTCGCTCATCAGGCGAAGTTTGTCTTCACCAGGGATCGCCGTCGGATGCACCTGGATGAATTCCCCGTTCGCGTAATCCACGCCTTGCTGAAAGAGCGCCGCCTGCGCCGAACCAGTGCACACCACCGAATTCGTTGACCGCCCGAAGATCGCGCCATTTCCGCCCGTGGCAAAGATCACCGCGTCTGCCGCGTAGGTCTTCACTTCCATCGAGCGCAGGTCCATCGCGCAAATGCCGCGGCACACGCCGCCTTCATCGATTACCGCGGAGAGAAACGTCGCGCCTTCACACTTCTTCACCTTGCCTTCGGATTCGTGGCGGCGCACTTGCTCGTCGAGCGCATAGAGCAGTTGCTGCCCCGTGGTCGCGCCCGCGAAAGCTGTGCGGTGATAGAGCGTGCCCCCGAACCGCCGGTAGTCCAGCAATCCTTCCGGCGTGCGGTTGAACATCACGCCCATGCGGTCCAGAAGATCGATGATGCCCGGCGCCGCCTCGCACATCCGCTTCACTAGCGGCTGATTCGCCAGAAAATCCCCGCCGTAGATCGTGTCGTCGAGGTGCTTATCGACCGTGTCCCCTTCGCCCTTTTGGTTCTTGGCAGCGTTGATGCCCCCTTGAGCGCAAACGGAATGAGATCGCTTCACCGGCACGATCGAGAAGAGATCCACCGGGATGCCCGCCTCCGCAACGCGGATGGTGGCCATCAGGCCGGCCAAACCTCCGCCTACAACTATGATCTTTGGCTGTCTCATTTTGTTGGCGGCAAGTAGGCAGAGAACGGATGCCAATCGAATCGGAAACTAAGAATGATCAGGATTCCGACTACGCTGAACGCGACTCCTACAAGCGCGCCAAATCGTCCCGCCGCTTGCTGCGCCTTGACAGTGGCCGCCAGCCCCCACTTGCACAGGAAATTCCAGATGCCCACACCGAGATGGAACGAAGAGGCGAGCACCCCCACGACAAAGAACGTGAGGTACCACGGATTCTGCATGTCCATGGCGACGCTTTCGTAAGTCGATGTGCCATGCGTGAGCCAGCGCTCGGTGTAGAGATGCCAGCCAATATACGCAAACGCGATCAGGCCCGTGTATCGCTGCGTTAGGTAGAGCCAATTCCCTACCCACGGATACTCCGAAACGTTCGATTTGCCGCGCAGCCAGATGAAAATCCCGTAACCGCCGTGAAAGAGCATCGGCAGAAAAAGGCCTCCCCATTCCACGATCAGGCGGAACGGAATGGTTTGCAGTTCTTGCGAAGTCGCGTCGTACTTCGCCCGGCTGACGAGCGCGGAACTGTTGGACCAGAAATGCTCCGCCAAAAATGCGCCAACGGGAAGTACCCCGGTAAAAGAATGCAGCTTTCTGAGGAGGTAACTTGTGTCAGGCTGGGTTGCCGTCGAAGACATGCCCTCTCCGCCGCGTAAGTCCCAGCCGATCGCACGGAATGACTCGGGAGGAGCGTTGAGAATCCGCGACGAAATCAGTATAGGCACATGATTCCGGGTATGCAAGTTGGACTGTTCTTTCTGCGGACACAAACAATTCGAAATCTTCTTGCGGCAGCAACGGAAGTGCCGGAAAATAGGACTTGACGCATGGGATGCGCTAGGCTCAAACCCCTCCCGGCCTCGGCTCCAACATTCATCTGCTTGCCATGAGCACAACACTGAGATTGGTTTCGGAGATGGAGCGCATCGCCAGCGCCCTCGGCGCGGAACGAGGGCAAGCATCGCAGGTTTCTCTTTCCTCTGTGGCCGAGAAAATCGCCAAAAATCTGGGCGTCAGGAATGAAGAAGTGGCGATTCTCGCGGTTTCCAAGCGCTGGCGCCACCTGCATTTTCTGGTCCCGGAAGCCCTGAAGAAGGTCGGTTTTATTCCACTTTCGAGCAATTCGGCCCTCGCGGCGCGCACCGCCCGCGATAGCCGTCCCGAGATCGAGAATAATTTTGCCGCCGCGAAGCACGTGACTGTGTTCGAAGGCGTGAAAACCACCGGGGAAGCCGCCGAACCGATTCAGAAAATGATCAGTGCGCCAATTCTCCGGGATGGCGCAGTCATTGGCGTTATTCAAATCACCCGGAAGGGGGCAACTGCGGCCGGCTCAGGCCCCGACTTCACCGCCGACGACCTCGGAAAAATCCTGGCGCTCTGCAAGCCTCTCGGCAAATTGCTCCATCACATCGCGGGCGAATGATCCTTCCCCGCCCACCGGAATTGTCATCCCACATTCATAATCTTTGCGCTCCTGCCGTCTTAAGGGCCGGAATTGCGTTGACACTGCAATACCTTCTTGTTACTTTTCCACAGCGGGAAAATTTTTCGCGCGCACACTACTCACGGAGGCACGGCAAACCGGCACCATGGCGTTCGTTGCTAAGAAAATCTTCCTCACCAAAGGCGTCGGTAAACATCGTGAAAGGCTCTCGAGTTTCGAGCTCGCTCTGCGGAACGC
>Ga0137394_10002060_pt1 | contig 14803 bp, 13 predicted proteins | sample czobulk116metaG_FD_108278 | JGI IMG/M metagenome (GOLD analysis project Ga0137394, IMG submission 108278) | Vadose zone soil microbial communities from Angelo Coast Range Reserve, California, USA - czobulk1.16 metaG | ecosystem: Environmental > Terrestrial > Soil > Vadose zone | place: USA...
CATAAGGCGTGCGCGTGAGTATGATCGGCCAGGCTCGGGAATCATCCTTCGGCACATAAACGCGAGTGAACAGCCGCACCCCGTCCCGCATTGGAATGCGATGTTCGTATTTCGTGTAATGCTCCGCCAGCCAAAGCGCGTTTGTATCTCCCGTTGGCTCCGCGCCCCGAGCGCGCTTCGGCGGCAGTAACAAGACGATAGACAGGCAGATAAAAGAGAGTCGCAGGACGTTCATGTGCGCCATTGTTCTGAATAGGATTGGCGCGGCAAGGGAGAATTGGTTCCTAATCGACTCGTTTGGCCTCCCACGGCGAAGTGCGGTCGCGGTCGCCGTCAGTGGAGGTCGTCTCGACTTTTCCCCGGATCAGGTCGCCGAGCACCTTCCCTTTATAATTGGACGTGATTTCATTCTCGTTGAATTCGCGAACGACCTTGAAGGAGATTTCTCCATCTTTAACGGTGCCATCTTCGATCTCCGTTTCTCTTCCGAAAATGGTGAAGGTTCCGGTCAGTTTATCTTTTTCCTGCTTGAGGATGAGTTGCATTTCGTTGGTTCGTCCAAAGCGGTTTGCCAAGGTCCATTTCCAGGTGCCGGTTGGATCTTTACTGAACCGTTTGGCTTGCCAAACGTAGGTTTGCTTTTCGCCCCCCCAATCGGATTCGATAGTTCCAGTCATCCGGTCGCCCGCCCGAATGCCTTTGTAGGTGGTGGTGATTTTGTGACCGTCGCGCTCGCGAATCACCGAAAAGACGATTTCATTGCCGTCTACTTTGCCATCGGAAATTGGCGTCTCGAGCCCTTCGCGGAACCTGGATGTTCCGGTCAGTTTATTTCCGACCTGTAAGAGTTTTACTCGCGGCTGAATCTGTGATCCGTCGGGCATGGTGAACGTCCATTTCCACGTGCCAGTGGCCGTCGTTTCTTCATCGGTCTCCTGGGCAAAGCAGGTCAGGGCAGCGCTGGCGACCAATAACATGCAGAGCAGTATTAGGGTCCCCAGGTTTGCGGCGACCGACGCGAGTTGCCATTCAAAAACGCCCTTCCCCCTCACCCCATCCCTCTCCCTTGGGGAGAGGGCGAACCATTCGGCATTTTTTAGCGAGAACGAACCGCAAAGGCCAATTCTGGATTGCAGCGGAAGAGGCAAACACCCTCTCCCCAAGGGAGAGGGATGGGGTGAGGGGGAAGGGGGCGTTCGAATGGTGGTCGCGTCTGACTTCATGAGGAGCCTCTGCATAACCGTTTTGCCTTCATGAATCGCGAGCGAGTCGCTTCGTTGTTGGAATGGTGAACTTGAGAGAGACCTTCTCCTCGTTCTTATTGTTACGCCCGCTGTAGCTCACGTTGATGTCTCCCCCGGAGTCAGTCACGGTAATCAAACCGAAACAACCTTCCCCCTTGCGAACCTTGTAGACTCCCTGGCTGTAGGGCCCTCCTTTGATCGACGGTTCCTGGTCCAGGGGCGCCGCGCACATCACAGGAATCGGCGCTCCGCCGCCGGTGGCAAAATCGCTGTGACTTCCATCATCAGCCGCCAGCATATGCGCATCGCCGTGCAGAATGCACAGCCCAGTGATGTGCTTCGATTTTATGAAATTCGCGATTTCGCGGCGTTCATGGCTATAAACACTCCAGTGATCCTCGTCGGACGGCGCGCGGTTGCGGTTGGTGCGAGTTGATGCATGCGGCAGGTTGGTATGATAAAACAGTCCGAAGTCATTCGAGCGAATTCCCCGATAGTAATTCGTATGCGAGAGTCCAAGCCACGGCACGGAGCTGACCCAAAAAATCAGCGGGTATTGGCCCTTGGCCGAAAGCAGTTCCCGTTTGAACCATTCCTTCTGTTTGGCTCCCATCATCGTCTTTTCGTCGGTGTCCTTTTTCCTGGCCGCGTCTCGTTCGGAGCGCAGATCGGCTAAGATGAACTTCGCCCGGCCAACCGTGAACGTTTGGTAGATTGGAACATCGCCGTCACCTGACGCCAGTGAATAGTGGGGCACGTATTCTTCGTAGGTGAGGCGGGCTGCTTCATGCGAAGATGCTTTGCGGTTGCTGTTATTTCCGCCGAAATCGTGGTCATCCCAGATATAGACAAACGGTATATGCCGGTAGAGATCACCCTGCTCCGGAGATGACAGCACCAGGTCGTAGGCAGCGCGAAATTTCCCGCGATCATTGTTGGTGATGTTCAGATAATGGAAGTCGCCCATGTTCATGTAGAACAAAGGCTGATTTTCCCGAATCACATCGAAGACATCGCTGGTGGACGCAGTTTTGGCGCAAGAGGCAAAGGCAAAACTGAACGAGGATGGTTCTTCCAGCGGAAACGTGCGGAACTCCCCCTGGTTGCGCTTGTCGGTGTGGCCATTGATCTCCAGCGCGTAGAAGTAATGCGTATTCGGCTTCAGATGCGTCAGCGGAAACTCGACCACATTATTATTGTTCGTGGCACTGCCTACTGGTCCGCTGTATGCAGGAGACTTCAACGCCGGATCGGCGCTGACAATCAACCGAGCGTTTAGTCCAGGCTGGACCAGCTTGGCTTTGACAATGGCCGACTGTGGCGTTACGCCCCCGGACCACGGGCCGCGATCTACGAGCGAGTAGTCGATGCCCAATTGATCGAAGATAAAGGCAAAAACATCCGAAAGCTCCGCAATGCGTGCATTCAGCGCCGTGCCCATTCCGTGACCGGTATTACCGCTCGTGCGCAGCAGGATCGGCCGCTTCGAAGCCGAAGCCGCCTGAAGCCGGGCTGTCATTTTGCGCGAATGCGCCGGGTTCACGCGCCCATCATGTTCACCCGTCAGCAGGAGCACCGACGGATGCGGCGCGTTATTGGTGACGTGATGATAAGGCGAATAGGCGAACAGCGCCTCGAATTGGTCGCGATCTTTCACACTTCCAAACTCGGTCGTGTTGAAAGCCCCGTTTGGATCCAGTTCCACGCGGAGCATGTCATAAATGCCCACATGCGAAACCACTGCCCGAAACAGCTCCGGTTGTTGCGTGAGTGCTGCGCCCATGAGTAGGCCGCCATTGCTCCCGCCTTCAATCGCGAGCTTCTCGCTGGTCGTATAGTTGGACCGAATCAGGAACCGCGCGCAGGCGAGAAAATCGTCGAACACATGCTGCTTATTTGTCAGGTTGCCTGAGCGATGCCACTCCTCTCCGTACTCACCCCCGCCACGCAAGTTGGCGATCGCCAGCACGCCCCCCTGGTCCAGCCAGACGCGGCGAGTAAAGTCGAACTCTGGCGAAAGATTAATCCCGTAACCGCCATATCCGGTTAGCAAGGTCGGATTCTGCCCATTCAAGCGCGTCCCCTTCTTGCGCATGATATTCAACGGGACCTTGACTCCGCCTTTAGACTTTACGAACTCGCGCACCACTTCAATGTCTGTGAACTCGACTGGCGATTTCCCGTGCAGTTCCGTGGAGTGAACTCGATCTTTGTCCTTATTCACGTCGTAAGTCTGCCAACTGAAGGGTTCGGTATAAGTCACAGTCCGGAAAAGCAATTCATCGCCACGCCGGCAGAGCATCTGCTCGACCGAGAACAGCCCTTTTAGAGGAATTTTCCTCTCCTTTTTCTCAAACAGATCGAAGAAATGCAGTTGCGAAGGACCACCATCCAACTCCGCAATATAAAGACCGGACGCCGCTGGCCTAAAGTTCTCAATCGTCAGTTTTCCTTCTTTTACGACTTCCCGCGCTTTGGACAAATCAAGCTCATCGAGCGGAAGACGGAGAATTTTTCCGCGCGGCGCGCCCTTGCGCGAAAGCAGGTAAAGCGCGTTGTCTCGCGGCAACTCGACGTAGAGTGGGTCGCGGCCGAACTCGATTTGCTTCACCTGATCTTCGAACCGGGTGATCTGCTTCCATTGGCCGTCCGGTCGACGAAGATAATGGGCATACTCGCCTCCATCGCCGTTTGCAACCGTCGCCAGGATAAACCGGCCATCTTCGCGAGATTCGAGAGTAATCTCGGCGATGCGCGGAAAATCCCGGCCTAGCTCGTAGGTGTCTTTGTCCGTCGAGGCGCCGAGCTTGTGGAAGTAAATACGCTGATAAAAGTTCAGGTCATCGGGGGAAAGCGGAGCCGAGACGCCTTCCAGTTTGGCGTTTGGCTGCGGGTATCGTGTGTAAAATATTCCCGAGTCATCCCCGTTCCAGGCGGCGCTCCCGCCGCCGGTCGGAAACTGCACACGCGGCAGCTCATCGGGCAACTTCTTGCCCGTCTCTACATCATAAATATGCAGTGTCCCCTGTTCGCTCCCATTCTCCGAGAGACAGACTGCTAGAAGACGGCCGTTATGCGACGGCACATACCAATCAATGGCCGTCGTTCCATTCGTGTTCAGCTCGTTGGGATCAAAAACGACTCGTTCGGATTTGAGGTCGTTTAATGAGGTCAGCTCCACCACAAAGGCCTGCTGTTTAGGCGGCTTGAATTTGAGGGCGAAGACGTGGCTGCTCCGCGCATACAAACCATAATAACTTGCCGAGGCAGCCTCAAAAAGCTGCTGCAATCGGCTTTCGATCATCGCTCGGGCCGGGATCTTATCCAGGAGCGTTCGCGCGCGCTCGTTTTGCCCTGCCGACCATTTGCGGACTGCCGGATCATCCGTCTTTTCGAGCCAAAGATAATCATCGACTACTTTAGTCCCGTGATACTCGTTCGTGACAGGGCGGCGCGCTGTTTGGGGGACAGAACTTCTTTGGCAGCCGAGTTGAAGCAGTGTCAGGAGCAATACCGAAAGCGAGCATGTTATAGCATGCCAGGCACGTCCGGACTCCATCATCGTCACGCCGCATACGATACTCATTTTTCCCAATCCGTGGACAAATAAACAAAAAGGACAAAACTTCAGCCGGTCACTTGATCTCAGCCACAGAAAGATTTCGAATAGTGCCATCGCATTTAGCCAATCCGGACGGGTAGCGACTCCGAACCTGCATGCTGCGCGTGAGCACATAGACGCCCGCCCCGGTACGGAAAAAACTTGTTCACTTTGTGATCTTAATCGATTTCCAGGTAGCCCATGTGCGCAGCCTTGCAGCCGATCAAGGACTTAGGACGTATGCCAAAACCGCCGTTGGCGCGCATTTTTGCCGGTCGGGCTGCGTGGACAATCCCTGGGCGTGGGCGTAGATTGGTAGCGAGCATATGGAAGCCGCTACGAGCCATCCGCAAGTGTCTATGGAGCAAGGTGTAGTGAAGAAACGCTACACCGGCGAGGTGGTCTATATTTATGCTTACGACGTGGCTTACGAGATGAGCCGCTCCCCCGTCCGCGAACTCTTCGGTCAGCCCGTAAAGCCGTTCGATATCGACAAGAGCAAGCGCAGTCCCCGGCAGCTATTCTTCCATCGACCGCAGACTATTTCTCTTCCTGCCGTTCAACGCGTCGGTCCGTATGGACCGGTTTCGGTGAGTCGTGTGGTCAAGATTTTGCCTGTGGGCGCTATCAGTATTACTGTCCGCGTTCCATTCGAAGTGGACCAAATCGAAGATCTAGTGGTCTTTCACGATGTGCAGCTTGATACCGCTTCGCTGAACGAAGAAGTGCGACAGCTTGCCGAAGAAGTTCGTCGAGAGCTGGAGCCTTATTATATCCGTCCGGTACCGTTCCTCGTAGACGAAGAAGCCTACACCGTCTTTTGTCTGCAGGCCCCGCTGATCAATGACGAGGGCTTGCCCATTGGGGCGGAAGCCTGGCTGCACAACCATCGGCGTCAAGTGGCAGCGTTGCTCACTCAGGAAAGCAACGTGGCCGATCTCTCCAAGCAGGAAGCCGACGAATCGACTGGCCGGTATCTCAGCTATTATCAGAACGACCTGGTCGTGATCGACTGGGACGCCGCTCTCCTGATCGATGAGCCGAAGGATTTCGAGGAAACGCTCTATATCATGGAGTTGGCCAATTTGCAGTTGGCTGAACTGGAAGCTTACGATCGATTGCTGGATGAAGCGCTGGAGCGTTCCTATCGAGATCTATCCACCCGCTCCTGGGGTAAAGGCGTCCAGGTGCTCCATGAACTGAAGGAAATTCGTATCGATCTGGCGCGCTTCAACGATGAATTGTCCAACATCACCAAATTTTTTGGCGATTGGCATCTCGCGCGCATTTACGAGAACATTGCCGCGCGTTTTCACTTATCCGATTGGCATCGCACCATCGACCAGAAGCTGAAAACGTTGGACGATCTATATCAACTGCTCAAGCATGATCAAAACAATCGCTGGATGCTCTTGCTGGAAGCCACCATCGTGCTTCTCTTCATCATCGACCTGATCATGTTATTCTCCGGGATCAAGGGTTGATCATCTTTGGTCGGCGCCAGACTCTTCCACGGCACGTTTGCGATAAAGCACGACCACATTTCCAAGCAGCGTCACCAAATGGCTGCCTGTTTTCTCTGCCAATTGCGGCGCTAATGCCTTTCGTTGGTCTTTGAAGTGCTCGAGTTTGATTTTGATGAGTTCATGTGAACCGAGCGCCGCCTGAACTGAGTTCAGAAAGTCTGCGGTCATCCCGCTCTTGCCGAGACTGAGGATCGGTTTCAGCCGTTGTGCGACGGCCTTCAATTTGCGGATTTCAGGATTAGACAAGGGCTCCATGGCTTCGCAGGACTGGCCTTCGTTGGCCGTCGCCTTTGTAGCAGCGGTGGGCCGCACGAGGCAACTTGCTAATGGGATAAGCCACTGTTATCGCTCCGTAGACCGCTCGCACATCGGGCAGTTTTCGGAATCTGAAGCAACCCCCGCGGAATCCCTGAATTGGCTTGATTCTCTCTTCATAACCTGTTTACCTTCGCGCTGATCCACCAATGAGGGCGCCGCGTATTGTTACTCGCGTTCAATGTTCGTTCAGTCGCGTCTCGCGTCGCGCTCCTTCGTTGCCCTGTGGGTACAAATTGTTCGATTGGGGAACTTCCGTAGCGGTACGTAATCCCAACAGGAAGCTTCCCTTTTTCCTTTCAGCAATCCTGGCGCTTTTCGTTGTCAAGGCGAGCGCCGCCGTGAGCCCGCTCTCCTTCGGTCCGGCCGGCGTTGGTCCGCTCACCTTTGATACTCTTCCGACGCTTTCGAACGGCTGGTCCACTCTCTCCGTGGCTGGGGCAAATAGCTATATCCAAACAAGCAGCCAACTGGACACCGCGGTGAATACTAATGACAGTTTCAATATCGCTTCACCGCTGACCAACTCGGCCACGGTCAATCCGCCTGGCGTGAATGCGTTTTTCCGATGGAACAGTGTCAATCACTACATCCAATCAAGACCGACCGGGAACGCCTATTCGCTGCTGCTGCTGACCCTGAGGAATGACAGTGTGGATCAGAGTCTAATCGCCATCGATTACGACTTTGGCGCTGAATTTGCGCCCGGCACCACCGAAGGAGAGGATGTGGGGCTCGAAGGCCATCGCGTCTATTACAGCCTTACCGGCGCGCCTGATAGTTGGATACACATTCCCGAATTGGATGGCGGTTTGGCTTCCGTCGGCCCGAAGTATGTAGACATCAGCCTGCCTCTGCCCTGGGAAACCGGAGCCCCGCTCTATATTCTCTGGGCGGACGATAACGGAGTCACTGGAAGCACTTCAACTAACGGGCCGGCCGAAGGCGCTTACACAATTGACAACCTTTTCGTTCACCATTCTGACAACTTCCAACCCGTCTCAATCACACACCAGCCTATAACTCCGCCAACCAGCGCACGACGACGACGTTTCAGGATTCTTCGCATTGGGATTACCAGTACGACAAGCTCGGCCAGGTGACCACTGGCAAGCGGTCCTGGAGCGATGGGACGCCGGTCGCAGGTCAGCAATATGAATACGCGTTTGATGACATCGGCAACCGCACGAAGACGAAGCAGGGCGGTGACAATTACGGTGTGAATCTTCGAACTGCAAATTACACTCCCAATCTCCTGAACCAATACGCCAGCCGGCAAGTGCCTGGCTATGTGGACGTGCTTGGAACGGCAACTGCCGATTCGACCGTCACAGTGAATGACGTTGCTAGCCAACGCAAGGGGACCTATTTCCGCGCGGAAGTTCCCGTGGACAATAGCTCAGTGGCAAAGGCGCCGGTTCTTACCACCCGAGGAGTGAAGTTCAATGGTTCTGCTGACGTGATGACGGCGACTTACCGAACGAATTTCGTGGCTCCTGCTACCGAGACGTTCGCCTACGACGACGACGGAAACCTTACATCCGATGGCCGTTGGAACTACACATGGGATGCCGAAAACCGCCTGATTCAGATGATCTCCAAGACCTATACGGGCCTGCCGGATTCGGCACGGAAAAAGCTCGTATTTGCCTACGATTATATGGGAAGGCGTGTAAAAAAGTCCGTCGAAGACGCAAGCGGTGCGGGCTACAACACTGCTGTCGTCACGAATTTTGTCTATGACGGCTGGAATTTGTTAGCTGAACTTGATGCAGGAAACAATGGCGCCGTCGTTTGCTCCTACATGTGGGGCTCGGATCTGAGCGGGTCACTGCACGGGGCGGGTGGCGTAGGTGGTTTGCTCACTGTCGCTCCGAGCGGCAGCGGAACGCATTTTATTTCGTATGATGGCAACGGCAATGTAGCCGGGCTGACTGATGGCTCAGGGAACATCTCAGCCAGGTACGAATACAGCCCGTTTGGGCAGACGATTCGGGTGAGTGGAAATGCGGCAACTGATAACCCTATTCGGTTTTCTACCAAATACACGGATGGTGAGTCGGGTCTTTGTTATTATGGCTATCGCTCCTACAATCCTTCATCCGGAAGGTGGTTAAGCAGGGACGTTATTGATGAGGGTGGAGGTGCCAACCTATATGCCCTTGTTCCTCAGGGAAATCCTCTCAGCGATTATGACGTTTTAGGTATGTGCGGCCGCCAGCGCGGGGTTGCGTCATTCAGGTTCGTGAAAAAGGGTTGGATCATCCGCAGGAACTCTTTCCACTACAAATTCAGTTATAAAATAAAGTACAAGAAGGGCAAGGAATATGACAGGAACTGTTGCAAGTACGTTCAGTGGGTCACCGGCTTGTTTGAAGCGTTCTCTGCGACCGATCGCGTTCAATATCCAACCAACCCCGCCGGCGTCCCCTTCGACCTGAGCCCCCACATAGACACGCTCAGATATGACGGAGATGGCGACCCATCTCCTTCCGGCTATATTTACGAAGAAGGCGGCGAGGATTTAGCAGGCGTCGGTGATCTGCCGCGCGGTGTCGGCATCGAGTTTTGGAATTACTTCGATGGTGACATCATCGATACCTGCAACGGAGGTAGGCTTGTCGCTACGGACGGATTTGGCATTTCCGCTAGCGGCGTATTTCCTGGCAATATGCGTTATTCACCAAGGTAGCCTTATGGGACGCTCCTCCGTCGCGGTGATAGCGGCTGCGGTATTGCTCGCCAGCTGCTCGATTATTCCTTACCACACGCGGGAAATTGAACTTCGCTGCTCTTCAGCAACAGCAGCATTTGCAACCAACGACGAAAACATTTTCGTTGCATTTGATATAAAACTGGCGGGAAGGTCTTCCCAGGAAGGCGTAGTTATTTTTCCACTGCAGAGCGACTTCTGGGATGTCGACTGCGATACGAATTTGTTCTTTTATATTGGGGAGGCTACACCGATGGCGTCACGGGAGCGACCGGATAGCACCTTACTTGGAAGGGAGTGGAAAACCTTTCCGGCCAGGCTGAGTCGGAATTGCATCGTGCGCCGCGCAGCCCGACCGCTCCCATCAACGACCGAGCTTACGCTTAGGTATTCGGGCCAAGGCGTGGTTTCTGACCCTGTCACGTGCGCCATCCGGTTGCCTAAATAGAAGGTGAGGAATTAAAGCCTCGCATCCGCATCTCGCCAGCTTTTCATAGAGAAAGTTTTGCGGCTCTGACCCTACTCAAGGGTGCTCCCGGACTCGGCACGGAAAAGGCTTATCTTTGCCTACGACTATATGGGACGCCGTGTAAAAAAGTCGGTCGAAGACGCGAACGGTGCTGGCTACAACATGGCTGTCGTCACGAATTTTGTCTACGATGGCTGGAATTTGCTGGCGGAACTTGATGGAGGAAACAATAACGCGGTCGTTTGCTCCTACATGTGGGGCCCGGACTTAAGCGGCTCACTGCAGGGGGCGGGTGGCGTGGGTGGCTTGCTCACTGTCAGTCCCGGCGCAACGACAACTCACTTTTCCTTCTACGACGGCAACGGCAATGTCGCTGGCATGACCGACAGCGCCGGGAGAATTTCCGCGCGTTACGAATACAGTCCGTTCGGAGAAACGATTCGGGCGAGTGGAAGCGCTGCAAACCTGAATCCGATCCGCTTCTCGACGAAGTATGCGGACTTAGAATCCGGTTTTGCCTATTACGGTTACCGATTCTACGCCCCCTCAATTGGAAGTTGGCTTGGAAGAGAGCCCTTAGGGGATTACGTCACATTCAGGAATTCCGCGGCCGCAGCTACATCAGAAGATGCGGAAGCGCTCCAGGCAGCCGCATTGAGTCCGGCGTATGGCTTCACCTACAACGCATCCCAGAACTTAGTCGACAAAAAACGGCCGAGAAATCTTCATCGATCCTGGAATCCCCCCTTGGATTCCGGGCAAGCGGGCGCAGGCCCCACAAACCCCGGCTCCTCCGCCCCTCCTTACCGTCGGCAAGGATCCGCGTGGTGTCAACACCGTAACCGTGGCCAAATGCGGCGTCGCGATCCTCTTTGGTCATGGGCTTGATAGCCGGGATAGCAAGGGAAATTGGGTCGACTTCGGCAAGTTGACGCCGGGACAGCTTAATACATCCGATATTCCGCCTATTGTTCGGAACGAGCCGTGTTCGGCAGCCGAGGTCTATGGCTGCAACACTGGGCGTTACGTAAAGGTCCAGACGCAAACTGCGGACGCCGAGAATCCAATTGACGACGTCTGGTTTTCGCGAGCATCCAGAGAGGTGGAGAATCTATGGGCGAGAGCGAGAGGGCAGGCAAGAAGAATCTGTGAGAGTCAGGCGACCTGTTGCACGTCGGTCAGAATACGATTTGAGTGTTATCTTCCGAAGCCACAGAGAGGGGACCAGTGTGGAAAGGAGGAAATCGTCCCGTGCAAGCCCTGACTCCGCGACGTATCTTACGCGCTCTTCCCGAAGCCATAGTGCTTTTGGTCAATGGGTTTATCGGGATGTCGTTCTATGTCGTCGAGCAAATGCTTTCACACTCGCGGTTCCTGAAGGTGGACTACACGTTCCTATCTGAGAAGGCATTCGTAATCGGCTTGGTCTGCCTCGTTTTGCTCCTTGCGTTCCGGTGGAAAATCAAGGGCGCATTTCTGCGACTTGAACTCTTGATTGCTATCACCCTCTTCAACCAAGCGTGTCTCCTCGCCTTCGTGGTATCAGTGACCCCACACATCCTCTAGCCTGCGAAGCGAAACGGGTCGTTGATAGCATAGCTCATCTGCGCTTCCCTAGACCGCGAATTCAGCACCTTCGCCTATGCCTGCAACTCGGCCACCAGCTCTGAACGGCGACCTTCAGGATTCCCCCCTTGGCATTATCAAGAGAGAACAAACCCGTACGCTCATCCCAAAACTCCTTCGACCTTACGGGTCAGTTCCACTTTCTAACGGGTGAGTTAACGAGTTCGACCTTCGAATCGCCCAATGTTTCCAAGGGTGCTAACGGGTTGATGGCTGAAAACCCCTGGAAGGCTGGAACTTATCGCGTTACGAGCCATTCCTATCTATCTTTTGCTTTGCGTCTTTGCGCCTTTGCGCCTTTGCGTTAAAAATTGGAGCCACAATACCCGCTCGGATCAGACAATGTGCAAGTTCAGAATGCGACGGAATGTGTGGCGATTTTGGCGGACGACTGCGTTCGCCGGATTGGCCGCCGGCCTGATCTTCGGCGGGATGGCTGTAGCAAAAAATGCGAAAGGCAAACCTCCCCCCGGTGACGAGTTTTTTAGCGAGTCAACTCTCCGCACCTTTAAGTTCGACGTGCTCGAATCAGAATTGCTCCGGCTCCGCCAATCGCCTCGCTCGTACGTGACCGGCCAGCTCGCGGAAGGCCGGCACGTTCTAACCAATATCGGCATCGGATTGCGAGGGCATGGCAGCTTCCGCGTCCTCGAGGAAAAGCCGAACCTGGTCATTAAGTTTGACGCGTTCACCCCGAACCAGAGCTACGGCGGACTTACCAAGCTGATGTTTCACAATTCCGCTCAGGACCAGACTGGCTTCGCGGAATTCGTTGCGCGCCGGCTCTTCCGCGACGCCGAATTGCCTTCGGCGCGAGTGACGCATGCGCGGGTCCTGCTCAATGGCCGAGACCTGGGGTTGTATGTCGCGATTGAAGCCATGAACAAGGAGTTCCTGAAGCAGCATTTCTTGAACGCCAACGGCAATCTTTACGAAGCCAACCTCACCGATATCGATGTGCCTCTGGAGCAGGACAGCGGCACCCGCGCGGACCAGCCGGATAGGGTAAAACTGTTTCAAATCTGTTCGATCACCAATCGGGCGCAGAGATGGCGCGAGCTTCCGCAGGTGCTGGACGTCGACCGCTTTATTTCCTTTGCCGCCATGGAAATGCTCACGGCTCATTGGGACGGCTATGTTCTTCACACCAACAATTACCGCCTTTACTGCAATCCGATGAGCGGGCAATTCGTGTTTTTGGCGCACGGCATGGATTGGGCCTTTGTGCGGACCAACTTGTCGCTGGTGCCTCCGCGCAAGAGCATCGTCAGCGAAGCGGTCCTTGATACACCGGAGGGGCAGGGGAGATACCGGGAACGAGTCGGCGCATTGTTCACTAACGTCATGCGGTTCCCCGTGATCTCAAGCCGTCTCGATGAGGAGTTGGCGAAGATTCGCACCGGGAACTTCAATTCGAACGAGCTTGCGAAGATCGAACAGGGCGCCGCGCTCATCCGCGAACGGGTTCTTGCCCGGATTGCGCGCGCGTCGAATGAATTGGCTGGCCTCAAGCCGGCGCCAATTTCTTTCGACACCAATGGAATCGCTCCTCTGACGGACTGGCGCGCGGACCATGATGGCGGCACTGGCGCGGTCGACCGCCTGACCGTCGATGGCAAACAAATGCTTCGTATTGGCGCGGCAGGCGTCTTTTGCCACCCATCCTGGCGGAGCCTCTGCTATTTGCCACGCGGCGCTTATCGATTCGAGGGCCTGTTGCGCGTGGTCTCCACCACGCCAATCGCCGCCATGCTCCGCATCTCAGGTCCATCCGCTGTGCCGGTTATCAACGCAGCGACCGATTGGCGACCAATGTCTTTCGACTTTCCGATCAGGGACGAAGGGAATGACATCGAGTTCGTGTGCGACTTCAGCGGCGCGGAGGGCGAAGCCTGGTTTGCGTTAGACTCTTTGCGGGTGCGCCGGCTCAGATAGGAGCGTCAGGGCTCGTTCTCATGGGTCGGAAGGCTGCAGGTGCATTGGTCGTCCACCGGGTTAAGCGCGTAGGCGCCGCCAGCCGGGCAATCGGGCTTGTGCTTGATATAAGCCCGCTTGCCGAACAAATCATCGTCCGCAGGCGTGGCGGTCAGCGGCTGTTTGTGTTCGGCGGCCCAGAGCATCTTTGCCCCATCGATATTCCTGCGATTGAGCGAGCAGGTCCGCCGCTGCGAGGTCTCAATGGCGCGGTTGACGTTTGGTATTACGATCGCTGCCAGAATCCCAATGATCGCCACGACGATCATGATTTCGAGAAGTGTGAACCCTTGTCGTGAATTTGTTTTCATAACCTTTCCCGTTTTAAGGATCGAGTGTGGTTAACTGACGAAGCCTGAGGCTTCTCAGCACTGATCCAGTAACGATTGAACCACGCTGCGAGGAAAAAGTTTCAGACACGCGGAAAGGTAGGGTCGATTTCCCGACGTCCGTCCCAGCATCGTAGAATCTGCACCCTCTTTGTTTCGCGATCTATATGGTAAAAAACTTTGAAGTATTTTCTTACGATGAAGCGCCTGATTCCTTGTCTTTCACGTAATCTTGGATGTCGTTCCGGGAAAAAGCGTAAACCTTCGCACGTATTGATTATGATTTCTCCTAGCTTTTGGGCTGCGGCGGGGTTGTGAGCAGCCACGCTCCTGACGATTCGCTCCAAGTCGTCTATGAAGAGTTCGTGAAAGATTACTTTGAAGTCCATTTGCTCAAGCGAGCACGAACTTCTTTCGCTGAAACACCACTACCTGGATTTCTTGCAGCCTTTTCAATTGCTTCATCCAGCGCGGCCAGGATCCGGGGGTCATCCTCGCTGCATTCGTTTTCCCTTTCGTCGCCAGATTCTCTTTTCAGAAAGGCTGTCCACGATTGGATGGCCAGACGCCGGAGCTCCTCAGTCTTCAATTTTTCCAACTCGGCTTCAATTTCGGCTAAACTCATTGTGCAACTAACTTACATTACGTCTGGCCAGCAAAGCAACCGCTCCCCGAAAAACTGAAACCAACACGGGAGCAAAATCATGGAAATTCGCGCATTGGCGGTGAAGTTCACGCACGATTTTTTTCGAGCCAAGCGTCCGGCCCATGAAAACCTCCATTTACTCGCGGTTTTAGGCGTATCGGCGAGGGTCCTTTGCAGTTGGCCCTGCTAATGCTCTTTCAAATATTTACAATCACTGAAGATGTGCAAACAGCCGCATATGAAGACATTGCTGCATTTACGCCTGCGTTACAGCCACTCATTACGCGCTAATTTCACGCTACCGATTCAACGGAAAGCGATTCACCCGCAACTTTTACCGTTCAGCTCGAAAAAGCTCAA
>Ga0137394_10002061_pt1 | contig 14802 bp, 9 predicted proteins | sample czobulk116metaG_FD_108278 | JGI IMG/M metagenome (GOLD analysis project Ga0137394, IMG submission 108278) | Vadose zone soil microbial communities from Angelo Coast Range Reserve, California, USA - czobulk1.16 metaG | ecosystem: Environmental > Terrestrial > Soil > Vadose zone | place: USA...
CGCGACTGTAGGGGCGCTCTATGAGCGCCCGCGATTGCAAAGCCGCAAGGAGGGAAAAGCCCAGACTGAGCACTCCCGCTAAATTCATTCGCAGGTTCTCACGCCCTGGGCTACGGTCTTTGCGCCGCTTCGCGGCTCACTCTGTTTCCTCGAACAAAGAAATCTCCTTGGAGCCGTCAGGAGTTCTGAAAGCCGGCGAGCGTACGCTCACCATCGGAACCCAATGTTCAAAAACGGCAGGTTTGCGGTAAAACCTCCCATCGGCACAAACTGCATTGGCCCAGCCTGGAACGATGACAGGTTCCCTAACTGCGGTATCAACTGGCTCGCCATTCCTCCAAACGGTCCCGGTAGAGATTGCCCGAAGAATCCGCCTGCCAGTTGACACAACGGACTACCAATCATTCCTTGAGGCACATACATCGGTTGCGGAGCGGCCTGGAAGCGTGGCAGGTCTCCCCATTGCGGAGATATCGGCCTTGGTCCCGCCTGCGCGGCAGCAACCTGGGGTCCCGCTGGCTGTGCCGGTTGCGGGCTCACAGCAGCCGGAAGGCCCATATTTTGGAGAAGGGGAATACCGGCGCCGGAGCGCTCGAAGGGAAAACCAAGCGGAACGCAGAGCGTTTTGATCATGTGGAACAGAGTGGTAATTCTCTGTCCGCCTCGCGCAGCCTGTGGCCCTGTCTTGAAAAACGGGTGATGCGCCAACAATAGTGCGGCCAGTCCGGTGATGTGTGGTGCTGCCATGGACGTTCCGGATTGCGGGTCGAAACCATTGTTCGGAACCGTCGAAATAATGGCTACTCCCGGGGCCGTCACTCCGATCTGGGGCCCAAAACATGTGAAAGCGGGCGAAAAAATGCCATCCGATGCAACCAACCCCGGCACCAGGGTCTGCGCGTCCCAGGAGTCCGGTGGAAACTCCCCGAGCCTGCCCAGGGCGGAGACGGCGAGAACCTTTGGGGAAGATGCCGGATATTGAACGGTGCCTCCGGAATTGCCGGCCGCCACAATACACGCCACGCCGCTCAGGAAGGCTTCCTCGAGTTTTTGTTCAACCGCCTCGGAAACCTGCGATGCCCCCAGGCTCATGTTTACGATGTCGATGTTCTTTTCGATGCAGTAATCCAGAGCGCTCAAGAGGCTGCTGAAGCGCCCTCCGGGAAAGATTTTCAGCACGTGGATCTCGGCCTTCGGGGCAAAGCCTCGGAACGGATTCTTTGCCGTGCCTCGAGCCGCGATGACTCCCGCGCAGTGGGTTCCGTGCCCGACGATATCGTTTTCCCAACTGTTGTTTGGATCGGCAGCGTTATCGGTCAGATCCAGACCTCTCTGAATATGATTCAAGAGCGGGTGCGTGGCATCAGCTCCGGAATCAATGATCGCGATCTTCACGCCCTGTCCGTTCATTTCATCGGTAACCTGATCCAGGCCCATGAGTCTTTGGCCCCAACCGAACCTGAAATTCTGGGGAAAACCGTTGACCGTGGATTCCAGCGAACGTAGTTTGACCAGGTTGACGCTGCGGCTGGAAAGAGCCGGAGACGTCACATAGTAGTTCCAGTAGTCCTTTGCCGGTTCGACAAAAAGGAACTTAAGGATGCCTCCGAGATTGAAGAGATTCAACGTGACATTTCCGTCTGAGTCCGTCACGCCCTCAGTGGGAAACCCGTCGCCTTGAAGGCTGACCTTCGCTTCCCCTACAGGCTTGTCATTTTCTCCCACAATCCTGAGAGTGATCACCTGGGGAGCAAAGCCCACGTGCCCCTTGAGTGTTCCGGTCCGTGGCGGGGGAACGGGGTTTTCAAGCGCCCTGCCATACCGAAGAGGCAGATCCTCCTCGATAATGAGGTTGGGCGGTGCGGCCTCTTTGATCATTCTAGCGTGCTCGGAATGCATGCGGACGATGTAGGTTTCGGTGGCTTCGCCCGATGCCGCCGAAAAGGCCGCCAGCGTTTGACGAGGTTTTCGCACTTCGACTATTTCAACGCCCATTGTCTTCAGAGTCTCGACGACGCTGTTCATTCCTACCAGACTCATGGGCTTTAACCCTATACTCTGCGCCTGAAGGCCACGCCTCGGCACGATCAGGAACCGGCGGGGCACCTCCTCGAGTGGCGTCACTTTGCCTTCTGTTATCACTGGAATGTGTTCGGTAGCCATAGTTTAATCCTCTGGAGATGTGAATCCCCCTTCGCGAAGAGGGTGACAGCACCCTCTTCGCGTTAATTCTGAATTCGGTCCTGAAATGCTGGATCGTCAATCACCATTGCACGCCGATGTTAAAGAATGGGAGGTTCACGCCAAACGCTCCCATCGGTACGAGCTGTTGCGGCCCGGCCTGGAACGGCTGCATGTTTCCCAACTGCGGCAACCACTGGTTGGCGATTCCACCATATGGGGTTGGCTGACCATATGGGGTTGGCTGACCATATGGGGTTGGCTGACCATATGGGGTTGGCTGACCGTATGGGGTTGGCTGACCGTATGGGGTTGCCTGACCGTATGGGGTTGGCTGACCATATGGTGTTGCCTGACCATATGGTGTTGCCTGACCGTATGGGGTTGGCAGACCGTATGGGGTTGGCAGACCGTATGGGGTTGGGAGACCGTGCCCAGCAATTCCTCCTCCAAACTGGCCGAACTGACTACCGATCCCTCCTCCAAACTGACCGAACGGACTACCGATCCCTCCCTGAGGGATAAATGACGGATGCGGTCCGGCCTGGAAGGGTAGCAAGCCTCCTAACTGCGGCAGCCACTGGCTGAGAATGGGACCAAACGGTCCCGGCGCAAAATGCCCTACAATTCCTCCTGCAAATTGACCCAACTGACTACCAATCACTCCTTGAGGCATAAATGCGGTTTGCGGGTTAGGCAGACCTGCTGGGATGGCTAAACCTGTCTGTTGCGGTCCGGACTGGAAGGGCAGCAGCGTTCCTAATTGCGGCAGCAACTGGCTGGCGATGTGGGCAAACGGTCCCGGCAAAATATGTCCGACGAATCCGCCTGCCAATTGACCCAACTGATTACCAATAGCTCCTTGAGGCACAAACACAGCCTGAGAGGGAATCTGCGGTCCTGCAAGCACGTTCGGTGCGTAGGGGTAGTTCATGAAAATCCTCCGTTTCTTGATTGGACATTGCCAAAAAAGTTTTGCTTGTGGCCACCGCATGGTCAATTGCTATTGCTGTACTCAATGGCGAAAACAGGTGCAATTCTGGAGCATTCCCAACGGCGAGAATCCAATCGCGCAGTAGTTCGACAGTTTCAGCTCTTGTAGTTATTTTCGTCACGTTTTTGTCATCTTTTTTGAACTGTCTTGTCACCTTTTTTAAACTGGATACGTAGGACCGAATGTGTTAGCTTCCGTTTCTACTGCATACACAAAACCGCTCAACACGAACGGGAAAATATCTATTGAGACCAAACTCCGTCTCAAAAGGCCAAGGACGGTTCTATGCGTTGGTATATTCATGGCATACAATCACGGTAAAATCGTGGCCCGACTGCGGAAATTGCTGACGGAAAACATTCGCTTGCGGCTGCTCGAAGCTTCGCGAGAGTTGGGAGTCGAGAGACACACGATTGAAAAGGCACTCAAGGAAGTAACTGGCTGTTCATTTCGCGACTACCGCCAACGTATCCTGCTCGACGAAGCGCTCAGACTGCTGGTTCAGGAAGCCAGCCTGAGCACAAAGCAAATCGCGGTTCATCTGGGCTACGGATCGGGAACAGCTTTTGCCCGGTTCGTCAGAAGTCAAACCGGATTCACCCCGACCGAACTGCGCCAGCAGGCGCAACCCTGGTCCAGGAACGCGTCTTGATCCTGTGGTTTACGGCTGACGAAGGGACGAGATAAGAAGCTTCTCTCCGGCAACGCTGAGTTCAGTAAAGCCAGAGCGTCCAGCCGTAGCAAAAATCGACGGCCGTCACCGGGAGCATTCGCCTGGCGAGGCGCAGCGACGGCACAGTTGCGGGCCCGTGGTAACTGGCACGGGAAGGCAGCGTCGCAAGTTCCGCCGCTGTAACCTGAGGGTGTTCCCGCGGATCGTTGCGAAAAAAACGGACCCAGACCGTGAGCCAGACCAGGCTTGCCGCACCCATTATCACGAAGGATGCGCGCCAGGAAACAACCTCGGTTACGGGGTTGGACGCGCGTTACCTTTGATTTGCGTACGATGCATGATCCGGCGCGAGCTTACATCAAACGGATCACGGCAGTGCATCGTACAGCGGTTATCCCACAGTACCAGATCTCCAACCTGCCATACGCTCTGCCACACAAATGCTTGCTCGGTGGCATAAGACCACAGCTCATCAAGTAATGATTCCGATTCCGAAAGTGTCAGTCCGCGGATGTAAGCGTTGCGCCGGCGGCCGAGGTATATAAGACGACGCCGGGTTTCAGGATGTGTGCAGACGAGCGGATGGTAGTGTCCTGGAGAATTGACCGGGTCATCTATTGCCACGGTCCCTTGCCGGACATAGCCGCCACTGTTGTAGGTAGCATCATGTTTCAGGGTGAAACCGGCGATGGAGCGCCTGAGTGCATCCGGCAAGCTGTCATAGGCGCGATACATGCTGCAGAAATACGTGTTGCCGCCTTCCGGAGGAACTTCCAGCGCGTAAAGAATACTCGCCTTGGGTGGATCGTCAAGATACGACATGTCGGTATGCCAACTGGCTTCGCCCGCGCCAAGGCTGCCAATCGGTTCTCCATTCTCGATCACGTTGGAAACGACGTAGATTTCCGGATAGCCTTCCACAAACCTGCGGCCAGTTTCCTGGATGGGCGCATGATCGAGCTCGCCAAAGCGCCGACTGAAGGCAATCAGATCTTCATCGGTCAGTTGCTGCCCTCGAAACAGCAGAACCTGATGATCGAGCCAGGCGCGGTAAATGGAGACAAACTCATCCGCATGAATTCTTCTGAGATCTGTGCCCCGGATCTCGGCGCCGAGCGCCTTTCCACTGGGGACGATTTCCACGCGGCAAGACTTCATGCGCGGGATTGTATCAGAGTAAATAAAGCGTTAGACGATGTTGTGCACGATCTTCCCATCGACGATCGTCATGAGCGATCGGATTTGCTTGATTTCCGCATCCGTCACTGCAAAGTAATCTTTGTTGAGGACCGCGAGGTCCGCCAACCTGCCCGGCTCGATCGAACCGATCTTGTCCTCGCGGTCTCGTCGTCCCAACTGCAACGAACCGCCCATTGCGGATCGTGACGGAGCTGGCAACCGAGTTCCGCCCATCCATCGTATGAATCCTGCCATTCACCAGGATCAACGCCTCGGGCTCGGCCGCTGCTGCCGGCGCGGCGATCTGCGCCGGAACTTCACCAGATAGGGAAGTGTCGGGACCGCTTCCAATCGCTATAGCCGCACCCGCAGTAGCCCGGAGAAACTGCCGCCGCGACAATCGCTGTTTCTTTCGTGCTTCACCCATTGAAATATCGATCTGTGCCCCTGTGAGCTTCTAACGAAGAGCGCGGAAGTAATAACGGCCGATGCTTTCCGGAGGACCGGAGGCCGGCATCCCCGTCAAGCTGAAACTGTAATCGCCGTTTGACAGCACTGTGGCGGGTACGGTTATTTCGACAGCCTTTCCATCGCGGGAATCCGTTGCGGCAACTTTATTCTGCGACCAGACCTCACGGCTATCCGCGTCCGCAAGTGACACATTATACGCAGGGAAATTATCGTCGAGCAGTGCTAACGAAAACCGGACGAGTGACGTGTTCGGGCTGAGCATCACTTTTGGAACATCGTTCGAACTTCTTGTAATGCCAGGTATTAAGTTGACTGCCAAAAGCACCGGTGCTGACGGAGACCTGGTTGGGGGAATGGAGGCTTCGAGTGCGCGGAATTGAGTCTCGAGTGTTTGCGTTGCCGCCTGACTCTGCTGCAGTTGCCGTTTGAGATCGTCGCGATCGCGTCCGACGTCGGCAAGCTGAGCCGTCGTAGAACGGAGTTCCCGCTGTAATTCCCCGACCGTAAATAGAGACCATAGACTTCCGGCCACGAGAATGATGACCAGAGCAGAGCCGGCATAGGCGAGCGCGGGGCGATAGCGCAGCGCATCCAAAAAACGCGCCCAGGCAGACGGGGTTGGAGCGGGCTGTAAGGCGGCAGCAAGGGCCCGTTTGAAGGCACGACTGAATTGGAGTTTGCGCTGCCTTTCCGGAGCGGCAAGGAAGTGGTTGTTGAACGCATCGAGATCATGCTCCGTCAATCGCCCGGCCATAGAATCGTCAATCAGGTCATCTTCTACGGCCTCCAGAAGATCATAGGCGTCTTCCTCTGACATCAACCAAAGTTCGATGTCTTCCTGCTCTTCGATCGATAGATTGCCGAGCAGGTATTTTCTGAGGACCGCATCGTCTTTGGTATTGATCTTCATTGGCTGTGACGTTATTACTACAATCATCTCAGCGGCAACCTCATTCATATATAAATGATGGCTGCTCGCGTTCTATTTCGCAATTTTCAGCCGGTTGCGGACCTGCATATTTCAAAGCACTTGAACAGACTGGCCCGTATCCGGAATGCCCGAAGCCGCAGGCCGTTCATGCTCAGACCCAGTTCTTCCGCCAGCTTTCTCCGATGGTCGATTTTGGCGGTCTTCTCCTGCTGGTAATAGGCAATGACCAGGTCGCGGTCGGTCTTCGACAACTCGCGCAAACATTTCTCTAAACAGGCGTAATCCCGCTCTTTGTCTTTCGTCGGTACTGAAGGAGCGGGCGGTGCTAAAACCGGCACTATTTGTTTTCTCAACTCCTCGTGCCAGATGTATTTTGCTATGCCGTAAAAGTAATGTGCCGGATCGCCAACGTAACTGTCCCGGATCTCCGGCACTTTTTGCGCTACGCGGTTTATAGTCCTGTCGGCAAGTTCTTCGGCCGTGGGTGACCCGCGGGAGACAAAGATCTTGATCAGCCGCTTGCGGATCCATTCATATTTCGCTGCGGCCTTTTCTCGATCCGGATTTAACCAGAGGAGTAGTTCATCGAACTGCTTCTGGTTGAGGTCATCAGCCCCCGGGTTTGGAGTGCTGGCCAAAGTCTGTCGTCTCCGGGTTTCTTGTTGCGAGTCCAACCGACGAGAACGCGCGACATTATATTGTCGGCGTGCTCGAAAGCCTAGCGTTTGAGGATTCGGCTTCTCGCTGCTCACTAGTTCCACTCTCCCTGGAGCTGGAAACCCGCCCAGTAGTACGGTGACTGACGCGACTTTTTCTGCATCTGCGTGATTTGTGCCTGACGCAATGCCGCCGCCGGAGTCAGTCCCGACTGCAAAAGATTCTTGTAGAACTCTTTCATCAGTTCCGCCGTGGCTTCATCGTCGACTTTCCAGAGGCTGGCCAGAACGCGGGGCGTTCCGGAATACATGAATCCCCGGACCATGCTCATCAGACCCTCGCCTTTAACTTCCTTGCCCAGCGCGGTATCGCAGGCGCTGAGGACGACGAGTTCGGCTGCGAGGTGGAGGTTATACATATCCCGCAGCCGCAGGAATCCGCTTTGCGGATTGCCCTTTTCGTCCACCAGCGATAGCACAAGGCTGGACAGATCCGGATGGTCATCATTCAGGATCGTATGCGTCGCGAAATGGACAATCCGATAGCGCTGCAGATCCGGATTCATCGCGGCAGCCTTCGTGGCGTTGAAACCCAGAGCCGCCATCCGCCGATCTTCCGGGACCATCGCGAGTATGGCATCAGCTTCCTGACGCGTAGCTGTGAGGCGCGGGAGATCGATCTTGATGCCAACCGCATCGCTGCCTCTGAGAGCCTGCGCCAGACTGGCAGTTGGCGCCGTCCGCCCGGCGCCTCGCGCAGGATTCGTCTGCGGCGTGGACGGCACACGCGCCGCCGGCTTGCGCACGCGCGAGTCTGACGCCTGAAACACAGGATCGGCAAAAACTGCGATGGTTCGATCCGGATTGCCCCTCCGGGGCGCTTCCCGGCGGATAAGAGCCAGAGTCGATGCAGATGGCAGATTCACAATTTCATGTTCCACAATGAGAGGAGTAAACGATGAGTTGCGTATGGACTGTGGCGTCGGCAATGCCCCAAACGGCAAGTACTGCAATGCGCCTTCAGCCACGATAATCAGGCGCCGCTCGTCCAGGCGATCGGCCACCGGTCCGAATAAAATTCGACTCAGTTCTGCCGCCACTTCGGGATACTGCGCTTGCGCGGCTTTGAAGCGAGTTTGGAAATCTGCCGGCTTCTCGCCTGATAAAGGCGCAGGGGCTGTCATCAAATCACGGAGGCGGCGTACCTTTTTGTCAATTTCGGTTCGCCTTGGTAGGACATAGCTCCCGAAGTCTTCTCGCGTGACCGCCCACAGATAACTGTTTTCGTCTCCAAGCGAGTATTCCAGCAATAATGAACGATCATCCAGGAGTTGGTTTTGAATCTCTGTCAACTTCAAGAGCTGCGGTTGGACCAGCCCCGCATATTGTGAACTGCGCGTTCGGAGTTGGCCTTGCAATTCATCGAATTCAGCATTCAGTCGACGAAGTTCGTCGCTGAGACCCGCCAGTTCCTTTGAATTCGGAGAGGCGCTCAGTAACTGCGTGTATTGTTCCGACTTTCCATCAATCGCAGCTGCGAGGGAAGTTTCACGCTTGACGAGATCAGGGTCGATGCTTTCAGAAATGGAGATTTGAGCTTCACCGATGCTGTCGAGCAGGGTGCGAGCCCGTGCTCTTTCACTGAATTCGAAAGCCTTTGCGGAGCTAACTGGGTTTGCGTGCATTAAGGAATCGATATAAACGTCGAAGTGTTGACGGGTAGATGCAAAATACTGGCTTCGTAATCCGAAACTCGTAAGGCCGGTGCGTAATTTTTCTATGCTGTCTATCGCCAGTTCAGAGTTGGCTATTGACCGTTCAATATCACCGGTCCGTCGCAAGCACTTTGCCATGTGGTACAAGGTGGCAATCTCGCCAAACCGATCGTCGATAGCTCGGTAGAGGACAAGTGATTCCTGATAGAATTCGAGAGCTGCCGCATTATCCCCGGTATCTTCGCGCAAGCGCCCCAGCGCCAGAAGAGCAGAAGCTTGACGGCCTCGATCTCCGGACACGCGACTGAGTTCAAGTGATCGATTTAAGTCGGCGAATGCAGCCTTCGGGTCACCAAGGGACTGCTGAACTGTACCGAGGGCTAACCAACTGTCCGCCTCAGCCCTGGTGTTAGCTAATCCTTCAAAACCTCGAAGGGCCCGCTGCAAAAGCAGCCGAGCATTATTGAAGTCACCTGCTCCGAGGTAATAAAGACCTGTGGCCTCCAGAACAAAAGACTCCGCTACCTTATTGCCTAAAGTTGCATAGTTCTCTAAGGCTAATTTAGAGAACGGTAAAGCAGATTCGAAATCTCCTAACTCAGCGTAAGTCCGGGCGACACTGTTAAGTACGGTGTTTTCCGCCATCAGGTCTCCCGACCCGACAAGAACCGATCGCGCTGTCTCGAAGAGATCAAGCGCTTCCTGCTTGCGGCCTGTATCGGAAAGGATGTGCCCTAGCGCTACTGACGCTTTTGCCTTACCTACCTGGTCAGCGACCGAATCGAATAAAGATCGGGCGAGTTGGATACGATCGTACGCTTGGGTGAATTCGTAGCGCTCGCCATTAATCCCAGCTAAGTACATCAGTGATTGTGCCTGGCCGCGCTTATATTGAAGCCCTTTCCAGATCGCGAGCGCTTCATTGTATGCATCATCAGCTTTGCCGAATTCGCCGGCAAAGTAGTACACATCACCAATAACGAGCAGTCCTTCAGCCACGCCGTTTCGATCTGAATGTGAGCGGCTGACTTCAAGAGCCTTGGAGCAGTAGTCCAAAGCCTGTGCTGCGTTTCCATTCCTCAAGTGAATCGTGGCAATGCCGCGCAAAAGCTCAGCCCGATCACTCTGAAGACGTTCCGTATCGGCGAGTTGAAGCGCTCGTTCGGCATACGCCAAAGCCTTCACGGTATTTCCCGAATCTCGAAGCAAGTTTGCGGCGCTTCGAAGCGTCCTGACTTCTTCGAATCGATCGCCAATAGCGCTCCATACTTTCAGTGCTCCTTCGTACTTCGCCAAAGCTGTCGAATGCTGTCTTGGTGTCTCCCGTATCAATTGATCGGCGTCTTCTGCCATCTGCTCAGCTGTGACGCGAGTGCGATCGAGTTCAGTCGGCGGCCGTACTGATGAAAGCGTTACCTGATACTTAGTATCAAGCTCGCCACACTGTGAGATTTCTACGTGGTATTCCCCTGCGGTCCTCGCAATTCCGGAAATCTCAACAGCGTCTCTGCGGCATACTGTCGACCGAATGTTGTTTCGGCCGGGCCCGTTAATTACGAGAGAGACTTCGGTTCCAGAATCGTGCACGATAATCCTGAAAAAACGGTTGGCGCCCATTCCGAATTTAAAGAGACCTTTTTTATCAGCTGTAAAGCTCCCATCAACTGGTGTTTCTGGAAGAAGTTCCGCTGACGGTGTTTGCGGAGCGACAAGGGTTTCGGCCAGGGAGAAAATTGACGCAGAAATAACTATCCCCAATGCGATCATCAAACCGAAATGGTGTCGCGTCCGCTTGTTCATCCTTTCCTTAACTGAACCATTTGATCGGTGGGTTCTTCATGCTCTCAAGCTTCAGCGTCGCCCCACCGCCAGTAAACCGTCCAGTAACCTCGCTTCCGAGACGCTGGCTGAGTGCGGTCCCAAGGCGCTGGCTGAGTGCGGTCCCAAGACGTTGGCTGAGTGCGGTGCCGAGGCGCTGACTGAGTGCGGTGCCGAGGCGCTGGCTGAGTGCGGTCCCAAGGCGCTGGCTGAGTGCGGTGCCGAGGCGCTGGCTGAGTGCGTCCCCAAGCCGCGCGCTGAGTGCGTTCCCAAGACGCGCGCTAAGAGCCGGTCCGACGTTTTTATCGAGTGCCTTCCTCAGACTTTTCCTGAGTGCTTGTGCTAGCGGCCGATTGAGTTGGATTCCGCCGACGCCGAACTCGACAGGTACGGTGAAGAGCCAATCGTACCGATTCAGTGTGCTGAGATGTGGGTCGCGTCCCTTGCGGTGTGGGCGCTGTGTTTTTTCATGGTACGTGCTGACGAATTCATGCCATTGGGTCTTTGCGTCGAATTCCAGAGAAGAATAGCACTGCAACTCCGTGACACCCCGCGAGTCGGTCCTGTTGGCCCATGGGAAGAAAATAGAAATTCCCCGCGAGTGCTGAAATGCCGGCCCACAATAAAAGGAATGGAGAACGAGGCTCTTTTCGATGGCCTTAACCTGATCGCAGGCAGCGATAATTTGTCTGCACGTATTCGCAATCTTCTGCGAGCCGGGGTTGTATGATGCGTCGGCACTTTTTTGATGGACGTCTTGAATTGTTTGACAACGGTTACTTAAGCGCTCACAAAAGTCTAAAAGGTCGATGTGCTGTTCGAACTTGAAGCCCTGGGCCTCCCAATGAGCGAGCACTAGAGCATCTTTGATACTTGCACACGTATCCTTATCTTCCAAAGCCGCTCTTAGCACTTCGGATAATCCGTCATCCCACTGTAACGCGTCTACGATCCGATCTAGAGTTGCAGGATGCTCGAGAGTTTCCTTTACGAGATTCGAGACACTACTATCCTCTGCAAGTGCTGTTTTTATAGCGGCGGGAGTCTCAGGGTCCTTGATCACTTCAATAAAACAATCAAAAAGCTCGTCAAAACCTTCGAAATGACTCTTAAGATCACCGTCCTGTTCGAGATTTGCAAGCGATTGGATTACGAGCTCCGAAAGTTGATTGCCGGTTGTGAATCTTTCGATGTAGTCTTTGGTCTCGGGATACTGCGCGATCCCTCTGGTGACGGATTTTGTAGTCTCTTTGACACCAGAATCGGCAAGAACTTTACTGACGTGATCAGGTACGAGTTTTGCAATTTTTTGCCGCAGAGCGCGTTCATCTTCGCCTTCTTTTTCACAATCCTCCCTGGTGATGAGTTCATTGACATCGAGCCAATTCGACCAACCTTTTGTTCCTAACGCGTTGGCGAGATGTTCGATCTGTTTGAGGTCCAGCACAGAGACGTCTGTCGAAACATCCGCGACTGTGTAATCAGAGGAATAGTAGTTGATATACTCGGTGGCGATTTCTTTCGCGAAGGACGCCGGGTTTGGGGGTTCCCACGCTTGGTGGTCTTTGTCGCGGCGGAGGCGGCGCAGGATTCGATCATAAGGCCAGCCGGTATTGGGCTCGAACCCCTCGGCGCCAACCAGATAACTCACATAGCGACGTACTTCATATGCAACTTCCACCATGCCCATGACGCAACTATCAAGACCTAATATGTCGATCTTTCCGTCCGTCAAATAAGGATGCCCTTCATGTGTTTTGTTCTGAAAATGAGCCTGTATGGCGGTAAGCGCCTCACGCAGTTCCGGAATACTGAGGCCGACGGCTCGCTTGTTGCCGGTCAGGAAATCACCAACGGCACCGCTGCCATGTCCCGAAAGCACTAACATGTAATGCTCCGCTGGATGATTCTCGATCTTGTCGACCACGAATTTGGTCAGGACGGTTTGAACGGAGTCTATAGTTTTAGGCAGTTCTGGCCCACGCTTCTGCTCCACCTCCTTCAGAAAACCCTGGGGCGGCTGCACGTCTACTGGTGGAAACTCGCGGTCTTTAATCCTTAGAGCGGCTGGCCCGACGCCACCGTCGTATAGCGCGAAGATTTCACACAGCCTATTTCCGTCCTTGTCCGTGTCGGAAGGGCCCGCACTGCCAACCAACTGCATGCTTTTCAGCGCGTAAACCATTTCTTCGGCCAGATTGTTGTCGCTGGCCAAGTACACCATCACAGTCCATTTGTTTCTTGACATGAAAGTCCTCCTGGTCTGGGTTTCGTAGAGTCAAGCCTGCCGGTTGGATGTCATCCGAAATCACAACAAAGCTCGTACGTCATGTAATGACGTTACTTTCGAAAACATTTCTGGAATTTCCGACGTCTTCGCCGTCAGAAAATGTCTGTGTCCTTCTCTAAAACTGATACCGCAATGCGAACTGCATGATGCGCGGCGTTCCGGCGAGGCTTCTCAGCCTGCCGAAGCCGGACTTGGAGTCGAGATCAAAATCGATACCGACATTACCGCCGGGGTAGACTCTTCCGTCGAAATTCACGGTGTTCGTCAGATTGAACGTCTCCCAGCGAAACTGGATTTCTCGACTTTCCCCGATTCGAAAACTCTTATGAACACCGGTATCCAATGTGAAGAATCCCGGCCCGTGAAGAATGTTCCGGCTTCCGGAAAAACCTGACCTCGTGTAGTCGAACGAGTCGTACGCTTTTGCAGGATCTCCGAAGACATTAGGTCCACCAGGCGCGTTCTTGGTTACCCTGATTTCTGGTGGGGGCGCGCCCTGCTTCAACGTTGGCGGTCCGTTCACAAAGTAATTCGTTGGAAAAGCGAACCCATTTCCGGAGGAATTCGCAAACGGGAAACCTGTCCGCCACCGCAAGAGGCCTGTCAGGCGCCAGCCTCCGAGAATGTGTTCCAATACAGGCCTCATATTCGGCGCAAACCGCCGTTCTCGCCCGACGGGGAGATCGATAACGAAATTCGAGTTAATCTGATGACGGACATCGAAGTCAGAGAAGCTGAGGGATTGGCGCGGCGCGAATGCGTTAAGAATCTGACCAGCGCCCTGTCCTTCGCTTTCAACTGACGATCCATTGTCGAGAGCCTTAGCTAAGGTGTAATTGAAGTCCGCCTGGAAGCCGCGACTGAATCTCTTGCGAACGATAAACTGGAACGAGTGATAACTGGATTGGCCTAAATTTGTCCACGCGGGCAACCAGTCGAACTGTTGCTGAAAGAACGTGTGTGGGCCGTAGATAGTTGAGCCAGTCGGAGAAGCATCTGAGGCATCCAGGTAGTGCAGCGCATCCGTCCAGCTCGGCGCAACCTGGAGCATCAGATCGTAGATAGCCTGAGTAGCGGTCATGTCTACGGTAGCCATCGGTGCGAAGATATTTTCGAAAAATGGAATCCGGGGAACTTGCGATGCTGGCACATTCGAATTGATCAGATTGGCGACGACCCCTGCAGCCTGTATCCAGCTCTGACCCGATTTCGGATCCTTGAAGTTAACTAGTGGCGCGGTGAAATCGTTCTGCAGAAGCAGCTTTCTACCAATCCGCCCAACGTAGGCGGATTCGACAGTGAAACTGCCCGGCAGATCGCGTGAAATCGAAAAATTGAGCGTCGTCGAATACGGCGTACGGAGCTTCGTGTCTACCATGAAGCCCGTGTTGTTAGTGAATTCGGGCGTCGCTGGAAATCCCGCTCTGGGAGCGGACGGTACCGGAATGGACGTCAGCGTCTGAAGGCCGGCAAAGCGTGGGGCGGTAGCGTAATTGAATTCAGCTGTTGGCGTGCGCACAAGCGTTGCTAGTCCGACTGCGCCGGTGAGGTCCGTTGTGACGGGGAACGTTCCGCCTGTGCGGTCATACAGGAGCGATGCGCCGAAACGAATCGAGGATCGACCCGCATTACCGAATAATGTATGCAATGGACCACTCGAGTACGACGGGCTCCATGCCACCGCCAAACGGGGCGCGAAGTTGTCCTTATCTGGGTCAAAAACAGGGGGCCCGTTGTTGGCTTTGCCGGCGAGAATGAATGAGAGCAAGGGGTTCGCGTTCGAAGCGATTCCCCGGGCCGCGCCATCCCTTCGCTTTCGAAACCATTCGTTGACATCGAAGTTGGCGCGGACCTGAAATCCATTTTTCTCATAGGGCGGAGCGAAATAAGAGTA
>Ga0137394_10002062_pt1 | contig 14800 bp, 14 predicted proteins | sample czobulk116metaG_FD_108278 | JGI IMG/M metagenome (GOLD analysis project Ga0137394, IMG submission 108278) | Vadose zone soil microbial communities from Angelo Coast Range Reserve, California, USA - czobulk1.16 metaG | ecosystem: Environmental > Terrestrial > Soil > Vadose zone | place: USA...
CCCCGACCGAGGTGCCGCCGAACTTCATCACGACGAGCCCGGGCGTCCGCCGGGGGGCCTCAACGGCGGGTAGCGCGTCGAATTCGATCGTGGTCATTTGCGACAGTGTAGGCAGGCGATGAAGCTACGACCGACGACGCTTCGGCACTGGGTGGTGGGCCTGTTCGCGGTGGTCGGCCTGGCCATGCTCCCGTGGACGATCTGGCTGTCAACGTCGCTGAAGCCCCACCACGAGACCGAGCACTGGGACCTCGCGTGGTCCGGCTTCGACGCGGGTCTCGCGGTCGCGTTCCTCCTGACCGCGCTCGCGGCCTGGCGGAAGTCCCCCTGGGTGGGAGCCTGCGCCGCCGCGACGGGCACGCTGCTCGTGACCGACGCGTGGTTCGACGTCGTGCTCGAGAGCCACGCTGACGAGCTGCGCAACGCCCTGTACCTCGCGCTGCTTGCGGAGCTGCCGATCGCCGCGTTGTGCTTCTGGATCGCCTACCGCACCGAACGGTTCCTCGCGCTGATCGTCGATCAGCTGCTACATGTCGCGCCGGCCGCTCAGCGCCCGGCCAAGAGTGACCTCGTCGGCGTACTCGAGGTCACCACCGACGGGGAGCCCGCTCGCGAGGCGGGTGACGCGAACCCGTCCCCGTAGACGGTCGGCGAGGAACGCCGCGGTCGCCTCCCCGGTCATGTTCGGGTTCGTCGCGAGCACGACCTCCTGCACGCCGTTCGCGTCGACGCGGCGAAAGAGCTCGTCGATGCGCAGGTCTCCCGGTTCGACGCCGTCGAGCGGCGACAGCGCCCCGCCGAGCACGTGGTAGAGCCCCCGGAACTCCGCCGTCCGCTCGAGCGAGACGACGTCGACCGGCTGCTCGACCACGCAGATCAGCGAATGGTCGCGTCGCGCGTCGGTGCAGATGCCGCAGACCTCCTCCTCGGTGAGGTTCCCGCACTCCCGGCAGAAGCGCACCCGCTCCTTCACCTCCTCCAGCGCGGCTGCGAGCGCGAGCGCCTCGTCCTTCGGGCGCTGCAGGATGTGGAAGGCGAGCCGCTGCGCGGTCCGCTGGCCGATGCCGGGCAGCCGCGTCAGCTGCGCGACGAGGTTCTCGACGGAAGGGCTGAACACCGTGCCATTGTGCACGCACAATCCGACGTGGCCCACCGGCCGTAGGACCTACATGCCCAGGTTGAGACTCAGATTCCTGTTCGTGCTGCTCGCCGCGATCCCGCTGCTCCTGGTCGCCTGCGGCGGCGGCGGTGGCGGCGGTGGCGGCGGCGGTGGCGCCACGTCCACCATCACGTCCGCGGTCGCGCTGCTGCTGCCGGCCGCGTTGGTGGCCTGAAGCATGTACGTCGTCGTGGCGGTAGGCGAAACTATCTTCGATCCGCTCAGGGCTACAGGGCTTCCGTCGAGTGTGACGCTCGTCGCATTGTTCGACGTCCAGGTCAACGTCAAGGACTGACCAACGAGGATCATGCTGGAGCTCGCCTTGAGATTCGCGGTCGGCATCACGGCCGGCGGCGGCGGCGGCGCAGCGGTCACTGTCACGACCACGGTCGAATTGATGGTGCCCGCAGCGTTGGTGGCCGACAGCTTGTAGGTCGTCGTGGTCGAGGGCGAAACTCTCTGCGTTCCGCTCAGGGATACGGGGCTGCCGTCGAGCATGGCGCTCAACGCATTACCCGTCGTCCACGTCAACGTCGAGGACTGACCGATCTGGATCGATGCGGCGCTCGCCCTGAGACTCGCGGTCGGCATCGTCGACGGCGTTGGTGCTGGAGGAGTCTCGTCATCGTCGACCTCGTTGTCGCTCGCTGACATCACGTTCACGGTTACCCGCGCCGTCGCGCTGCGCCTTCCATCGCTTGCAGTCAGCGCGTAGGTGGCCGTGGCGGTGGGTCGAATCGTCTTCGATCCCCTGAGCGCAACGGATACCCGGTCCAGCGTCGCCGTCCTGGCGTTGCTTGTCGTCCACGTCAACGTCGCCGAGCTCCCGCTCCGAATGCTGCTGTGATCCGTGGATATGCGGACGCTCAACGACCCGTTCGAGGCGGTGCCGCTCGGACTGGAATCATCGTCCAGGGCGACAATCGACGGATTGCTTTCGTCCTCCGCGGCAATCACCCCATTGTGTGCGGCGTTGGCGGAACGCGCAGCTCCAGCGGCGTCCGCATTGGAATTTGGTGCAGTAGGTGACTTGCCCTGACACGCTGTCAGCAGCATCATTGCGATATACAACGTAGTAAGTTTGACGAACCTCATTTGACCACCGCCCTCCATCAGTCAGACCACAATATGTGGGCCTCGCCGTAGCCTTGTGCAGAAAGCAGGCCGTGGTCGTCTTTGGTCAGGGCAGAATCGGCGCGGTTGCGATTCGGGAACAAAACCGGTGCACAGTGCGCAGAACTCTCTTTATAAGTGCGGCGCGAGATCAAACGAAAACCGTGGACACCGTTTCCATTCTGGAGGGTCGCGCGCGACGTCCCACGAGTACCGCGAATCAGGAATGCGTCACAGCATTGTTAGCGCGCGAACACGAAACGTCTTTCAGCGGTCGATTTCCTCGAGCTGATATCGGATGTCGAACGAAGCGCGGCGAAAACTTGTGAAGTTCCGATCGTCGTTCGATTCCCATCCCGACACCACATCGCCACTCGGCCTCTCCACAGCGACGCGTTGTCAGATTTGGAATCGACGACGGCGGACTCGGCGATCGCTTCGTCGAATGCGCTTCCCGATTCTGCACTCGTGAAGAGGGACCCCGAGAAGTAGTGCGCAGGATCTTGCAATTCGCCAGCGCGCTCAGGCGCTGCGAGTTTCGCCACGTCGCGATGACTGAGGGACGCGAGAATCGGAACGGTGACCGGTTGGCCAGGTCCCGACTACACCGCCGCGCGGCGGCTGCGTGCGACGATGTCGGCGAAGCTCTTGACGTCGAGGCTCGCGCCGCCGACCAGCGCGCCGTCGACGTCCTCCTCGGCGATGAGCTCCCTGATGATGTCGGGTTTCACGCTGCCGCCGTAAATCACGCGGCACCGATCCGCGGCATCGCCGCCGAACCACTGTCGGAGCCGCTTGCGGATGTGCGCGTGCGCCTCGCCCGCCTGCGCGGCCGTCGCCGTCCGCCCCGTACCGATCGCCCAGACCGGCTCGTAGGCCATCACGAGCGCGCCCACCTGCCCGGCGGCGAGCCGATCGAGACCGCCCTTGATCTGCCGGTCAAGGACCGCGAGGGTTTCGTCGCGCTCCCGCTCTTCGAGCGTCTCGCCAATGCAGACGATTGGGGTCAGCCCTTCTGCGATCGCGGCCATCGTTTTGCGGTTCACGATCGCGTCGGTCTCGCCGAACAGGCGCCGCCGCTCCGAGTGACCGACGATCGCGTACTCCGCGCCCGCTTCCTTGATCATGCCCGGTGAGACTTCGCCGGTGAACGCGCCTTCACGCTCCCAGTACAGATTCTGCGCCGCGACGGCGATATTCGAGTCGCGCACCGCCTGGGCCACCGGATGCAACGCCGTGAACGGCGGCCCGACGACGATGGTGACGTCGGCGATGCCGTGGACCGCGCTCCGCAGCTCATTCACGAACGTCACCGCCTCGCGCACGGTCTTGTACATCTTCCAGTTGCCGGCGATGAACGGTATGCGCATAAAGCCTGCTGGGGCGGGTAAGCCAGGTGGCTCAGGTAGGTCTCCGGAAACGCACCCGGCCCACCAGATCCACACGACCTACCGCGCGTTCATGTTTTATCCGCCAGCGCGGCCACTCCGGGCAGCGTTTGGCCGCCGAGGAACTCGAGCGAAGCGCCGCCGCCGGTGGAAATATGCGTGATCTTGTCGGCCACGCCGGCTTTTTTCACCGCGGCGATCGAATCGCCGCCGCCGATAATCGTTGTGCCGTTCACCTCGCCGACGGCGCGCGCGACGGCGTTGGTCCCCGCCGCGAACGCGTCGATCTCGAAGACGCCCATCGGGCCGTTCCACACCACCGTTTTCGCGTCGGCGATGAGCGTTTCGTACGCGCCGATTGTTTTCGGCCCGATGTCGACGCCCATTCGATCGCCGATTGACGGGTCGGTCACCAGCAGCGTTTGAGTCGATCCAGTGCCGTCGATCTTGTCTGTCACGACGTGATCGATGGGCAGCGCGAACCGCAGGTCTCGTGCCTTCGCGCCTTCGAGTATCGTTTGCGCCGCTTCTATCTTGTCTTCTTCCACGAGCGACTTGCCGACCGGGACGCCGCGGGCCTTGAAGAACGTGTACGCCATCGCGCCGCCGATGATCAGGCGATCGACCTTGCCCAGCATGTTCTTGATGACATCGATCTTGTCCGAGACCTTCGCGCCGCCGAGGATCGTGACGAACGGCCGCTCCGGCAATTCGAGGGCATGGCCGAGGTACTTCAACTCTCGCTCCATCAGCAGGCCGGCCGCCGCGCGCGCGATGTAGTGCGTGATGCCCTCGACCGAGGCGTGCGCCCGATGCGCCGCGCCGAACGCGTCGTTCACGTAGCGGTCCGCCAGCGCCGCGAGCGCACCTGCGAACTCCGGATCGTTTTTCTCTTCCTCAGGATGAAAGCGGAGATTCTCGAGCAGTACTACCGCACCGCCGCCGGCCTTGTGCGCCCGATCGACCGCGCCGCGCGCGTCGTCGCCGATGCAGTCGGTCGCAAAGGCGACCGGTCGGCCGAGCCGGTCCGCCAGCCGTTCCGCGACGGGCCGCAGGCTCAGCTGCGGATCCGGCTTGCCCTTCGGGCGACCCAGATGGCTGGCGAGCACGACCGTCGCGCGCCCTTCGAGGGCGTACCGGATGGTCGGGAGCGACGCAGCGATCCGCGTGTCGTCGCCGATCCGCCCGTTTTTCAACGGGACGTTGAAATCGACGCGGATGAAGACGCGCCGGCCAGTCAGATCGAGATCGCGAATCGAGAGTTTTGCCATCGTCGCGCAGGCAGGAGCTGGGCCGACCCGCGTGCCGGCCCGGTCGGACACGTGCCGCCTACAACCCGGTCTTCACGAGCTTCCGCAGCAGATCGACGCAACGGTTGGAGTAGCCCCACTCGTTGTCGTACCAGGACAGAACCTTCACGAAATCGCCGTCCATCACCTTCGTGTACGGCATGTCGACGATCGAGGAGTGCGCGTCGCCTTTGAAGTCAATCGACACGAGCTCCTCGCTGGAACACGCGAGAAGGCCTTTCAGCGGGCCTTCGGCCGCCGCCTTCAGCGCGCCGTTCACCTCCTCGACGGTGACCTTCCTGTCGAGGATCGCGACGAGATCCACGCACGAGACGTTCGGCGTCGGCACGCGCATTGAGATGCCGTCCAGCCGGCCTTTCAGCTCCGGCAGCACCTCGCCGACGGCGACAGCCGCGCCGGTCGTGGTCGGGATCATCGACAGCGCCGCCGCGCGAGCGCGCCGCAGATCCTTGTGCGGCAGGTCGAGCAGCTGCTGGTCGTTGGTATAGGAGTGGATCGTCGTCATCCAGCCTTTCCTGATCCCGAACGTCTGGTGCAGCACCTTCGCGAGCGGCGCCAGGCAGTTCGTCGTGCAGGACGCGTTGGAAATGATCTGATGCTTCGCCGGATCGTACTGGTCGTCGTTGACGCCGAGGACGAGCGTGATGTCGGGCTTCTTCGCGGGCGCGGTGATCACGACACGCCTGGCGCCGGCCGCAATGTGCTTCGCCGCGGCGTCGCGTTCCGTGAAGAGGCCGGTCGATTCGAACACGACGTCGACGCCGAGATCCTTCCACGGCAGCTGCGCGGGATCGCGAACCGACAGAACCTTGAACTCGTCGCCGTCGACTGCGATCGTCTCGGCCTTCGCCTCGACCTTCGCGTGCAGGTTGCCGAGCACGGAGTCGTACTTGAGCAGGTGCGCAAGCGTGCCGGCGCTGGTCAGATCGTTGACAGCGACAAAGTCGATGTTCTTGTCGCCGAGCGCCGCCCGCATGATGTTCCGGCCGATGCGGCCGAAACCATTGATCCCCACCCTGACTGCCATGCAAAACCCTCCGGGACAAACGTTTCATTCTACAATAAGCCCACCGCGATGTATCTGGCCTACAGCGTGCTGACGCTCGTCGTCTTCGTCGTCGTGTCGCCGTACTTCGCCTATCAGGCGATCCGCTACAAGAAGTACATCGGCAGCCTGCGCCAGCGTCTCGGTTTCCTGCCGATCACGTTCAACGTGGACGCGGAAGACTCGATCTGGATTCACGCGGTGTCGGTCGGCGAAACGCTCACGGCGCGTGCGCTGGCCGCGGACCTCAAGGCCCGGCATCCCCGCCTGCGCCTCTTCCTCTCGACGACGACGATGGCCGGCCAGCAGGTGGCGCGCCGGAGCCTCGCCGACATCGACGAGGTCTTCTACTTCCCGTTCGATTGGACCTTCATCGTGCGCCGCACGCTGAATCTGGTTCGGCCGCGGCTCTTCATCATGATGGAGACCGAGATCTGGCCGAACCTGCTCCACGAATGCCGTCGCCGCGGCGTGAAGAACGTGATGATCAACGGGCGCATCTCGTCCCGGTCCTATTCGCGCTACCGGGTGATCCGCGCGTTTTTCCGGCGCGTCCTCGGCGACGTCGATCGCTTCTGCGTCCAGAGCGAGGAGTCGGCGCGCCGCCTCGCCGAGCTGGGCGCCGATCCGGCGCGTGTCACCGTCACCGGCAGCCTGAAGTTCGACTCGCTGGAGCTGCCTGCCGCGACCGTCCACGGCAGGCCGCGCGAGCGCGTGCTCCGGTTTTTCCGCCTGTCCGCCAACCGCACGGTCGTCGTCGCCGGCAGCACGCTGCGCGGCGAGGAAACGGCGGTCCTGCGCGCGTTCAGCCGCATCAAGGCGGCGATGCCGGGCGCGATGGCCGTCATCGCGCCGCGGCATCCCGAGCGGTTCGGCGAAGTGGAGCGCATCGCCCGCGATGCCGGGTTCGTGACGATCCGCCGATCGGAGCTGCGAATCGACGCGGAGCCGCGCGCCGACGTCGTCGTGCTCGACTCGATTGGCGAGCTGGCGCAGGTCTATCAGCTGGCGACCGCGGTGTTCGTCGGCGGCAGCCTGGTGGACCACGGCGGGCACAACATTCTGGAGCCGGCGATCTTCGGCAAGCCGATCGTCTTCGGCCCGCACATGCAGGACTTCAAGGATATCGCTGACGCGTTCGTCTCCAACGACGCGGCCATCCTGGTGCGTTCGGAGTACGAGCTGGATGAGGCTCTGCTGGCGCTTGTCACCGATCCCGTCCGGCGCGCGCGCCTTGGTGCTGCCGCCCGCGCGCTGGTAGAGGCCAACCGCGGCGCAAAGCACAAGACCCTCGAGGTCATCGCCGAGGTGCTCCCTCCAGACGACGGCCACGGCCGCGCTGTCGTCAGGCCCTTCCGCCTGGTGCATTGATCCAGACATTGAATGCGCTGTACGGCGCGGCGGCGGCGTGGCGGCGTGCGTGGTACGCGCGCGACCCGGGGCGCCGGCGCCATCTGGCGCGACCCGTCATCAGCGTCGGCAACCTGCGCGTCGGCGGCAGCGGCAAGACGCCGATCGTCGAATATATTGCGCGGCTGCTGCTCGAGGCGGGCGAGCGTCCGGCGGTGCTGACGCGCGGGTACGCGCGGCGCGCGGCGGGCGAGGGTGTGACGGTCGTATCCGACGGCACGCGGGTGCTGGCCGGCCTCGACGCCGCCGGCGACGAGCCGTTGATGCTCGCGCGCGCGCTGCCGGGCGTGTCGGTGCTCGTCGGCGCCGACCGCTACCTGTCCGGATGTCTGGCCGAGCGGCGCCTCGGCGCCACCGTTCATCTGCTGGACGATGGATTCCAGCATTTCCAGCTCGCGCGCGACGTGGATCTGCTGCTCGTGTCCGAGGACGACCTCGACGATCGCCCGCTGCCGGGCGGCCGACTGCGCGAACATCTGAGTGCGGCCGCCGCGGCCGACGCCGCGCTGATTACCGCGGGCTACGACACGGCCGCCGAGCGCATCGGCCGCGCGCTGGGACTGACCACCGTGTTTCGCGTGACGCGCGCGATCGGCGCGCCTCGGTCGGTCGCCGGCGCGCGCGACTCGATCGTCGTGCCGCCGGTCTCCCGCGTGTTCGTCGTCACCGGCATCGCGCGCCCGGACCGATTCGTGGCGGACATTTCCTCGTCCGGTTGGGAGATCTCGGGTGTCATGGAATTCCGCGACCACCACCCGTTCAGCGCCCGCGACATCGCGCGCATTCGCGCGGCGGCGCGCGCCAGAGGATCGGCCGTCGTGCTGACGACCGAAAAGGACGCGGTACGGCTGGCCGCATGCGATCTCGACGACCTGCCGATCGCCTCGGTACCGCTGATTGTCGGCGTCGAGCCGGCGGACGCGTTTCGCCATTGGCTGCTCGCGCGGCTCGCCAATCCGCACTCAGCACCGGGCGATCCGCAATCCGCGCCGAGCAATCCGCAGTCCGCAATCCGCAAGCCGCGATGAAACACCGTCTCGAGTACTTGATCGTCCGCATGTTGATCGCCGTGGTTCGGTTCATGCCGGGTGTCCTCGTGCGCGCCTGCGGCACGGTGCTCGGGCTGACGTTCTATTTCGTGGACCGGGCGCACCGGCGCATCGCCGAGCGCAACCTCGCGACCGCCTTCCCGGCGCGGCCGGAAGCCGAGCGCCGCGCCATCGCCCGCGCGGCGTTCGCGCACTTCGGGCGGCTGTTGTTCGAGCTGCTGCAGTTCGCGACGCTGTCGCCGGACGAGATGCGCGCCCGCGTGGAAGTGGACGGCGAAGATCGATCGCGGCTTGCGTACGCGCAGGGCAAGGGCGTGCTGTTCGTCACCGGGCATTTCGGCTTCTGGGAACTGCAGGCGATGGTGCACGCCGTGCAGGTCGAGCCGGTCGCGATCCTCGCGCGGGCGCTCGACAATCCCTACCTCAATGGTCTGCTCGAGGATATCCGCCAGCGGACCGGAAACACGGTCGTCTATCGCCGCGGGACGATTCGGCGCGTGATGCGGACGCTGCACGCCGGCCACGGCGTCGCCGTGCTGATCGATCAGCACATCGTGACCCGCGACGCGATCTACGTGGATTTCTTCGAGCGTCCGGCGGCGACCACGTCGGCGGTGGCGGCGCTCGCGCTGCGCACGGGTGCGCCGGTCGTGCCGGTGTTCGCGCTGCCGCTCGGCCGGGGGCGGTATCGCATGATTTACGAGCATCCGGTCGAGCCGCCGCGCGCCGATTCCGCCGAGGCGATCCGTGAGTTCACCCAGCGGTGCACGGATGTCCTCGAGATGTACGTCCGCCGCCACCCCGAGCTGTGGCTGTGGATGCACCGCCGGTGGCGAGACGATGGTCCGGCCACGCTGGAGGTGCCCGGGATGTTTCCATCGGCCGATCGGGAGAACGAGGGCTCGATGTCGAGCGAGGACGGCGTGTAGTGGGCCGTACTCACTGAAGCGGGATCGACCAACATCGAACGCAAAGGCCGCGAAGCGCAAAGCGTCAGATCCAACCGGTTTCGTTGCGACCTTTGCGTGGTTTGCGCGGAGCGCCGTGCGCAGCTGGCAGGCATTCCTCGTGCGACACGGCACGAGCGAACGATCGCGGTCCGGACAAACGTCGTGTCCGTTTTCTGGCGGACCGTTGCTCGGCACACGGCCCGAACAATTCCGTGCTGCGGCCGTCAGGCGCGCGCGATGGGCATCCGCCAGCCCGTGCCGAACGCGCGGTCGGTCACCTTCAATCCGGGCGCCGCCTGCTTGCGCTTGAATTCGGCCAGGCGCACCAGGCGGAGCACGCGCTCGACCGTGACGGCGTCGAATCCCGCGGCGACGATCTCGTCCGCCGGCTGGTGCTGCTCGACGTGGCGCTGCAGGATGGCGTCGAGAATCTCGTACGGCGGCAGCGAATCCTGATCCGTCTGGTTGGGCCGCAGCTCCGCCGATGGCGCTTTCGTCAGGCTGGCCTCGGGAATCTCGGGACGTCCCGCGGCCTGATTTCGCCACCGCGCGACGCGATACACCATCGTCTTCGGCACGTCGGCGATGACGGCCAGCCCGCCGGACATGTCGCCATAGAGCGTGCAGTAGCCGACCGACAGCTCCGACTTGTTGCCCGTCGTCAGCAGCAGCGCGCCGCGCGCGTTGGAGAGCGCCATCATCAGGTTGCCGCGAATCCTCGCCTGGATGTTCTCTGCGGCCACGCCCGGCGGCGCGGAGCCGAGCGCGCCGCGCAGCGTGCCGTCGAACGCGTGCATCAACCCTTCGATCGGCAGTGTGATCGTCTCGATGCGCAGGTTCTGCGCGAGCTGGATCGCATCGTCCACGCTGCCGCGGCTCGAATACGGCGAGGGCATCAGGACCCCGAGGACATGCGCCGGACCGAGCGCCTCAACGGCGACGGCGGCGGTCAATGCCGAGTCGATGCCGCCGGACAATCCGAGCACGACGTCGGCGAAGCCGCACTTGCGCGCGTAGTCGCGGGTGCCCAGGACGAGCGCGCGCCAGATCTCTGATTCGACGCCGAGATCGTCGGCCGGCGGGATGGACGCGCACGCTTCCGGGTCGCAGAGGACCACGTCGGCCTCGAAGGACCGCCCGCGCGCGGATGCGGTGCCGTCCGCGCGGAACATGCAGCTCCGCCCGTCGAACACGAGGTCGTCGTTGCCCCCGTACTGATTCACGTAGGCGACGGGAATCCGATGCTTGCGCGCCATGCGGCTCAGCATGTCCTCGCGCATGCCGTGCTTCCCGGCCGTGAACGGCGACGCCGAAAGGTTGAGGACGATGTCAGCGCCGGCGCGCGCGAGCTCGTCGATCGGGTCGTGATGGTAGCGGCGCCGCTTCCAGAGATCGCGGTCGTTCCAGATATCCTCGCAGATGCTGATGCCGACGCGGCGTCCGGCGACGTCGAGGAGTTGAGGCCCGTGAAACGGCTCGAAGTAGCGGTCTTCGTCGAAGACGTCGTAGGTCGGCAACAGCGACTTGCGGAAGCGCTGCTCGACGCGCCCTCCGCGGAGCAATGCGGCGCAGTTGAAGAGCGGCCGGCCCTCATCGGATGGGTTGCGCTCGGGAAGGCCGACGAGAACGGGCGGCAGATCGACGGCGTCCCGCGCGAGCGCCTCGAGCGTGTCCCAGCTTCGGGTGATGAAGCCGTCGCTCAGCAGCAGATCGCGAGGCAGATAGCCGACCAGCGCCAGCTCCGGCGTGGCGGCGAGGTCGACGCCGGAGGCCGACGCCTGTCGAAGCGACTCGAGGATCAAACGCGCATTGCCCTGCAGATCGCCGACGGTGGGATTCAGTTGCAGCAGCGCGACCTTCATGTCGTGGTACGCTCGTGAGGCACGGACCTCACGACCGTACCACACGATGAAGCGTCTGGTCATCCTCGCGCCGAACTGGCTCGGTGACGCCGTCATGGCGCAACCGGCAATCGCCGACGTGCGCCGCGCGGCACCGGACGCCACGATCACCGTGGCCGCGCGGCCGGCGGTCGCGCCGCTGTTCGGTCTCGTCCCCGAGGTGGACGACACGATCGTCCTGTCAGGCCGCGCATCGATCGGCGACGTCGGGAGCTGGCGCGCGCTGGGCGCCGAGCTGGCCGGCGAACGGTTCGACACCGCGCTGCTGCTTCCCAATTCCATGCACGCCGCGCTCATGGCGTCGCGCGCCGCGATCCCCGAGCGGTGGGGATACCGCGCGGGATTCCGCGGCGGCCTGCTCACGCGAGCGGTTCAGCGCACAGCGGGGCTTCATCAGGTCGAGTACTACCAGCAGCTCGTCCACGCGCTCGGATTTCCGAACGGGCCGATCGAGCCACGCGTCGTCGTTGGGCCGGCGCCCCGGCTCGCGGGTGTGCGGCTGTTGAGCGAGGCCGGCTGGGACGGACGAGCGCCGCTGGTGGCGTTCGCACCGGGCGCGGCGTACGGTGGCGCGAAGCGCTGGCCGCCAGCGTCGTTCGCCGATCTCGCTGGTGCGTTCGCCAGCGACGGCATCGCGTGCGTGATGATCGGCAGCGCGGCGGATGCGTCCACAGCGGAAGACATAGGGCGAGCCTTCAGGGCTCGACTCGGGTTCAGCGATGCTCAAGTCCGGGCCGGCGACCCTCAAAGGGCCGTCCCACGCGACGCGCGATTGCACAACCTTGTCGGTCGCACCGACCTGCCGGCGCTCGCTGGCGTCCTGACGCATTGTCGCGCGCTCGTGACCAACGACTCGGGCGCGATGCACCTTGCGGCCGCCGCCGGGGTCAGCGTCACGGCGGTGTTCGGTCCCACCGACGAGTGGGTCACGCGGCCGATGGGGGACGCTCACGTCGTGATCACCCATCAGGTCTGGTGCCGGCCGTGCATGTTGCGCGAGTGCCCGATCGATCACCGCTGCATGCGCGGCATCCGCGTGGCGTCGGTGCTCGAGGCCGCGCGAAGAACCCTGTGACACGTCGAAACAGCCTGGGGCAGGCGTCCGCGGTGTTCCTCGATCGCGACGGCACGATCATCGAGGACGTCGGCTATATCGACAGAATCGATCGTATCGCGCTGATGCCGTGGAGCGTGGACGCGATCCGCGCCCTCAATCGCGCCGGCCTGCCGGTCGTGGTCGTGACGAACCAGTCGGGCGTCGCCCGGCGGTATTTCAGCGAGCGCTTCGTCGAGGAGGCGCACCAGGAGCTCGATCGGCGGCTGGCCGCAGGCGGCGCGCACATCGACGCGTATTACTATTGTCCGCACCACCCGGACGGCACGGCGCCCGAGTACCGCCGGCACTGCGAGTGCCGGAAGCCCGGGCGCGCGCTCGTCGATCGGGCGGCGCAGGATCTCGGCCTCGATCCCCAGCGCTCGTTCGTCGTCGGCGACACGTGGCTCGACATCGGGCTGGCGCGGGCGTCCGGCGCGCGCGGCGTGCTGGTGCGCACCGGCGCGGGCGCGATCGAAGAGGCAAGGCCGAAGCCGGACCTCAGCGCGGACGCGGTCGTGGACAACCTCGCGGCCGCGGTCAGCTGGATTCTGTTGAATCGGCAATTGAGTCCGCAATCCGCAATCCGAGATCCGCAATGTTGATAGCCCGTTCCATTCATCCGCTGCCGGGCGAGGCCGAGCGCAGGGAGCGCCTGCTCGCCCTCGTCGACGGCTTCTCGAGCCGCCGCGTGCTCGTGGTCGGCGATCTGATCGCCGACGAGTTCATCTACGGAGAGATCGCGCGCGTGTCACGCGAGGCCCCGGTCCTCATCCTGAAGTACGACGCGACCGAGATGGTGGCGGGCGGTGCGGGCAACGCCGCGAGCAACGTGGCCGCGCTCGGCGCCCGCGCGCGGCTCGTGGGTCTGGTCGGCGCCGATCCCGAAGGCCGCCGTCTCCTCTCGAGCTTTCACCGCGGGGTCGATCGCGCACATGTCGTTCGTGCGCGTCAGTACCGCACGCCCGTCAAGACCCGCATTCTCGCAGGCGGCGTACACGCGGCCCGCCAGCAGGTCGTCCGCATCGATCGCGACGCCGATTGGCCGCTCGAGAAAGCGATCAGCGCCGCGCTCGCGAAGCGGATCGAGCCGGCGCTCGAGGCGTGCGATGCCGTCCTGCTGTCCGACTACGGATCCGGGCTCGTCACGCCGGTCCTCGCGGAAGCGATTCGGCGCGCGGTGGCGCGCCGCGCGCGGCGGCGGCCCATTCCCGTACTGCTCGATTCGCGCTACCGTCTCCTCGACTACCGCGGCCTCACGACGTGCACGCCGAACGAGTCCGAGGTGGAGGCCGTGCTCGGCATCCACATCGGCGACGATGGCGAGGCGCTGGAGCGCGCGGGGCGGTTGCTGCTGCGGCGCACCCTCATGCAGGCAGTGCTCATCACCCGCGGCAGCCGCGGCATGGCGCTGTTCCAGCCGAGGCAGCCGACGGTCCACGTGCCGATCTTCGGATCCGATGAAGTGACCGACGTCACGGGCGCGGGAGACACCGTCATCGCCACATTCGGCCTCGCGCTCGCCGCGGGCGCCTCGTTTTATGAAGCGGCCCGCCTGGCCAACTATGCGGGTGGCCTCGTCGTCATGAAGCGCGGCACGGCCACGGTGTCGCCGCAGGAGCTCATCGACGCGGTGACGAGCGATCACGACACGGCGCTCGAGAGCTGGGCTCAGGAGGGACCGGCGCAGGGACGGCGGGTGCAGAGCTAGGGATTCGGGATTCGGGATTTGGGATTGGGGATTAGTTTAGGGATTAGGGATTAGGGATTGGAGCAGAGAGCAACCGTGGTGGTGTCGGAAGCGGAGCTCGTTGAGGTTGTCGCGCGCGATCGTGCGGCCGGGAAGACGATCGCGTTCGCGAATGGTTGCTTCGATCTCCTGCACGTCGGTCATGTGCGATATCTGCAGGCCGCGGCAGCTGAAGGCGATCGACTGATCGTTGCCGTCAACGACGATCGGTCGGTGGCGGCGTTGAAAGGCGAGGGACGTCCGATCCTGCCAGCGGCCGACCGCGCGGAGCTCGTCGCCTCGCTCCGCGGCGTCCACTACGTCGTCCTCTTCGAGGATTCGAATGTCGAACGCCTGCTGAAGCTGGTGAAGCCTGACGTGCACTGCAAGGGCACGGACTACACGGTCGATTCGGTGCCCGAGCGCGCCGTCGTTGCAGGCTACGGCGGCCGCATCGCCATCGTCGGCGATGTGAAGACCCATGCAACGCGCGATCTCCTCGCGCGCATTCAGGCGTCGCGGTGAGCCGTTTCCTGATCGTGCGCCTGGGCGCATTGGGCGACGTCGTGCACGCCATTCCGGTGGCCGCGGCGCTGCGGCGCGCGTATCCGACGGCGCGCATCGACTGGCTCGTCAGCGCGAGGCACCGCGAG
>Ga0137394_10002063_pt1 | contig 14800 bp, 16 predicted proteins | sample czobulk116metaG_FD_108278 | JGI IMG/M metagenome (GOLD analysis project Ga0137394, IMG submission 108278) | Vadose zone soil microbial communities from Angelo Coast Range Reserve, California, USA - czobulk1.16 metaG | ecosystem: Environmental > Terrestrial > Soil > Vadose zone | place: USA...
ACTGTATTGCTCGCCGATCCCTAAATGAGGTCAGAATTTAAAATCGCTGGTTCTGCGCCATGGGCACCAAACCCATTTTGTGATCGTTTTTAATTGTTGAACCCCCATTTGTTGCTCCATCCATGAGTCAGCCATTTCGCGCGCCCTCCACTCCCGGCTTCCACCTTTCATTTGGGGGGTCGATCCCCGGTTTTAATTGGTGGGGAGGCCGTCCTTTCTATACGTCGCCGCGAAAGTTGGTCCCTACCGCTTTTGGGGTTCTTGGGACCCATATGGATCGGTGACTGTGGGGCAAAAACACCCCCTAGCCCCGCGATCGCCCTGCACGCGACTGAAGCGTTGCACATCACGTCGCCGCGTCCATGTCACGGGCCGGCCTGCTGGCCCCGTATCATTGTTGCAGTATAGGACGCCGAATGCGCGACCTGGCCGCTGCAGGCCGTGGATGACCGGGTTCGGTTTTATGGTACTGGCCGGTGGAGGAAAAATTTTGACGGCATAGATCTTCCTTCCCCACCGCTAAATTTTTGCATAGGGCGTTGGCGATTGGCCTATATCTTTGGCTTCTGTATAGCCACCGCGATGGAGAAAAGGCCCAATACCATCCGTAAAACGTTCGCGGGTCGGGGCGTGCTAATATCTAGAAGTGGGATGGCACAGCGGCAAGTTCTCGGGCGAGAAGCCCATGAAATTCATACCTTGCTGCCGAGAAAGACAATCTGTGCAACTGCTGAACCGACCTCGAGGTGGAGAGTATCGACGGCTTACTTCAGTTCAAGGCAATTTTTTCATCCCTTGTCCTTTGTGGAATCCGGGATATGAGCGTAAATTAGTCTAAATGGCTAATGCCGTCGCATTGCCATAGATGGATGCGACGATGCCGATAAGCTTACTTACACAGGTCACGAGAAAGCCGCCCAGTGTCGGGCGCAAGCGGAAAAAGGCAGTCATTACCACAGTGCCACTTATACGGGTCTATTGCTGGATATGAAACACGTGCTGTGTGAACAGAGAAGTACTATAAGGTTGACCGGAAGGGGAAGAGCATATGAAAGTTTCCGAGAGCACAAGTGATCAGCCAAGAAAGATCGAAGCAAGCCGAATGGAGCTGTGTGGCGAGGGCGATACCGTGAATTGACCGTTTAGGAAGGGGCTAAGAGTGTTCGAGTAGGGTATACTGGGGCTGTCCATTCCGTAGAGAAGTTCTTAGCTGAGCGGAGGACTCACTAATTTGACCGAGCCGTAAGCAAGTGATGGTAGGGATGTATTGATGGAGCCATAATTGTATTTTTAGCCACGGGACCGCCCACCGCAACCAGTAATCCTACGTATACGAGTGGCTGATGCTGATCCGGTGATGTAGCTGTCCGTGACCACAGCAGGCATTCCAAGTGTGAGAAAAGCGCGAGCTCGGAATAGTAGGTTCTACCAGCCAGCGATCAAAAGGGAAGGGAACGTGCGTGTGCGCCTAGGGCGGTGTCTCATCGGGTCTCGCCGCGGGGCCGCTCTGGGACATTCCTGGGACATTCCGGTGACAAAAAGCGTGAGGAATGTTGGCACTGTTTACAGCCATCAGGCTACCAGATCGAGTCAATCATCACAATAAATTTCTGGTCCCGAGATCGGGTCATGGAGGATGGTCCCAGAAATAAATTTGTGGAAAGGGAAACCGAGGGATTTTCTTGGCCGCTCAAGCGTCTCAAGGAAAATGTAGGAGCGCTCAAAGTCCCCAAAGGTGGTTAGCCGCGCTGACAGTAGAGGCACCATAGATCCAAGCTGTCGGGCACAGGAGAGATCCAGACCCGGGCGCGCTGGAGCGGACCATTGTGCAGTGTCTCCACAGCAACGCAACGCAACTGCATGGGCGGACGGGACATGGGTGTGGAGAGCAAGTTTGAGGAGGGGGAGTCAAATTGCGCCCACTTGCTCGGGCATACGGTACAACAAAAATACAATAAGATAGAGAGAAGAAAGAAGGGGGAAAACCAAAATAAAATAAATAATAAATAAAGGAGGAGGAGATAAGATCTTTGTGGGGACCCTGAAAACAACAAACGGGGGGACGTGGTAGAATGGAAATGGGGGCGTTGCTTCTCGCTGACTTTGGTCGCGGTGACCGGTCGGGGCCTGACCTATCGTCCGAGTTAAGTTATTTATCGGTGGGAAAAAGGTAAACAAAACCACGTGTCTATTTGTGGGTAATTATTTACGTGCAACCAACTGCCGAGTATAACAGCTCGGCGTTCACTCGCCTCTTATTAGGTCCACGCTCGCCCGTTCCTCCCAACACCTGGGATATATAACCCCCTCCGCTCGCACCTGAGCCCTCGATAACATGGCCGTTACTCTCCCCCTACATCCCTCCACTATTCCACCCCATAAACGTCGTCGTCGCACCGCTACTTCCGTGCTGGCGGGCGATTTCGATCCACGACCGTCCAGGGACGTGCTCACGAGCCTTCTCAATGGTGTCCCCCGCTATGCCGCCGTCGAGTCGGCGGACGACATGAAGCGAGAAAGGCGGAGGGACAAGAAGGCCCGCGAAAGCTTCAAGAAAAGGGCCAAATCGGCCCAGGACGAGCCCGTAAATGGCGAATCGGGCGCCCGCCGCGATACTGTTCCCTCCATCGCCGATACCACCTTACATTCCAAAGATTTCCCTTTTGATCCATCCTCGTCCTCGGCCTGGGGTTCCCGGCCGGTGTTACGCCTCGCCACCACGCAGCGTTCGGTCTCGGTCACACCACCACCGATGCCTTCATCTCCTCCCACTACCCCCGGACCTTCTATTTCTTCCAGCACGTCACGGACCTCGTCCAAGCGACCGCACACCCCGGGGGACGATTCCGATTCCGACGAATCGCATACCGTCGGTTCCGGACCATCACTGCCTCGACCGCGCAAGAAGCGTCCCGCAGCACGCAAGGGCTGGAAGGGCTGGGTGGAGGGGTCGCCACCCCCGTCTAAAAAGTTGATAAAGCTTGATCAGGTGCAGGTATTGGAAGAGCGGCGGACTCGGAGCGGGAAGAGTTTCGATGCTATCGGGCTTGGAAAGGACTCGTGGGTCTAAGATGGTGCGCCCGTACCCCCTCCAATCCCGGTCTCGCCCGGCCTGACCTTGCGCCTTGCTTGCCCTCCCAGCATACACGTCTAGCGGCACTGCGGCGCTGTGCTGCGCACTGTAGTGTGTGCCGTTGCTCCGTAACCTTATTTAACCGTCCATTGGCACTGGCACACTCTGACCTTTGTTTTCCCGATCATTCTTGCTTTATTCCTGGATCCATTCCTCCGCTGCTCTCTGGTCTGTTTTGGTGTATATCCCCTCATTTTCATTCTGTTATGCTGGCTTTGCGCGATCTTTCACACATCGGTACCATCCTCCTGTATTTCATAAGCGTCGGGTTTCTTCTGCAGCCAATATCCTCTTCCCGCGGTCGCCGCCGTGAAGACTTATCATCCTAATGTTTTCGTTTTGTATTTCTCGTTGAAAGTAGATTATCGCTTCGACCGCATACACACACATAACTGTGATCCGCACGAAGAATTTGATAGAGATGATTGGTTTCGAGAGGTGAACCCCATCTAGAAATTAATGTCAGTGATGGCAAGGGGCTGCATCAGGGCCAGCTGCGAGAGAGATCAGGTCAAAGGTCATCAAAGGTTACGGACAATGTGTGCGTCGCCAAACTCCCGTTATGATTCTTCCCACGATCGATTCGCCATATTTGGCTATTTTACCACCAGCCCGGCTCGCCCGCCCGTGTGACGCCGACCGCCAGCGTGGCAAGCCTCGGTCGATTTCTCTTTCTTCCTTTCTGCAAACAAATGTACGTCAAAAACTTACCACTCGCTTCTCTCTTTCCTTTTGGCACCCACACACCCCAATCCCCTCCTCGTCATCGTCTCGCCAGGCGCCCGCGTGCACGATCGCAAACGCCTAACTGACAGAAAGCTGACGCTATGCCCCGTCTAGACCCCCCGTCGGAATCGCCACGATGCTGTCGCGTTTTCCACTGACACCATTGCCTCCGCCTCAGTCATGGTATCCTGGACACATGACGCAATTTTCTCGCATCCTCCCCAGCTTGCTGAAATGCACAGACGTCGTCCTCGAACTTCGGGACGCTCGTCTGCCACTCGCGAGCGTCAACAAAAACTTTGAGGGTGAGTGAGTAAAGTGATCGCATCACAAAACCGCCGTGGCAAAACAAAAACATAAAATAAAAACATAAAACCACCGCACGCCCCGACGATAACGGCGTGTGTTTTGCGGCCCTGCACGGTGTCCTCATCCACGTGTTGTTCATATACTTCGTCTGGGGTTGCTCTTACGACGTGGTTTATGCGAACCGATGGGCGTGGCTTCAACATGTGACTGATCAGAACGTCCTGGACTATTCTCTGCTTGGAGATTCGATTGCCAGTGTTTTTCCCCCAAAAGCAACGTCTCAGCACGTTTACCTTTTCTGGATTTTACCGCGCGGCTCAGCCCAGCAGGCACGGGCATGAGGCGCTCATGACTTTCGCGCCTGTCCCTCGCGCACTACTTGCGTTTCGGGTCTCTGATTTTTGTGGAGCTCCATTTTCTGATATGATCAACGCGACCCAGGAGCGTTGGACCAATGGCGCGCAGAGCGTGTGCGGCTCTCAAAACATGCCGCCGCTTCTTCCCCGCTAGCAGGAGCGCGCGTGTGTGAGCGAGTGGTCGTGTTCAGCAAGCGTGATCTCGTTCCCGAGTGGGGCATCGAGGTATGGAAATTATCCGCCTACCTGCCTTTTGACACGACGGCTCACGGCGTCGCGTTTGTGAGTGTAGCCCTTCCAAAGGGCTATGGCCGTAAAATTTCCCGAGCAGAGGATAATTTTTGTGTCATGTAACAGGCGGAAGGATCTCAAATCACTCAGCGGCCTGCTAGTGAGTAAGTCGCCTTGTTCTTGTGCGCCTTGTTTATAACCAGTTATATACTCGACACGAAACAGATATTGCGCGGCAACACCCACATATGCCCGAGCTGAATGTGCTCGTCGTCGGTATGCCTAACGTCGGCAAGTCAACACTGTTGAATGCCCTTAGGGACGTTGGTATCCCCGGCCGTGGGTTTATCCGATAATCTCGTCTCTGATTTATTTACGATTCGTACATTGATGCCCAGCGACGCCGAAGGCCCTCCGCACCTCCGCGCAGCCAGGGCTGACAAGAGCTCTTTCTACACGGTTAAAATTATCACAAGACCCACTTGTTTATTCCTTTGACACTCCAGGAGTGATGCTACCTTTTCTTGGACGCGGAGACAGAGGTGCCGAACGGGGGGTTAAATTGGCGCTGATCGGTAAGCAACTGCGCAGAGCAGCTACTTTTGCAGCGTGTGTATCGACCAACACTAATTCTACCGTCCAGCCGGTATTAAGGAAGGACTATATGACCATGAGGCGCTTACTGCCTATCTGTTGTATCGCCTTAATGCGCTAGATAGGGCTGGTAGGTTCATCATGCACCGAATCATATCGCCATTCGATTCTGATCCGCGCTCTTTTTTGCGCCTATTCTCTGATCGAAAGATCCCACCTATCTGACGCTGTTTCCGCCGGGGACAAAGCCGATCGATGACGTGCATGAATTTTTGGATCTGTTAGCGCACAGACTGGGCATGCTCAAGCGCGGTGGAGTGCCCGATTTACCCAGGGCTGCCGGTTGGTTCGTACGATGGTGGAGAGAACAAGGCGGTGCTGCGAGCAGACGCCGGATCGGGTGGGGGCTCGACTTTACGTGGCCAGCCGACGCGGACGCGGACGTGGACGTGGACGTGGACGCGAGCGATGCCATTGTCCAGGCGCGCATGGAGGGGTGCATTGAGCGCTTCTTGGCGGAGAGGGCACTGGAGGAAGAGGAAGGCGGAGCAGTCAGCACGACGCAAGAACGGAAGCGTATTCGCGACGAGAAACACGTGAAATGGGCACTACGCACAAAGGCCCGGCTAGCGGCCAAGCGCTCACCGCGGGGCGGTTCTACCTGATCGACTGGAGGCAGAGCGAACCCCATGAGCAGGGGTTCCCTGTCGATTCATTCACAAACGGTTTAGCTTGAGATGGATATATTTACCCCGCCTCACACACACCCTTCTCACACATTATACTGTACGCACTATCGCCATTCGCTGGTGCAGCTTGATCTAGACCAAGACGGAAGTCTACACGGCGGTCTTACCCAGTCGGGAGCCGCTGTTGGCGATACGTAGGGCGATACGGGCTTCATCAAGATTCGCCGTTTCCAGCCGTTCCCATCATGATCGGGGGCCAGAGTACACAGCAGGGAGCCAGACATCCCTCGATTCGGTGGAGGGTTCTGATTCCGATGCCAAGGAACTTCCTTTCCTCGGATGGTGATGAAACGAAGCGCCGGCTGGGAATCATGACTCCAGTCACGGTACCCATCCAGTCGTGAGTCACAACTATGACTGATTGCGTCCCATTGCAACTCCATCAGTGATGGACTCGTGTCCGTCAGAGCTGCACATGCTTCGCGTTCGTTTCATAATGCTCCCCACTCCCACAGGCTTTACTAGTAACAGGTCATGAAGGTGGGTGTTGGAGGGTGAAGGTGTGATTAGTATCGAACACCTCCTGTGCTCCTGCATTTTAGGCAAGTTTTTAAGTTTAGCTTAACGCACAGCCGCTCCAGCCAAAGTCAATTACGCCCCGATGATGTAAAAAGGTTTGATTGATTGAGGCGTGGAGAGTTTATCGATGAGTCCTGTGGCGCTGTACCGTGACACCACCTTTTTAAAATTATTTTTGAAATTTGCAGTCTTATAGAAGGGCAATTGAACTCCCAGAGCATGGCCGATAGAAGGCCAGGCCACACACCACCTAAAGAGGCGACGGTTACGGGATACTTCCTGCAACCTTGACGACGTATCAAAAAATTCACCGAGGTCCTCGTATTATTACACTTACAGCAGGTAACGGACGATACGATTCCGTTGCCTAGTGGCGTACTGTAGCACCGCTAGATGGTGGAATTGGCCGAGCAGGAAAACCTCGGCTTGCATTAACAAACTTGGTGACGGCCCGGGCGCGGGTCAGAATCGACTGAGGTCCTGTGGTGGGCTGCAAGTAAGCGGTAAAAGAATCCGAGTTTTTGGCAGTCCTGATTAAGGTGCGTCGGCAAGAGGTCGCTGGAGGAACGTGGCACGAAGTTGGGCGTAGTACATGGATACCACGCAAAGTGAGGAAGCATTCGCGAGGAACATAAAAGGGGTCGAGACGCTTCCGACTGAGTAATGATTGGACGAAACGAGGTTTCGTCAGGATCATCAGCGCCAGAAATCAAAAACAAAAAAAGAAAGTGAAACGTCACACTAACTTTTTTTCTTCCTTAGGACCAAAGCATGAGAGCTACGAACGCCGCTGGCTGGCATTTCGAAACCACTCGACGATTCAACAGCTCTAGGAAAAAAAAAATATACGGTTGGGCCCGGTGCGTGTTTTCTCTTTCTTTTTTGTTGCGCACTGGATCCCTCCACGATTAAAAGGATTCTTTAAAAGAATAACATATGATCTTCTGTGTGACATTCCGATTCCGATTCGAGGTACGTCTCGTCGACAAGACAACCAAAAAACGCTACTCGGAGTCAGCGTCCGCACGTACGGTATAGGAAACAAAAGAAAAAACTCGTGGGTGTTGACGAGGAACTTTCGCGTTTGCGTTCGCGTCCGAGTTGTGTCGAACAGGAGCGACCGAGGTCATGCGAGAAAGGGACACACGGGCGGCAGTGAGGTGATTACGCGGTAATACGTGAAGTGGTAGTAGGCCATATTGGCAGGAAGGCGCCGGGACCGTCTAGCCAGGTAGTACTACAGTAGGATGTCGCCCTCCCCAGGCACGGGGTGTCGACGGTTTCGATTATTAGACTTATCGAGGATTTGAACCAAGAGGGCACCGTCGAGGCATCAACACGCTGTTCGCTACGGTGACTTACGCTGGAGTTTATTTTCGGGAAGTCCGGACTCCAAAGAAATCACCAGTTGGTTGCTACTCGTTGCTTTGAAACAATCGTGGTTATAGTGAGCGGGTCAAATGGCTGCCTGGTCTTGAGTATCGGTCCACGTTTTCAAAAGGCCGTATCCTAGGAATCGCCCCGTAGTAAAATGAGGGCCGAGTGGTGTCCAGCTCATCAACGACGTTGGGAGCGTGTTTCGCGTTTCAGACTTGATACCACTGAGCCAAAGTCACAAGCCCGCATTCTCATGCATGAGGGAATAAGAAGCAACCGGTTCATCAGGAGACCGGAAAGGCATTTTAGTTTGATTGACACCGAGCGTCTCGTATTGATTTCAATGAAGGGACGACCCCTGGTATGGAAGACTTCACTTCTGCACTGTTACCCAAAGGTGGGTGACGCCGATGGATACGGGCGAAGTACGATCAGCCGCATCATGCTTCTTACATTGCTAGGCTTCTTCGTTTCATTCTTTAAATCTTTTGCCGCCGGTGGATGTAATCAACGCACTACGGCCATCTGAGACTCAGAGTGATGAAACTCAATGGCAAATGGGTGGGTCTTACCGAGATGTCCAAGTTCCTAGGGCTGGCGAGGCGATCTCCCATGATGTACACAGCGCCCCTGGGTCATCAGCAATACTTTTACCATGGGAGTGAGAACGGTGGGTCATCGAACTCGCAATTGCTTGCTGGCGGAGGGACAGGTTCAAAGGCGGTGCGATGCACCCTGATGGGTAAGTGTGTGCCTTCTGAAATGGCAACCCAACATTGTGCCTTGGAAATTACTCGCTGGAGAATTGAGATTGGGACACCGCCTGGTGCATTTGATGACTGGCATCGGCGGTAAAGTGGGTGCTCTCATCAAAAAGGGTGATGGCACCGGGGCTAATCCTTGTGGGGTTGGGAGTAAGTTACCTGTGAAAGAAAAAAGATTAGTAACCATTCACATTCTTGGCTGTGGGTTGAAAATTTAAGCGTCCCTCAACGGATGCAAGCGAGTCAGAAGGAGAGATAAACACAGCCACAGGAACCTGCAGTGCGTATAAACAGGCACTGCCCAGCGGACGTGATTACTGGAATAGACAACCACTGGCAGTGCAAGCCGATCATCCAGAATCAACTGCATCGCGGCTCTGTCTCGGCGAGCCGTGAACGGCCAGGTTTCTACTCGGGACAGAGGGGTGTTCTCACATTAGTGAGTGTTTATGAACCGCCGAGGGCCTGAGGCCCACAATCGAGAACTTCGATACGACAGTACCTTACATTGGCGGTGAACTTGAAAGGTGCTCATCGCCTTCCATAGAAACAGACCATCCAAACATGGCCTTCACCAGCTTGCTGGTTTCAACGCCCAAATGCGAGTATGCCTAACCGCTTTAGGGTGCGACATGACCGTCATTCCGCCGCAGATTAGTAGCGCGCAGCAACCGGGTGATGAAACTGAACCAATCAATAATCGTAAGGTACTGATCTAATCGTGCAGGTAGAGTATACAATTACAAGCAAATCGGATGGCACGTGCAGTTAAAGGGCGATTAAAAGTCCATGTAGTCACGGCCAGAGGTCCATGTTGGCCCCGCATTCGAAGTGCCGTATGCGTCTTCTGTCGTGACACCTTCGACGTCCTTGAACGAAAACTCACGTTTGAATTTGGCCTCGAGCGAGGACAGTGTGCCGATCAACTTTGTGCACGCTTGCTCGAGGGCAGCGGTTGGCGTGATTGTCCCATCCGTTTGAATTTTTACCAGAAAATATGGGTGTAGTGGGTGAGGAACCTTATAGCCGGCGAAGACAACCTGCGGCATGGTGAGGAGCTGGCTGGAAAGGTGCAACGCAGGTGAGAGAAGTGAAACCAGAAAAGAAAGGACGCACCCGCGGATCATGTTTCCGAGCGTGTGGTCCTGTTTGACGATCTTTATGGTCGCCGCATTCGGGATTTTCGTATCCTCAGTGACCTCGACCCTATGTAAAGGGACGCACTAAGGTAAGTGTCCGAAAAATGGCATGGCAGGAGCAACTCACGGTTTCTCGCCTTCATCGAGGATGAATAGCTCGTATCTATTCGGGGCATTCATAGAGCAGCTGTTGGAAAACACAGAGGTCAGAAAAAGGTGTTATCACAAATGCAGCTGAGGTAGCGGATCATAAGCAGAACTGAGTTTATACGTTGTCGCCAGCGTGCGATGCACTCAGCGGATTGACAGATTTGGTATATGGTATAATCATATTATAAGGAAAGGGGAATTGCACACTCACCTGTCCTTACTGGTAACAGATGTGTCTGCTCGGGGGAATCTGGTCTAAGACCGCTAGAGGTTGGACAGGTTAATAGGTGGACCATAGGGCCAAAACAAACAGAAGGTTCAGGACATGAGGTAAGATCATGAGGTATCATCGACAATAAATTTGAGGCGTGAAGGCCACATCATAGTAGGAAAGAATATGTAGACGCAGTACTCACCTATTCGTGCCAGTAAAAGACGCGCATGTGCTCTCGCTTGCGCTTGTGATGCATACGCGTTTTAAACTCCGCTCGAACCCCGACGCCCGCATCCGTCTCAAGCAAAATCATCGAGCGGAGCCCAACCGACAACGTCAATATCCCCTCAAGGTGAGTTGCACCCTGTTCATCGCACCCCCGTATTGCTTGTATTCTTGCCATGTACTGCACTGGTTCCATAATCCGTGTCGCAGTTGTAGTCTGAGGACGCTCGCGTGGTGGATGGACGATCTGACATCGGGGTGACACTCATTTACTGACTTCAAGACGGGCAGAAAATGCCGACCCGTCATTCGAAGACTCGCAAGCATCGTGGACATGTATCAGCGGGTCATGGGCGTGTAGGGAAACATCGGAAACATCCCGGAGGCCGTGGTCTCGCTGGCGGTGGACACTACCACCGGTATGTCCTATCTGTCTCCACCCCGGGCTGACCAGATTTTACGCGTTTTCAGAACCAACTTTGATAAATACCATCCTGGTTACTTCGGTAAGGTCGGTATGCGCCGCTTCCATTTGACGCGCAATATGCAATGGAACCCGACAATCAATGTGGACAAACTGTGGGCGCTTGTGCCGGAGGAGCACAAGAAGGACATCAAGGAGGATTCACAGGTTGTACCGGTGGTAGATGTGGTACACCACGGCTACAGTAAGGTTTTGGGCAATGGCCGGTTAGTACATGCAGCTGGAACCCTCGATTCGCACGAGACTGAGGTTCCGCCCTAGGCTTCCCAACTTGCCAATAATTGTCAAGACACGATATGTGTCTGAAAAAGCAGAGTGAGTGATTTCCGGTCCTTGTGTGAGCTTTGCTGATGGTGTGGGCAGGGCAAAGATCAAGGCTGCGGGTGGTGTTGTGAAGTTGGTTGCCTGAGGCCTCGACTGTGTTCTGTTTTACTAGTTTCTTACTCTGCATACATGACGTGAATTGTAAATATCCTTGCGTATGCCATGATCGCGAGAGGGGACGAGTTGTGCTGACATCCGAGATTCCGAATGTCGGGAGCAGTTGATCTCGGTCTTGCCGAATTTTCCCGAAACTGCCACGGGCCGAACCGAAGCTTCATTTGTCACCGGCCGGCCGTGGCTCACCATCACAAGGACAGCTGGGCCCTCTCCGCCTTCTCCTCTCCTTCCCTCTGCCTACGCTATGCCTTCCTTCTCAGCTTGGTGTAAGTCCCGTCTTAAACAACTAAACTAGCTCCGTAATAATATGAGACTGTCATCTTACTACAGACAATCAACAGTACGCAGCGTGGAACCGTACTAGGAGACTTCGTACGTCTCCTTACTTGGCTAGGACCAACACCAACACTTCACGGATAGCAACAGCCCTCGCTACTGCACCATCCAATGTGCCACCTACTCACAACCATGCTGACGCAAATTCGTCCGAGCCTCCAAAGGAGCAAAGACAAGAGAACCTCTTTGGGCCGAATATCGGTATCATCAGCGACGGACCAGCTTGGGCTCAGTCGCAGGATATAAAGAAGAACACATCTTCGGACTATCTTACTCCAGAGATTGTCAGGCGGTGGGTGGACGCGAGCAAAGAGGTCTTGCTTACATTTTGTTACCCCTCCACATGGCTGCTGATCTTATTTTTAGGCCATCCAGCCGACCACCACGCTGCAGGCCTTAGTCAACCTTAAACGTCCCACACTCAGGCTTTCCCCGATTGTAATACAGCCGCTCGAAGATCCTTCTGATGATCTGGCCAATGCCGAGTCGCGTAACAATCACGCTCTCGAATTTGAGTTCGACTGCGACGCTCCCAAATGTTGCGTCACGGTCCAGGTCATCGTTCCCTCCAACGAGCAGGATTCTCATGGAAGCTTCCACCCTACCACCATTTATGAATCCGTTATCGAAGGCGGCTTCGGTCGCTTGCTCAAACTCGAAGATGGCGCGACCATCGATCTTGGCCGGTTTGAGCACACGGAAGCACACGAATCTCGAGTGGACCAATCGCCGCACAAAGTTGAAAAAGATTTAACTACAGCTGAGGTATCTGTGCTGCCCGAGGTTTCCCCACAACCCCATAGTACCCCTACGCCGACACCCGATCATCAAGAGAATGCGCGCAAACGCCGCTTCACGGCAATTCACTTCCGTCGGCGCTCTCAGGCGGTTTCGGGGCCCGCCCTCGCAGTGGTGGATAATGATGCTACGGCCGTCAACGAAGGTGGAGAGCGAGAGAAGGAGTCGCAGAACGACGATGGCGTTCGCATAGTCATTCAACTTGTCGCTCTTGACGACTTTGGGAAAGAGCTATCGTCGGTCAACCGGCAATCAACGTACTTACACGTTGTCCGTCTTGGTTCTCCAATTGCTGGCGGAGAGGACAATAGATCTTGGGTGGTCAAGGTTGTAAAGCGTGAGGCCACGGCGAGTATATCTCATTTCGTTGATGCACATGTCCCGCTTACAATTTTGGTGTACAGATTGGCCCGCATACATTCCATCTGCATGAAATTTACGGACTCTCCTCAGCCTCGGTGCAACACACTGTACCTGCTACTAACCCAACTGCACACACGTATCCACCTTCAGCCCCGACTCCAGTCGAAGATGAACCATCGTCCGAATGCCTTGTATGTCTCAGCTCTCCACGCGAGGTCGTCCTTCTGCCATGTCGCCACCTTGTCGCGTGTAAAGAATGCGCCATCAATATGATCGAATTCGGCGCAGGCGGCGCTATCATGCACGCCGAGGAGCCTGCGATAACCACCGAACCACAGCCGGCAGAGACCGCAGGGCAACCCGCGGTCGATGACACTGTCTCCCCGACTGCAGCGACAAGATCTGTCGAGGGTGACCAGCCCGCTCTAGTGAGTGTGCCAGAGATTGTGGTAGCCAATGCAGACTCGTCTGCTGCTGGACCACCCGAGATGCCCGCGCAGCCTGCCACGAACGACGACCCGGCAGCAGCATCAGTGCCACCGCCTTCACAAGCAGGCCCAGCTCCACCAGTACCACCCTCACCGGTCAATCCCCTGATTGCAGTGCCCCCACAGAACCCACGCCGCAAGCGGCGTGCCAAGGGCTGGTCTTGCCCTGTTTGTCGCCAACGTAAGTGTCCACGAATTTCCATCTTACACTCTTCACGTGGTTTTTTTTTGATCCGCTTGCTGATCTCTCCCCCTCTTCACTCAATTTTTTCTCTACGTCCAGCTTACACATCCTTGCTGCGGATTACGACCACTCCGTCTATGATGGATGGAGGAAAGGAAGGGGAAGGAAAGCGCGTCTCGACTTCGACCATCGATCACCCGCTGGTGACCGCCAACCAAGTGCCTCCCGCCACTGCCCCAGCATTAGTGGGTCCCACGCTGGAGTCAACGCCGGAGGAGCCCGCGGCACCTGCGCCCTCGCGTTCGTTGCGACCCGTATTTTTCCGCGCACTCTCCCGTCGCCCTGCTGACCCTGCGTCACTTGTCTGACCCGACCCTTCTTTCCACCCTCGTGACTCGCTTCTCAACGCCCTTCTGGTTACCTCCGCGATGTGATCGTCACGCGCTCGGTTATCCACGCTGTACGTTGACGTCAGCATGGAACGCGCTCTTCGCATCGACGTAGGGAAATAAATTCATTCCTTGGGACTGCTGTGTATGTGTGTGCCCGTATGTTTGTAAGATACTACCGCGTAGACGGTCCCACATTATGTGAACCCGATTCCTTCTCTGCATCTCTCGTTCCCTTACCCATCACTTACTATTTCCTTTCTTGCTCATAATCGGGCAGTCGCCGCGGAGTATGCTAGGTTTCTCTCTGATTATGTTTATATCATACTTTTCTCCCACCTCTCGCACGCCGTTGTAGGCCGATTTGGACGCGAGCATAAGTGTACAGGACGGTGAGGATGATTTGATGCTACAATGTGAGTGCACGCGTATCTATTTATCCGGTAACATTGCGATTCAGTACGACGGCTTGAGATACATTGAGATACGGTTTGTATACATCAGCTTCTCAAATGGTACAAGCTGAGGGAAAGGAAGATATACGACAAGGCGACAAGTCTCGTGATGGTTTCTGTATGTGTACGGGTAGTGATGATGATGATGTAGTGATGGCTCGAGAGTCCATGGGAGTCCATGATCCAAGGATGATAATAAGAAAATAAAAATAGTCGTGTCATCTCGCGCTCTCTCAGACGTTTACCAGGCGCGAATCCACATCCTCTCCTCCAAAGCCATTCTGCTGCATGCCCGGCGTATGCGGCTCGAGCGCATCCAGCGCCCACTCGGCACGCAAGCGCGCACACACGGCGCGAAACGTGCTCACAGAGCCCT
>Ga0137394_10002064_pt1 | contig 14799 bp, 18 predicted proteins | sample czobulk116metaG_FD_108278 | JGI IMG/M metagenome (GOLD analysis project Ga0137394, IMG submission 108278) | Vadose zone soil microbial communities from Angelo Coast Range Reserve, California, USA - czobulk1.16 metaG | ecosystem: Environmental > Terrestrial > Soil > Vadose zone | place: USA...
GCGATACGGGTGATCTCGGTTTTTAAGGTGCTATTTTTAATGTTTGGCATTTTTTTTCCTTTTGGTTGCGGGCTAGGGATAAATCCCTAGCGTGATTACTGCTCGTTTTGCTTTTTAGTATCTATAGCTTCGCTAACTTCATTAGCAATCGCATTAAGTGCTTCAATCCCTTTTGGTTCCAGCTCCCCGCTTTCGTCTAAAGCTTTTGCCATTAAGATTAGCAAAGCTAACTCATCCAAGCTAAATGTATTGAATCTATTCATAGATGAACTGCCTTCTAGAAAGCAGCTCTTATGCCAACCCCATTCCCTCATGGGCATATGACCCTCCTGCCTCAGTACGGTACGATACTGCCTCAAAGCTGGAATGCCTCATTACGGTACAATCCAGCCCTTGGCCTATAGTATATAGCAGCGCACCTTCCCGTGCACGGACCCCGGACCCTCCCCCTTTGAGTTGTCGTGCTGACGGCTGGGACCCTCCCACACCAAACCGCACCTATTTTCTAGAAATTCAATGCACGTCTTAATGACAAGGAAAGTCTTGTCCTTTTAATGGACAAGACGGTTGAGGAGGGAAAGGTTAGAGAAAACGAAAAGCAGTAAAAGGGAAAGAGGGATTTACGGCGGTGAGATTGTTGAAAATAGTTCTTGCCAGCCCTATATACCTATGCGAGAATGGAGCATGGTAGCAGAACGGCCAGCCGTAAATCAGCAAAGCGGAAAAAGGGATTTGACGTTTTTGGAACGTCTCCTCTTAGCGCAGGACCTTCAGCCGTGGGCGCAAGAGAAGGATAAGAACAGCGATGGAAACAGCCAGCCTCAGTTTGCCACTTCCCAAGAAACCTTGGCGAGTAGGTAATCCTAACCTTGGAAGGGTTAGCCGTAAACGCCGTACGGGCGGGATTAACTCTCTCCTTCCTGGTGCAATGTTTAATGTCGCGGACCCAGCTTATTATCTTAAACGAGAGTCAGCAGTGCATGTTACGGCTGCTCAGTTAGCTAGTCAAGGTTATAATAACACTGAAATAGGCGAGATTATTGGTCGGCATAAAGGCCACGTCTCCCAAATCCTTCGCCAGCCAAATATCCAAACCCGTATGATTAACGACGCCCGCAAGCATGTTCAAGACGAGTTGAAGGACCTCTTGGAGTCTCGGGTAATTCCCAATGTTAAAATCCTTGCCAGCATTGCTGACAACCCCGAGGCAAAAGCGGCGGACCGAATCAACGCTGTCAACTCCATGGATAACCGTCTCTGGGGTAACCCAAAGCAGCCGATTGTGACTGAGGGGTCATTCAATCCTAACAAAGCCACCCCCGAGGAACTCGACCGCAAGGCGAACGAAATCCTTTCACGATTCGTCGGCGCACCTGCTTTAGCCACATCCAATGGACATATCCCAACAGATAACTCAAGCGGAATTAGCAATCCTTCAAGCACGGCAGCAGAAGAGGTTAGTTCTCCACGACTTGAACCAATGGGCTAGGGTTTGTGGATTAGAACCCGCCCGTCACCATGTTCTCCTTAACGACTACTTGGGCAAAGTTGAAAACGGAACTCTCCGTCGCCTCATGGTCCTTATGCCGCCGGGGAGTGCAAAGTCCACGTATTCCTCTGTTCAATTCCCTGCTCACTTTCTCGCGCAACGACCAGGGCTTAAAATCCTTGCGTGTTCTCACTCTGTTGAACTTGCAGAATCCTTCGGTCGCCGGGGACGAAGCCTCGTGGAAGCATTCGGAGAACAATGGCTTGGGTACAAACTATCGGAGACTTCCCGTTCAGTGGGACGATGGGAAACAACCAACCAAGGTGAATATCTTGCAGTCGGCGTTGGCACAGCAATCGCCGGCTTCCGTGCGGACCTTGGACTCATCGACGACCCTATCCGGTCGAAAGAGGACGCAAACTCCAAGCTCATCCGGGATAAGCACTGGGATTGGTATAACTTCGATTTTAAGACGCGGTCTAAGCCTAATGCTGCTTATGTTTTTATCTACACCCCTTGGCATGAGGACGACCTCGGCCACCGTATCCTTGCCGCAGAGGGGCCGGAGTGGACAGTCCTTCGAATGCCGTTCTATGCTGAGGAGAACGACCCTCTTGGCCGTGCCCCTCGTGAAATGCTTTGGTCGGAGTGGTATAAGCCAGAGATGTTCCCCAAAGATGCGAGAGTTGCCAGCGCTCTCTACCAACTCCGTCCTAGTCCCGAGGAAGGCGACTTCTTCAAGAAAGATTGGTTAGTTGAATATAAACACTCCACCGATGTACCCGAAGGCCGTCATTACTCCGTTTCTGACCACGCCGTCTCCCTCAAGCAAGAGGCAGACCCGACGCTCCTTGTCAACTTTGTCGTCGATGAAAAGGAAGACATCTGGATTAAGGATGACTTTTTCTGGGAAAGGGCGAACACACTCGTCGTCTGCAACCAAATGCTCTCTATGGCGGAAGGGCACAGGCCCGTTTGCTGGTTCGCGGGGAAAGAACATATCACCGCCTCAATCGGCCCGTTTCTCCACAAGCTCCAACAAGAGCGGGGAGTGTACTTCACCATCGAGGAAAGCGTCTCCAAGCGCGATAAACCCACTCGCTGTCAAGCTATCCGCGGTCGGATGGCCCTTGGGAAAGTGCACTTCCCTGCGTATCACCGACGGTATCACGAGATAAAGCATGAGATTTTGTCTTTCCCTGTCGGCACCCACGATGAATGGCCAGACTGCCTTGGTGAAATCGGTCGAGGTTTACAAAGTCTTACTCGGCATTTTTTACCCAAAGAGAATGAAAAGGAGTTCGGCAGCGTCCCCTTCGTCCCTACGCTCTCATGGATTAAGGAGAGTTCTGGGAGGACAGAGCGTACCGGCACTGAAAGGTATGGAGGAAGGTAACCCGGCGCGTTAGCGCTGAAACCTCATCTTACTATGAACAGCCAAGAAAAACCTAAAACCACAATAGACGATTTAGAAGCTATACTTAAAAGTGGCAAAGAATACGACATTGAAATTCAATCCGACGGGTCTATTAAGGCGGTAGATAAAGGCACTGCGAATAATGCGATTGTGATTCCCGCTTCTTTGGATATTGTTAGTAGTTATTAATGGCATCTTTTCCAACATTACATCACCCTCAATCCCTCGGCGGGATGGAACCCGATGCCGGGTCTTCGTTTAACGGGACAGGGTCATTTGGTGATGATAGCCCGGCGCCGCAGGCGCTGAACCCCTCCCAAGTATCCTCGTCGCGTTATTCCATGGACGACCCTTCTCAACAGGGTCAATCGGATGACGACCTTGCGGAGAAAGCAGCGGTGAAGCGTTGGCTAGGTCGAGTGAAGCAGGGTAAACTCCGCTTCGACCCAGACTTCCGCCGGATGAGGCAGAATATGGAGTTCGCTGCCGGCTTACAATGGGACGGACAGAAGACGATGCGTGACCCGGATGGGCGGTATGTATGCAACGTTACCCTCGAAGGATTGACGCAACTTGTCTCCCAACTCTACGCCCGTAATCCTCAGGTTGAGGTAACCCGCCAACAACGAAGAAACTTCCAACTCTGGGATGGCAAGGTTGAATCCCTCATGGAAATGTTCCAACGCTCCCAACAAGGCCGGATGATGGGGATGCCGGACATGGAGGCGGAGGCGACGTTGACCGACTTCAAACAAGGCCGTATGATGGAGCAGATTACGGATAACATTGCGGATACGCTCCAGAAGACCTTGGCCTACCAAATGAAGTCCCACAAACCGGACTTCAAAGAACAGATGAAGCAGCTTGTTGTCCGCGTTCTCACCTGCGGCGTTGGCTACTGTATCCCTTCCCTTGTCCGAGAGAACGTTGATGAACTCGGAACCACTGTCCTCCCCAACACCGCTATCGACCGTATGAAACTTATACACGGGATTATGGAGAAAATGATGGGCGGGGATATGCAAGAGGATGACCCGGAGGTGGAGACGTTGAAGGCGTTGGCCATGTCTCTTGGGGTGTCAGTGCAGACAGGAGAGTATGAGTTAGACGAACGCATCGAATACGACTTCCCCCCAGCCACCTCCATTATCCCTGACCCTAACTGCCGTTCCCTTAAAGAATGGGTGGGTGCACGCTGGGTCTCACAGGAGTTCATCCTCCCAATCGAGGAAATTAACTCCTGGTTCGGCCTTGACGGTGACCAGAAGATGGAAGCGGACCCGGGTGGGATGTCTCAGTTAGACAATGAGAAGCCGATTGTCGAGAACGCTGAATTCGACCCTATTGTCGATATAGCGAATAAACCCAAAGGCCGTCTCTACCGTATCTTTGATGCGATGACGAAGACGCATTTGTTCGTCGCGGAAGGTTATGATTATTACCTTCAACCGCCGGAGCCGATGGAACCCGGTATAAAAGGCTTCTGGCCCGTGTTCTCCCTCGTCTTTAACGCTATTGAGGTAGAGACAAACGACCCAGAGATGACGGTTTCGATTTTTCCTCCCTCGGTTGTTGACCTCCTCCGAGACCCCCAAAGAGAATGGAACCGCACCCGTGATGCGCTTCGTGGACAGCGAAATGCTAACGCGCCTACCTACCTAGTCCGCAAAGGGGTCCTTACTGAACAAGATATTAGTAAAATTGAGAACCGTGAACCGAATGAAGTGGTCGAACTAGAGGGAGTCCCCGCCGATAAAGAACCCGCCCAGATAATCCAAGTCCTCCAAGTTGCCGGCATTGACCCGCAGGTTTACGACACCCGCCCATTGGAACAGGACATGATGCTTGGAGCCGGACTCCAACAAGCGAATATCGGCCCAGCACAACCTGACGTCACCGCTACTGTTGGTACCATTGCTGAGAACTCTCGTCTCTCCGTCTCCTCCTCGAAGGTGGATGACCTTGACGGCTTCCTCTCCCGTCTCATGCAGGGAAGTGGAGAAATGGCGATGCAAGGTTTTTCGACCCAGACCGTCCAACGCATTGTTGGAGTAGGCGCTGTCTGGCCTACCATGGACCGTGCTGACTACCTCTCCATGATTGACATAACGATTAAGGCTGCATCGTCTGGTCGTCCAAACCAAGCTATCAAAGCGCAGGTGGCTATGCAGTTGACTCCTTTGTTGATGCAACTTGGTTCACCCCCTCCGGCCATTCTCGAATACCTAGTCCCCATCCTTGACGACCAACTTGACCCTCAACGCTTCTTCCCCATCCCAGGTCAATCGGCAATGGGCCAACCAGGGCAAACTTCGCCCTCCCAGCCGTCTCCGCGACAAAATCAACCGCCGCAGTCTCCTCCTTCAAATCAACCTGCTCCCATCCCAAGACGGCCCTTGGCTTCTGGAACAATCCCGCCGTCTCCAGTAGGAATTGGACCTGGGGTGGGGCCGGGGGTAAGGCCGGTTATTAGGGGGAACACGATGTGATAAGACAGAAGTTTATAGTTAGGGAAACCGACTTCATCTCCGACCGAGCAGCAATGCACCGGGCGATGGAGTTGAATAAGGAAGCTGGGATTGTGAAGCCTCCGTTTAAGTTTTGGGGTATTAGTGGAGCAAGAGGAACTAATTTTGAGCACTCCCATTTTGTTGGGGAAGTAGTTGAAGTAAACGAATAACACTTTATGGCAACAGAAAATGAAACCATCGACGCTAAACTCACTGCCGAGGTCTCGTCCGCCTCTGCAACACCGCCACAACCGGCAGCGGAGCCGAAGTCTTTGGCTGAGGTAGCTCGCCAAGCGTACGAGTCATCGCAGGCTCGTGTTGACGCGGAGGTAGATAAAGGTCTTGTCCAGGAAAAGGACAAGACGCAAGAGGAAGCAGGAGCTCCAGAAGCTCCTGTAACCCAGGAGGAAGAAGTAGAAAAAACGGAAGAAGAGCAAGTTGAGGAGCCAGCGGAGGAGGAACCGGAGAAGCCTGAGGTTGAAAAGCTGACGGATGATAAACTCCCTCCCTTCCACAAACACCCCGACTTCATCAAGGTCAAAGAAAGCGAGAAAGTCGCAAAGGCAGCGGCGTCCAAGTTTGAACAACAGATAAAAGACTGGACTCCCTACGTTCAACAGCAAGCCTTTCATAATAGGTTTTGCCAAGAGAACGGTATTGACGGTCAAGAAGTTAACGACGTCATGACAGCTTTAGCGATGAGGACGACGAATCCTGGACAAGCCCGGCAGTTAATGGATAAGGTGTTGGGGACGTTCGTCCCTCCACAAGGTTCCATTGACAAAGACCTTCAAGAGAAGGTTGACGATAGTCGTATGACAGAGGAGGACGCTAAAGAGCTAACCCAACTCCGCCACGCTTCCAAAGCTGGTAATCGTCGCGTTCAACTCACCGAACAGCAAAAAGCGGAAATGGTGCAGCAGTCAGTCGATAACGCCATCACGCAATGGGAAGGAACAAGACGTCAACAAGACCCTTCCTTTAAGCCTGGTTCGGAGTTCTACGAAGTCGTGTCCGACCGCTTTCATGTCCTTCAACAAGGCTTGATGAATGGGCAGCGCACATCCGCCGCTTCGATACGAAACCTTGAAGCTGCGTATACATACGCTCAAAAACTGTTCACCTCCAAACTTGCTCCAAAGCCAACGAAGAAACTTCCTTCCTCCCGTCAGAACTCTGGCCGTACTGCCATTGCAGAGCCGAAGAATGTCCGAGACGTTGTCGCACAAGTCGCTCGACGCCACGGCCTTTCCTTCTCCCCCAATGGAAAGACAGGCGGTGATTAGTTTTTCAGTCCATTAAACCAATTCCATGTCAACACTCTCACTCACGGTGGCGAATGATATTTCGAACGCCGTGCTCAAATTCTACGCTCGTGGTCCAGCGTTAATTCAAACAATGCAAGACCGACCTCTCCTTCGTTTGCTAACCGGCGGGAAGAAGAACTTCCCTGGTGGCAATCAGTACGTCTCCGACCCTGTCAAAGGCGATATGATGTCAGCGCAGACCTCTGTCGCCCTCGGCGGTGGCTCCTTCTTCCAAGGCTATCAGGAGGATGATTCGGTCGCATTCGCGCAGGCACAAAACATCCAACGCGCCGAATACAAATGGTACGAATGCCATGCGGGGTTGGTCATCACCTGGACTGAACTCAAGAAAGACGGTATCACTATCGCGGACCACTCAGCCAAGAGTGAGCACGCGGATATGGCACTGACTCGTCTCACTGGTCTTCTTGAAGACCGCATGGAAGACTTCGGCGAATCATGGGCGCGAGCGGTCAACTCAATGCTATGGAACGACGGCACGCAAGATGCCAAGCAGATTCCCGGTGTCACTGCCATCCTTCCTGACACAACTGGCTCCGGCACAACCGGCACCCTCAACCGTGCCACCTTCCCATGGTGGAATCACCGGGTTAACCTCGGCCTTGCAGTCTCCGCATCGGGGCAGAATCTGTCCAAGTTCCTTCGCGCTGAACAACGCCAACTCCGCCGCTACGGTGGTCGGCCCTCTGTCTTCCTCTGTGGGACGAACTTCATCACCGCTCTCGAAGTCGAAGTTGCTGAGAAAGGCTACTACACCTTCCAAGGCTTTGTGAACAAAGGCGAGAACGACATTGGTATGGCTGATATTGCCCTGCGCGGAGTTGGCTCATTCCAATACGACTCCAATCTCGACGACCTCGGCCGTGGCAAGTATTGCTATGAACTCGACACCCGCCGGCTCCGTCTCCGTGACATGGAGGGAGAGTGGAACAAAGTCCTCACCCCTGAACGCCCTTACCAATACATGATTTTCCTCAAATCGATGACGGTAACCGGTGCGTTACAGGCTACGCAGTTGAATTGCCATGGGGTTTACTCCATTGCGTAAACAATCTGACCAAGAAAGAAACATCGAACATGAAAAAATTCATCTTCTCTTTGGTTGCCCTTGCGGTAACCTTCTCGGCCGCTGCTCTTGACTTTAAGAGCGAAGGCTTCATACAGCCGTACATCGGCTCGCTCTGCGTGTCTAATAAGACTCTCGGAGTGTCAAACCTCCTCAATAGCGTTGCCATATCCGGCATCACCGGCTATGCGCCGACTAATGCGGTAGGGGTGGTTTTCACCAACGTTGCAACCGGCCCTTTGGCTGCGTTGACAACGAATAACATCGGGCTTGGGGTTTTTGTAACGAACGGGGTTTTTGACACAGTTAATCTGTTTCGGGACCTCGTCCTTACCCCCCGGTTCGACAAATTCCCCATGCCTATTTACTATGTGGGAACGAACGGACCCGGCGTAGCCTCTGCCTTACAGCCGTATCAGGCAACGGATGTGAACATCCTTATATCAATAGTTGGGACGAACGCTGCTGCTAACTCTGCAGTAACCTTCGTCTTCGACCCGTTGTACGATGGGACAAATGTATCGACAGCAACAGCCGCAGAGCCATTTGTGGTTGCGGTAACCGCTAATGGCACAACCCCAGTCGTCATCGCGACTAACGTGCCAACATACCGCTGGCCCGGAGTCGCCCGAATCCGCCTATCCGCCATTGCGAATGGGGATACGGACGCCTCGTCCAACATCTTCGTCAAGAAATGCCATCTTAACTATTGGGTGCCATAGGCCGGTGCTCACCCGGTAGCGGTTCGGGTCATGCCCGCTACCGGGTTTTACTTTTAACCGTTAAAATAAACAAAATATGTCAAACGAAATAACTGAAGGAATCAAAGAAACCAGTGAAGCAATTCTGTCTCATATTGACGAGACGAAAAAACAAATCGCTGCTGCAAAAAACAAAGAGGAGAAAAAAGAAAAGCCGGAATTGGTCGTTCTTCCTCTTGCTAACGTTCATATCAAAATCGGCCACGGCCAAAGTATATGGAAAAATAACATCACTCCTCCGGAACTCGCCATTCTTTGTGCCTCGTTATTTGACGTTGTAGGCACATTGCCAGTTGAGGAGATTGTTCTTAACGAGGAGAAAAAGCAAGCACTTCTCGACAAAGCGAAGAACGAAACTGGCCCGGCTGAGAAAGAGGTTCTTTTGCAACAAGCGTCTTCTGTCGAAACTGAGGTCAAAGTTGACCCGAGTAAATATAAACTAAAACTTCTTTCGGGTTACCGAGACCGTATTGTGCAAAAGCTGTTTTCTGAGGAGGTCCCAACCTACCCGAAAACCTTCAAGGACGCTCTCCTCCTCGTCGTTCCGGCATCGAAGTAAAAATATGAAAGAGCAAACAGAACAACTCGAACAAAACGACACTCCCGAATCCATCGCGTTGGAGATTGAGCAGTTAAGGAAGAAGATGGCGGGGTTGGTTGACAACGAGGAGGAGAAGGAAGTAACGAAGGTTAAACTGCCGTTTGCTTCCATACATCTTCGACAGACTAAAGGGCAGACACTCTGGCTTCACAATGTCACTCCGCCACAGGTTGAAATTCTCGTGACGCAGTTTCTCCCGACGGCTGGCGAGATGCCCGTGCTTGAATTGGAACTCAACGTCTCTCGCAAAGCTCGTATGCTTCTTGAGGCGGAGGACGAGAAGATTGACACCCGCAAGCGGAAGAAAATCGAGGACGCGAATAAGATTCGATGTGAAGTCGACGCCGACCCTCGTGCCTTTAAGCAGTGGCTTATGGGCCGATACCGCCCGGAGGTTGTCAACTCCGTCTACCCCGGCAACGAGCCTACTTTGACCACCTCTTTCAAACGTGCAATGCGGGAAGGCTTGAACTCTGTCGCCCCTAAAACCCCTTTCCAACAAGGGAAAGAAGGCCGACTCTTCGACATGCAACTCGTCGAAGCTGGCTCTGACTCCTAACCCCCTCCAATCATGGCTTACGGCACGCTTCTATCAACTCTCCGCACTATGCTTCGTGCGGAGATAGGGCAGACAATGGATACCGCGCAGTCTACATCGGAAGATACCCGTGATAACCAGTTGCTAGCTAACAAGCAACTCTGGCTTGCCGATAGCCATGATTGGCCGGTTTTGGAGAACAAATGGGATTTATCCGTGCCGGCGGCGACAAGGTATATTGCTTTGCCAACGGCTATTATTCAGGGGACGAGTAACGTCATTATTAACATTAACCGTCCCCTTGAGGTTAATGTCCTCTATGCCCAACGCTACCTCCCCGTCGGCTGGGAGATTGGGGAGGAGGAATACAATGTCTGGAACAGCAATCTCACTCCTCCTTTCAAAGCTGACCCATTGAGGAAGGTGCAGTTAACGGATGCGACGAACATTGAAGTCTGGCCGATTCCGAACACAACGCAGACATTGAGGTTTATAGGTCAGAAGAAGCTCTCTGCTTTGTCCGCTGACTCTGACCCTGCTCTGCTTGACGATTACCTCATCGTTCTCATGACCGCGGTTGACATCCTCACCGCCCTTGAACACCCTATGGCACAGCAAAAGGCACAAATGGCGGTGAGTCGTATGTCCCAGGTTCGCGCTGGTCTCCCGTCCCGAACAGATAAAATCGTTTTAGGCAAAAACAACTACTACAACCGACAAAACTACCGCCGCATTGTACCAATCGCGGTGGCTCCATAACTATGCAACTTCAAGGAAAATTACTACGAATTGAACCAGCGGGTGACGCTGAGAGGATGAATATAGTTCTCTTAAACGCCCAAGGCATTGAGGACATGTATCAAACATTTAACCGGGACCTTATTGATACGGCCGGCAGTCTCCTCGACAAGCAGGTCATTATCGACATTGGTTTGAAGGAGACGACGATAAAGGAGGCGGTGTAATATGGAACTGAGAACTTTCGTCCTTTACGCTAAGACCGCGGCACAAAGTGTATATCCATATCCTTGCACTTTGGTGGACTTCGATGGCAACTTGACCTCCGGCGTGGCTGGTTCCTATCTCCAGTTCCACGATAAGGCCACGGCTGCCACGGCTGGCAACGTCCCCATCAAATCTTTCTACATCCCCTCCGCTGGACCAACTCCCCTTGCCAGCATCTTTCAAGCACTTGGCCCGGTCGAGTTTAAACTTGGTCTTTCAATCGGCATTTCGTCCACAGCGGCAACTTACACCGCTCAAACAGCCACGTTTGACATATTCGGTGAGATTGAAGCATCTTCGCAGTTAACTGATGATATAAGTGGGCTTTCACTTATTACGAACGCCGCAGATAACACCCTTGTTTTTTACACGGCTAGTGCTACAAAAAGAGTCTTTTCGTTAACTATAACTAACGGAGAAGGAGCTACGGTTTATCCTATGTTGTTTAGTCCACAGGGTTTGGCGAATAACGGTAACTCTCCCTTTCGACAACTAACTCCCCCAATAGCAGACGGAGCTACTAGGACTTATTACTTTGGGTTGGAGGGGTTAACCTTTCCATCTATAGTAACCGCCCAGGTTACTCTTTCCACCACTCCTATTATTCTTACTGGTTCTGGTGCACTTGCCTCAACCTTTTCAGCAAAGGTTAAAACCTAGCATGAAGTTTTTTTTCCTCTTACTTCTTGGGACGACGGCAACTTTTGGCGCAACTATTCAACCTCCTCCTAAGCTAATCGAAATTATAGTTGTCCCTAGTCCTAGTTCTACCACTTATGGCGTACAAGAAGCTTTAAACCAAGTGCCAACTACAGCTGTTAGTTATGGCACTAATGTCATCGGAGCGAGAATTCAACTTAAGGCGGGAGACTACTACCTTACCAATGGTGCTCGTTACGGTAGTTCGTATAAATACAATATTAAGATACAAGGAGCAGGGGTGCTTAATACGCGTTTGTTCTATGTTAGTAATAATAACACCCGCACTAATCTATTACGGTTTGATAACGGCGGTGTTGCTAATCCTAATGGTGGTCTCGACCTTCCTGGTCATGTAGAATTAGAGGACATGACCTTTTCCTCACTTACTAATGACTTAATTGAATTTGTCTGTATTACAAATACATCAGAATGGAAGGTTCGTAACTGCAATTTTACCGGATACGAGATTACTACAAATCAAACACATGGTGCCCAACTTTCGATTGACGGTCCTTATCCTACGTTACAACCAGGTAATGTAGGGCTTGTTGCAGGTAACCAAAACGACCACGCTGGGTTCCTTGAGGACTGCTTTTTCGCCAACCTCGCGTCTGGTTTTGTTTCTTACACTGACCACCTGTACTCCTACGCTATAAAATCTGCCTTTATTGGAGTCTATATCGGGGGCGGCTCTGGCGCTGACGGAAATGGGTGGGCAAATATCAGTGTTAACTCTCTCGGGTCGCTTATCATTCTCAAAAGTGGTCTTGGGGCACAGATACTTCTTCCTCATTTCTACATCGTTAACGGCGGCATTGCTAATGACGCAGGGATGGAGCTGACGGTTTTTTCGCCAATTTGGGAACAAGCGGACCACGGAATATCGTGGTTTGCTCCTTCCTCAAGTTCAGTATTCACCGAATACGAGAATACCATTGCTAGTGACATGACAACGCTTTATGCCATCAATCACAGTCCTTACAGTTACTCCAGCACCACCGCTTTGACCGTTCAGAGACCGGTTCTTACACGGATGATGGTCGGTACTGGGCTTAATGGTAATAATAATGTCGCAACTAACTTTGCAAGCGTGCGTGCTGGCGATATTACAGGAACACAAGGTGTCTTTTATGCCTCTTTGGCTGGACTATGTCCAATTAACACTAATTTCTTAGCTACAAGTGCTGGCACTGTTTATACCTTAACTGCTTCTTATGCTTTGTTGGACTTTGGGACAACTGACCCCTCTATAACCATTCAAAATACGGGAGGTTATCTTGTAACTGGCAAAGCAAATTTTATTACACGTGGTGCTACATACGCTGCTACCAATACTTATAGCCTTAAATTGCGCAAGACTTCAGGAACTCCGGCTGATTTGTCAGGAAGTGAGGCCGTTCAGACTATCAATATTATCACAACTACGACAGAAGACTTGGGGATTATAGACACTAGACCAGTTGTATTCAGTGCAACGGCAGGGGATGTAATTCAATTGTGGGGAGTTCTTAGTGCTACTCCGTCAGTAGGTAACGTTATCTGTGACCGAGCGGATGTTACTGCGATAAGGGTTTACTAATTATGAGCATACTAAAACTAAAATCCCTTCTCTTTTTCTTTTTGGGGTTAGTTACCTTCCTTTTCATTGCCGCTACTATCCAGCCTAATAACAGTATTACTGTTAACGGTGGAATAGGAAGGACTAACACTTTTTATGGTGCGACAAACTATTTCACTGCTACCGATACGGCTGCTAATACAAATGGACCGATGGTTAATTACCGGACAACGGGCAGCACTGGAATCTCTAACTTATTTACCGACATAGTAGTTGGCACTACGGCTCGATATTCGTTAGGCGTAAGTTCCACGCTAGGTGACCTAGCTTACGGAGGTTTCCAGTGGCAAACGGACCATGATGGGTCGCCACCCTCAACGGTCAACATAGAAATAGTATGGTCTTCCCCCCGGCACATAGCGATTATTCCCGGTGTCGGATATACAGGCAACGGGCATGGGCAGCTTGGGGGTTACAGTCATTTAGGCGGTTATGTGGGGCAGCCGTTCTCAGGAGCGAACACGCGCTTTTTCACTACCGAGCAGGGGCAAATTGCGCAGACAACGGCAACTAACTTTTCCGGGGCGATAACGTTTCAGACATCGGAGTTACAGGGGGCGAACTACGTGGCGCATGAGCCGGGAATTGCGTCCTACTCCATCAGGACCAATGCACCGGGAAGGTGGGCGCTGGCGTTTTTCACTGAGATAGTGGCGACGGTGAACGGTGATGTGTGGGACCCAAACAGTTACAAGCCAAACAAGGTGTTTCAGATTCAGAGCGGGGATATTACGAATGCGCTTTTCTTCAAACCTATAAACTATCCGACGAATCTAGGAACAGTGGCGATTGATTGTAGTATTCCGGTATCGGACCAAACTACTGGGGTTAATATAACTTTCACTTCTCCGGCAAATTTTGATTCGACCGCGGTGCAATACGAGCATATATACCAAATCATAACAAATTCGGCCGCTGGCACTATCACGTTAACAGCCCCAGCAAATGCAAGGTTGACAGGAACAACCACTGTCACTCGTATGTGCCAAGTTGAGTGGTGGATAAAGATAGGTAAGTGGACTAACGGGGTAGTAACGCAGTGGTTCTAATGGACCTTCCCCCTTTACCGCCGGCGATTGTACAGCAAGTTTCGACACAACGTTACCACTTAAGTTTTACCTTTGACATGGTTTCTAACGCCACATGGTACTCAGTCATTACGAAAACCAACGGGGTGGAAGCTTTCCGGCGGTATAGTATGACTAATTTGGTAACGGTGAGCAACCTCTATGGAGACCTTGAACGCTACACCTTCGTCGCTATCGCTACTAACGGGGTTGGGGAGAGTGAGGAAACCCCACCAGCACCAAAACATTTAGTTTTCCTTCACGACGGAACCAATACCCTAACCCTTAACCCCACAAACCAATCACAATTCTTCACCAACCTTCATCCGATGTATATTGAAGGTTGGTCGTTTTACAAGGAATTAAGAAAAGACCCATGAACCCCAATCACGTGCATGGATTTACGAGACTTTCAGAAATCTGAACCTAACAAAATGAAACGAGCTTGGCTTTATCGAATTGCGATTGCGTGGGCATTGATGTTTAGTTTGGTTTCGCTTGGTGCATCAACGCTGTCGGCGATTGTTAACATTGATTGGGCGAAGTTAAACCCACAGGCGAGGTTGATTGTTTATATAACTATCTTCGTTTCGTGGGGAACAACAATGATGGCGTTCTTCTCTCAAGCCGCAAAGAAGATTGAGGAGGGACAGTTGCCGATTAACGGGGCAACAACGGTTAAATCAGGAGGGGATAC
>Ga0137394_10002065_pt1 | contig 14793 bp, 9 predicted proteins | sample czobulk116metaG_FD_108278 | JGI IMG/M metagenome (GOLD analysis project Ga0137394, IMG submission 108278) | Vadose zone soil microbial communities from Angelo Coast Range Reserve, California, USA - czobulk1.16 metaG | ecosystem: Environmental > Terrestrial > Soil > Vadose zone | place: USA...
TACGCTCGGCAGGCTTCGTCGGTCGCGAAGCGCGCTTCGAACTCCGCCAGCGTTCGTGGATACTGGTCCACGCCGCGGGACACTACCCATTGGGGTCACCTGAGTCAAGTGGATAACCAGCATTCCCGATATGCTCGCTCCTCGCGCCTTGCCAGGCGGGCGCCTCGCCGCCCTCGGTGCGTCACCGTATTTATGAAAGGCAGCACTAAGGTACCTCTCTAAGGAATCTGCGATCTCGGCGCAACCCGGAAAGCGCTTGCATTGACGTACCCCTTTTTCGGCATGCGCCAAGTCAAGCGGCTTCCAGGATTAGAACCCCGGCGGCCGCTCTCCTGACACGCCGAATGCCCGCTCCAGTGCGAGCCCCGCGCGCGCGACGGTGCCTTCGTCGAACAAGCGACCGAGCAACGTCACGCCGTGTGGCACGCGCCGTGGAGGCGAGAATTTCGGCAACGGGCTCTTCGGGTCTGGCGCCCAGTCGCTGCGCGCCTCCGAGACGTTGACGAAGCCCGCGCGGAGGGTGAGCGACGGATGTCCGGTGAAGTTCGACAGCGTGAGCATCTCGTCGCGCAGCGACGGCACGAGGAGCAGGTCCACCTGCGAGAACACACGCGCCATCTCCGTGGCCACGCGGCGCCGAAATCGATCGGCTTGTACGAAATCCACTGCTGAAAGAAACCGCGCTTCCCGAAACAGATTTGGCCACGCATCGGGGACCTGCATCTTCATCGTGCCCAGGCCGCCACCGAGCGTGAGCTCTTCGAAGGCCGCCGCCGCCTCGCTGAAGAGCACGTGCTGCAGCGAGCCATACGGCCAGTCGGGAAGACTCACTTCGGTTGTCGCCATGCCCAGCTTCCTGACTGTCTCGAGGGCGGCGCGATCGACATCGGTCGCCGGGTTTTCCTTCATCCACGCGGGGAAATAACCGATGCGCAGTCCATTCGCGGATGCCGTTGCGTCGAACTCGAGACGACTCGGCACGCTCGACGCATCGCCCGCGTCGGGCCCGGTGATCGCTTGCAGCACGAGCATCGCGTCTTCGACACTGCGCGTCATGGGACCGAGCTTGTCGAGCGACCAGCAGAGCGTCATGGCGCCCGTGCGCGGCACGCGTCCGTATGTGGGGCGCAACCCGGTCACGCCGCAGCGCATCGACGGGGAGACGATGCTGCCGCCCGTTTCGCTGCCGACCGAAAAGCCGACAAGCCCCGCCGCGGTCGCGGCGCCCGGCCCCGCGCTCGATCCCGACGCGCCTTCTTCCAGCAGCCACGGGTTCATCGTTTGTCCGCCGAACCAGATGTCGTTGAGCGCGAGCGCGCCCAGGCTCAGCTTGGCGAGGAGCACCGCGCCCGCCTCGTTCAGACGCTGTACCACCGCGGAGTCGGCGGTCGGCACACGATTTCTGAACGGTTCCGCGCCGTATGTCGTCGCGATGCCCGCGGTGTCGAGCAGATCCTTCACGCCGAACGGAATGCCATGCAGCGGCCCGCGATACCTCCCTGCGGCGATTTCCGCGTCGGCTCTTTTCGCCTGCGCGAGCGCAACATCTTTCGTGAGCGTGATGATGCAACGGAGCTTTGGATCGAACTGCTCGATCCGGTGCAGATAAATGCGAGTAAGGCGCTCGGAGGTGAGCTTCTTCTGCTCGATCCAGCGCGACAGGTGAGTCACGGGCGAAAACGCGATGTCGGCGTCGCTCGTGGGCAACGGAACCGCCTCGCTCCTGCTGCGCACGAACGCGTCGCGCGTCGGGCCCGAGCTCTCGCCCGCGAGCACCGGGTTCCAGCGCGTCGCGGGAGCGATGTGCGGCTCCAGCGCGACCTTCCGCGGCCCCACGCGGCGTTCGAGAAGCGGCGCCATCGACTGTCGCCAGCTCGCTGCCGCCATCTCGCGTTCGGCGGCGCTCATCGTCACTTGCGCCAGCTTTTCAGCTTCGGCGAACGTGGACGGCGATACCGCCGGGCCCGACGCCGGCGCCGTGCCGAAAGTTGGCGGCGCGCCTGGCGTCGTCGGCGGCGCGGACACAGTGGCGCTCTGCTGCTCGCCGCGGCACGCGACGGCCGCGCCGAGCGCGCCCAGCGGGGCCGCAATCAGGAATTGTCTGCGCGTGTTCATGGCGATTCCTCAAACGACGATTCTTTCGCCGCGCGAAGAGACCGGCTTGTCACCGGGCCGGTGACCGGCGCCCGGTCGGCTTGTAGAGCGTGTCTGCTCCTGACCGCGGGCGGCACTGCAGGTCGGGTCGACACCGCACCATGATTGGGTCGATCTGCACACGAATCCGGTAGCCGCCGGGGAATCGAGCAGCGTCACCAGCCGACCGGACGAAGAGCGTGGATCGGTCGCGGCAGTCGTCTATTTCGCGAGGGGCGTTGGCCGGACCTGGAGCTTCACAACTTTTGGCCTTGTACCCTTGCCGCCCTCCTGATGCCAAGGCGTGTACATGGAATAGCTCGACCAGAACCCGCGACCCTTCCAGCCCGCACTCGGGTCATCGATTCGTCCCGATGCCGCCCGGGCGGCGAATCCCAGCGGATAGGGAACGCGCAACGTCAATGTCGTCATCTGACCGCCCTGCGGCATCACGACGAAGAACGAGTCTGCGTTGACGTCGCCGGACAGCACGACGTCCTTCCCGAGACCGAGCGTGTTGTCCCGATCGATCTCGGTCATGTACAGCATGTCGGTGCTGGAATAATCGGGACCTCCCTGGAACGTGGGGCCGGGTTTCGTGTACACCGTCCATCCTTCAGGGCACTGCTGCCCGGTGGCGTTCGGTCCATTCAGCACCCTGCACTTGCGGCGGTCGAAACTCAGCATCTGATGAGCGCCCCGCCAGTTCTGCCAGACCAGGCCCTTGCTGTCGATGGCCACGCCCCCCGAACCGGGCAGCGGCATCTTGTCAGGAGGCGGCACGTAGACCTCCGCCTTGCACGTTTGCGGCGGGTTCGCCCCGAGCTCGATGCGCACGAGCTTGGTGTCCCTGGCGCCGATTCCCGAGCACCACAGGCTCCCATCGATTGGGTTGATGGCATCCCCGTAGCATCCGAACTCGATCCGGTGGTCCTTCTTGGGATCGATCGGTTCCTTGGGCTCGGTCCACTCGGTGATCCTGCCGTCGCCGTTGGTGTCGAGCACGGCCGGACACCATCCCTGCGATGCCTGGGCGTCGTGGGTCTTGTCGAACGCCACGGTGTCGATCCAGCCGATGGCGTTGTTCTGGCCGAAGACGATCGAGCCCTTGTCGTCGAAGTGGTTATGGTCCGCTGCAAAACAGGAATCGATCGTTGTGAATTGCTTCGTCTTCGGGTCGTACAGCTCGATCTGTCTGGCGCTCGGACCGGGGATCGGGAAGTACTTCGCAAACTTGTTCATCGCCCCGTCTTTGCAGAACGCGGGCTGTTGTTGCGGGGCTCGAATCCGTGCCGTCACCCACACGCGCCCGTGGCTGTCCATCGTCACACTGCGGGGATCGGCCGACCGCCGCCAAATCTTCTCGTCCCCCCAGAACGGAGACGCCGGGGTGTCGGTGTCGATTGGGGGCGCGCTCGACGGAACCTTGATCTCGGTCGCGGCGTTCTCGCTCGGATCGAGCACGGCAATGATGTCGGAGCTCTGGATGGATCCGTAGACCCGCCCGTTCGCGTTCATGGTCGGCGTGCGCTCGTCGGTCGCGGCCACATCGGTCCGTCGACTGGTCGGAAAGGCCCAGTCCCACATCGAGATCACGAGGTTGCGCTCCAGGCCGGCCGGACGCGGCGGGGCCTTGGGATAGGCGCCCGCGGCGATACGATCGGTCCAATCGGCGTACGCCTTGCGCTGCGCCCCCATGCGCTTGAAGTTGGCGCTCATGCCGGGCCCATTGGGTCCCACCGTCACGTGGTGATCCCAGGCGTCAAGGCTGGACGTGTACGCGCCGAGATTCTTCGAGATTTCGCGGGTCACGAGGTCGCCCACTTGATGGCACGAGTAGCAAGCCTTGGTTTCCAGGAGCACGTCCTTGTCGGATACATCTCCTTTGGGAATCTCCATGAGGCTCAGCCAATAATTTGCCGGATACACCTGCGCGGCGGCGCGTCCGTCCGGCGCGACGACCGCTTTGAGGTCGAGCTGCTGCCCCGGCCTGCCGGCGACGCGCGCCGAGTCCACCAACCCGTACCCCCGAACGAACACCTGGTAGTTCGCTCGCGGCAGATCCGGCAGGACGTAGCGCCCCTGATCGTCGGTGACGACGATCCTGGCGAATTTCGTCGGCAGATCCGTCGTCTCGGCGATCACCCATACGCCGGCCTCTGGACCTTTCGAGCTCGTGACGAGGCCGCCGATGTCATCAGCATCAATCGCGACCGAGGCGCCGCTCCGCTGCTGCGCGTTGACCCATGTGAACGAGGCCGCCAGGACGACCGCTGCGGCCAACGAACCTGTTCTCGGATTCACACGCAATTCCATGTGCTCCTCCAGTACGTGTCTTCAGCCGCCGGCGATTGCGCGGCGCGTGCGTCAAAGCGAGCTGCGCGGACTGTGATGCCCGATCCCACGCCGGAACGTTAAGTCCGCAAACCGTGAATGTCAATCGTGCGAAATGGCTGTGCGAAATGGCTGTTGTCGAAATGGCTGTGCGAGATGGCTGTCGTGCGGGATGGCTGTCTCGACTGAAGCGGCTATTCCATTCGAAGCGCGACGACTGGATCGACGCGCGCGGCGCGCCTGGCGGGAAGCCACACGCCGAGGAGCGCGACCGCGCTCAGAACCAGCGGAACAATGGCGAACACGAGGGGATCGCGCGCGGTGACGCCGAACAGAAACGAGGCCACGACCCGCGTCAGCCCGTACGCCGACGCCACACCGATGGCGACGCCCACAAGGGCGACGCTCATTCCCTGACGGATGATCATATTGCGCACGCTGCGCGAGCCGGCGCCGAGCGCGACTCGAATCCCGATTTCCTGGGTCCGCTGCTGGACGGAGTAGGCCATCAACCCGTAGATGCCAATCGCCGCCAACACCAGCGCCGACACCGCGAAGGTGGTCAACAGGATCATGTTGAAATCCGAGCGGGCGGTCGATCGGACGACGATCTCGTCCATCGTGCGCGGCCGGGCCACCGGGAGGCCGCCGCTTGCCAGACGCAATTCCCGTTGAATGCTGGCGCTCAGCGCAGACGGCTCTCCGTGCGTGCGAACGATCCAGGCGACGGGCGTGATGTCGAGCAGGTTCGCGCTGTGGGCATCCGGCATCTGTGCCCATGGCACGTACATGATCGGTTGCGGATCCCGATTGAGGCCGCCATCACGCACATCGCCGGCGATGCCGACGATCTGCCGCCCGACGAGCTCCATCCGCGGACCGAGCCCCTTCCCGATCGTGATCCGATCCGCCAGCGGATCGCCGGTCGGCCAGAACCGCTTCGCCATCGCCTGATTGATGATCGCCACGCCGGGCGCGCCGCCTGCGTCCCGATCGGTGAACGCACGGCCCCGCACGATCGGGATCTTGAAGGCGCGGAAATAGGTCGGCGAGATCGGCGCGAATCCGCCGCCGCCGTGCGCCGGGCCGTCCAGCGGACGCCCCTCGACGATGATCGGCAGGCCAAAGCCGCCCTGAAGCGGCACGCAGCACGCTGCGCCCGCGACCTCCACGCCGGGCAATGCGTTGAGGCGTTCAGTGCCGTCGCGCATCAGTTGCGCGACGCCGGCCGTCGTCGCAAATCGCTCGCCCCTCAGCGACATGCGCATGGTCAGCACCTGGTGCGCGTCGAAGCCGGGATCGACGGCGCGCAACGCTTGGAACGTCCGGATGAACAGCGCGGCCCCCACCAGCAGCACGAGCGCCAATCCCATCTCGGCGACGACGAGCAGCGCGCGCGCCTTGTTGTGCCGAAATCCGGTGCCCGATCGGCCGCTGCTCTCCTTGATGGTCGTGTTCAGATCGACGCGCGACGACTGGAGGGCGGGAACCAGGCCGAACACGAAGCCCGTGACGAGCGAGACGATCGCCGTGAATGCGAGCACCCGCCAGTCGACGCCGACGCGGGAACCATCGAGGCCGATGCGCGGAATGTTTCCGGGGTTGACCGCCAGCAGCGCGCGGATGCCGATCACGCCGATCAGGAGCCCGAGCACGCCACCCATCGCCGAGAGCACGACGCTCTCCGTCAGCAGCTGGCGCATGATTCGCGCACGGCCGGCGCCGATCGCCGCGCGAATCGCAATCTCCCGTTTGCGGACGGTCGCGCGAACGAGCAGCAGGTTCGCGACGTTCGCGCAGGCGATCAGCAGGACGAAGCTGACGGCCCCGACCAGCACCCACAACGACGACCGGACGTTGCGGACGATGATCTCCTGCATCGCCTCGACGCCGAAGCCGCCCTGGCGACCCAGCGCGTTGGGAAACGTCTCGCGGAACTCGTTCGCGGCCTGTTGCAGCTGCGCGTTGGCGGCTGCGAGCGTAATCCCGGGTTTCAGCCGCCCGGCGGCCAGGAAGAAGTGGCCCTGCATCACGCTGTTCGGATCGATCTGAAACGGCAGCCAGATGTCGGGCGGGCCCGTCGGCGACTGAACGGCCTCCGAATCGAACGGGCCCAGGACTCCGACCACTTCGTGCGGCTCGCCGTTGAGCGAGAGCTTGCGGCCGACAACCGTCGCGTCGCCGCCGAACCGACGCTTCCAGAAGCCTTCGCTCAGGATGGCGACGCGGCCGCCGTTGGGCAGATCTTCAGCCGGGGTAAACGTGCGGCCGGCGACGACCGGAGCGCCGAACAGCCGGAAGAAGTCGGCGCTCACATGTGCGGTCGCGACCTGTTCCGGTTCACCTTCCGTGAGGTTGACCGCGCTGAATCGATACGCCGAGACGTCCTGAAACGCGCTCGTTTGCCGGCGCCAGTTGTTGAATTTCGTTGGGGAGGCTCCAGGGCCCGATCCTTGCGGCGAGGTGTTGAGAAACAGGACCAACCGGCCCGGGTCCGGGTAGGGAAGCGGCCGGAGGAGAACAGTGTCGACGACCGAAAAGATCGCGGTGTTCGCGCCGATCCCGAGCGCGAGTGCCGCAACAGCCGCAAGGGTAAAGGCCGGACTCTGCCGGGCCAGGCGCAACGAGTGGCGCAGATCCTGAAGGAATGTGTCCACGAGGGATATCCTCCAAAGAGACGTTCGCATTGCGGACTGCGGATTGCCGACTCCGGATTGAGGACTGCGGATGTCAGTCAGCCGCTCGATCGTGATCCTGCCCCCAGCGCCGCAATCAAATCCGCAATCCGCAATCATTAGACCCCGCGATGACGAGTTCGGTCTCCAGCCCAACGCCGGCCGGCGCAGCCAGGGATGCACGTGGACCTCACAGGCGCTCTACCTTGTCCGGGCACTTGACTGGCGCCGTCTGGACCTCCTATTTTCAGCGGCACATATGCCGATCTCATTCATTCGTCACCCCGGTCTCTCCGGTCCCTTCGGGGCCCTCATGGACGAGTACGCGCGGGCCGCCGAGGATTTCTGCGGTGTGGTGGAGAGCTTCGACCCTGCGAGATTCCTGACGGAACACCCGTCGAACAGCCCGACCACGATCTCTCCGCAAGCCATCTGCGCGCACGTGTGCGGCGCCGCGCACCGCTACGCGCACTACATCCGGAAGGCGCGGGGACTGGACTTCGTCGAGCGCTACGAGCTGGAACCGTCCCGGATCGGCTCGCCGCAAGACGTGCGCCGGCTGCTCGCAGAGGCAATCACCTTTACCGAAGCTACAGTCGAGCCTCTGCTAGGCGCAACCGAGGAAGAAATCCAGAGGCTCTCGTTCACGGTGCGTTGGGGTCCACGATACGACCCGGAGATGATCCTGGAGCATGCAGTCTGCCACCTGTTGAGACACCGGCGGCAGCTCGAACGCTGGTAGCTGTCAGCTCGATGCGATGACGTGGCGTCATCCGGATCCGCGAATCACGAGCGGCCTGTCTCGCGCGGCGGCAACAGTACTCCGCGCGCCACGAGATGATCGACCGGCAACGCTCCGGCGTCGCGCGTCAGCGTTGCAGACGGGTGCGCGGAACCTCAGACGTTCGCCGTCAGCGCCTCGTGCATCGGGCGCCCCGCTTCGAGCGCCATCAGGATCTTGTCGGCGGTGACCGGCGCACGACGGAACACCTCGTCGCCAACCGCCGCGGCAATGGCGTTCACGACTGCGCCGAATCCGGCGCCGACCGGCGACTCGCCCACGCCGCGCGCACCGACCGGTGTCTCCGGATCGGGCAGATTGACGGCCGCCCATTGCATGGTCGCCGGCGCATCGAGAATCGTCGGCGGCTTGCTGAGGTAGAACCGCTTCGCCAGCGGGACTCCGTAGTGCTGGTCGTACACCCAGTGCTGGCCGTAGGCGTGCCCGAAACCCAGCATGACGCCGCCCAGAATCTGGCCGCCAAGGTTTCGGGGATGAATGACGGTCCCGACATCGGCGACCGCGACGAAGTCGAGCACTTTGTAGGCGCCGGTGTCGACGTCGACCTCGACCTCGGCGAAGCCGGCGACGTAGGACTTCGACGTGCCGTCGCGACCGTAGTTGTCGCGCGCCACGCCCATCAGGCCCTGACCGGCGAGCGCGGTGGCCGACCGCTTGGTGTAGTTGTTGATGTCGGCCGGCAGCTCGTGTCCATCGTACGGGCCGCCGAGCTCGATCGCCTTCTGCGCTGCTTGCGCGAACGTCAAACTGCGGCCGCCGCCTGACACGCGCTCGCTGGCCACCTGATACGATTCGGCGCTCCCGCCGAGTGCCTTTGCCGCGATCTCCTGGAGTTTCTTCTTTGCATCGGTTGCCGCCGCATGTGCCGCGCGCGTCATCGCATGAGTCGTCTGGCTGCCGCCCTGACCGCACGTGTTCGGCACGTTCTTCGACGTGTTGCCCCAGGTCACATCAACTTTCTCCCAGGGCACGCCGAGCACCTCGGCGGCGACGCGATGCACGTCGAAGACCGACTCGGTGCCGAGATTGCCGATGCCGGACTGGATCATCAGGCGGCCGTCCGGCTTGATGACGAGGAGCCCGTCGAATCCCATCGATCCGGCCGAGTAGGCGCTGACGGCCACGCCGATGCCGCGCACCGTCGAGCCGGTACGCTGCCCGCTCCGCGCCTTCCGCTCCTGCCATTTGAACAAATCGGCGCCTTTGTCCAGCGCCTCCTTGAGAAAGGCGCTGGTCGCGTAGGTCTGGCGCCCGCGGGCGTTGGGCGCGCCGAACGGGGCTTTGCCCTCGGGCGCGTTGATGCGGTGAATCGCCACCTCGTCGATCCCGAGCTTGCGCGCCGCCTTTGCCATCACCGGCGCCATGAGCGCGTTGCCCTGCAGTCCCCCCGGCGCGCGCTGCGCGCCGCGCGGCGGCGTGTTGGTCAGAACCGTCAGCGTGCGCCAGCGCATCGCCATCGGCTGGTAGCACAGCGAGATGTGATCGCCGGCCGACCGCGAGTCGCTCACGACGTCGTACGGTCCGTTGTCGACGACGATGAACCCGTCGAGCGCGGTGATGCGGCCATCCTTGCGGAAGCCGACTTTCACGCGCGAGTGCAGCGCCGGACGCGCCCGTCCGATGTGATGCTCGTCGTCTCGCGTAATGCGCATCATCACCGGCGCGTTCGCCTTCTTCGAAAGCAGCGCGGCGACCGCCGTGAACACGGAAGACGATCCCTTGCTGCCGAAGCCGCCGCCGGTGTATTCGCTGATGATCACCACGTTGGCGGGATCGATGCCGACCCACCGCGCGACGGCGCTCACGGTCCGCATCGTGCTCTGCGTCGAGCAGTGCATGTAGAGCTTGCCGTTCTGCCAGTAGGCCATCGCCGTCCGCGTCTCGAGCGGCTGATGGCTCGTGTTGTTGCCGACGAAGGTCTCGTCGAGGACGAGGTCCGCCTGTTTGAAGCCCGCTTCCAGGTCGCCCGCCTGCCACTCGTCGGTGTGTTTGCCGAGCGGCAGCTGGCCATCCTTGGCGGCGGCGAAATCCTGCTCGGTCCACTTCAGTTCCTCGACCCTGGGCCCTGACGGCGGCGGGGCAGCGCCGCCCGGCGGGCCGGCCGGAGCCGGCGCCGGTCGCACCCAGACGTTACCCTGGGTTCGGGCGTTCGCGCTTCCCGGCCGCAGGCTCTCGATGGGATCCACGACGAAGGGCAACGGCTCGAAGTCGATCCGGATCTTCTCGATCGCTTCGGTCGCCGTCGCCTCGTCCACCGCCGCCACGGCAAGGACCGGGTCGCCGACGTAGAGCGGCTCGTTCGTCAGGCCACGTTCGCTGAGCGTGCTCGCGATGATGCCTTCGCCGAGGTTGGCGCCTTCCACGACCGCCGGCAAATCGTCGACGGTCAGAATCGCCTTCACACCGGGCATCGCCGCGGCCGCGCGCGTGTCGATCCGTACGACCCTGGCATGCGGCATCGGGCTCAGGAGCAGCTTGGCGAACAGCATCCCGTCGACACGGTAGTCCTCCGCGTATTTCGCCTTCCCTGTCACCTTGGCGATGAGGTCGGGTGTCGTGTAATTGTGGCCAACGAGCTTGTTCGTCTTGTTCTCAGGCATGCCCACTCCTCCGCATCTGCTCAGCGCCGGGGCGGAAACCGGAAGTGACGCGAACATACGCCCAATCCGCGCGGCTTTCAACGATCATCCCGCGTGGCCGGGCCTTTCGACTCACCGCTCATGCGGAAGTCCGAGAACACGCCCACGAGCGCACGAAAGACACGCAAACCACGAAAGACACGAAACGATCTATTTCGCCGCCGGCCTGCCCTCCGCCGGCCCAGCGGTCGCCGCGACCCCTTCCTCGGCCGCGATCGTCCAGTCGAGGTTGGCCGACTCCACGGCAAGAAAGAACGGGCGTGGATCCTCGCTGACATAGGTCGTGTCGCGTCCCACGCCTCGCGCGTCGACCGCCAGGACGAGCGGTCGTCCGCTGACGTCGCTGTGGACCGTCACGCGAAACACTCCGGTGCCTGGCGCTGCCTCATTCCTGGTTTCCCAACGCAGACGAAGCGAGCCGGTGTCGCTGATGAACGGTTCGGTCTGCATCGACCCGTGGCCGGACCACGACCCGAGCTTGCGCCAGACGACTGCTGGAGTTCGCGCGCGGGGGGCCTCGTCGCGGCACGACGCGTTGAGAAGGGCGATGCCGACCAGGACGAGAATCGACAATCGTGGCGTCCGGTAATCCGGCAGCTGGATTCGAGGATCCATTCGCGGTCAGCAGATTACTTGACTGCGAGTCGATCCTGAAGCCAAAGCGCGCCGCGAACGTCGGCCCGGTGCGGTTCGTTTGAGAGTTACGCTGATCAGCCTCGGCCAGGGCTTCGCGGTCCGCCGTAGCTTCGGCGAACGCGGAAGTCTTCGCGCTGCGGCGTCGTGCAAACGGTTTTCAGCCTGCTTTTCGAGCGGCCGGTACAAGGTGCTCGAGCTGAGTGTCGGTGATCGCGTCGCCGCCGTTCTCGAGGGAGAGCTGCCGCATGCCCTCGAACGCCTGCTGATCGAAGGGGAATCCCTGCTCGTAGATGGCGTGGAGCTGCTCGCTCAGGATTTCGCGCCGATGCAGAATCGTGGCGTCATCGACGAGTCCATCCTGGATTTCAGTGAGCAACTCGCGATAGCGCTCGCACATCAGCCACAAGCGGTGGGCGAGCAAACGATGGGAGTGCACGCGCGCATCGACGCCGTACGCGACCATCATCGCGTGAACGGCGAATGCCGCGCCCGCGATCACACCGGCGGCGATTTGATATTCACGCCCCGGGCGGAACAGGCTCAGCACAATCGAACCGGTCGCAAGCGCGAGCAACGCGAGCATCGCCATCTTCGCCTTGAGCGCGGTGGCGGCGAGCCGGTCGCCAGCACGTGCATGGGCGGTGTAGTTCTGCACGACCACACCAAAATTGAGACGGAGATGCTCGACGACGCTCAGAGAGAACATCGCGATACACGGCACGCAAGGGCCGAGCCACGCAAAAAACGCCGATTGTCGGCAGTCACACGACTCATTCCAGTGAGAAGGCGTACCGTTACACAGCTACCTGTACAGGAATGCTCCAGCAACGTGGCCCAGTCGGCGCGGCAGCCAGTGGTAGAGATGAATACTGAAAGCGGGAAACGTCGGATATTTTGCGACGCTTGACGGCGGACGCCTCGTCGTTGTATATAACTACTCGATTATGCAACCAATGAGTTATGAAGGGCTCGACGCGACGTTCGCGGCGCTCGCCGATCCCACGCGGCGGGCGATCCTGGCCCGGCTCGCCTCTGGCGAGGCGTCGGTAACGGAGCTGGCCGCTCCATTCGCGATGAGCCAGCCGGCGATCTCCAAACACCTGAAGGTCCTCGAGCGCGCAGGCCTCGTTTCGCGCGGCCGCGACGCGCAGCGACGGCCGCGGCAGCTCGAGGCCAAGCCGCTCGCAGAAGCCAACGAGTGGCTGGAACGCTACCGCCAGTTCTGGGAACACTCCTTCCGGCGCCTCGATGCGCTGCTCGAGGAGCTGAAGGCCAAGGAGAAGAAACGTGGACACGCCAAGCGAAAGGGAGATCACCGATGAAGAATACCGGAACATTGGAAGTGACGACGCCCACGGAGCGGGAGATCGTGCTGACACGCGTCTTCGATGCTCCACGCAGCCTGGTTTTTGATGCGATGACCAAGCCCGAGCTGCTCAGGCGCTGGTTCGGCCCCAGGGGGTGGTCGCTGGTGGTCTGTGAGGTCGATCTGAAGGTGGGCGGCGCATGGCGCTTCGTGCTGCGTGGCCCCGACGGCACCGAGATGGGGATGCGCGGCGTTTACCGCGAGATCGTGCCGCCCGAGCGGTCCGTCCATACCGAGTCGTTCGACGACTTTCCGGGCGAGTCGCTCGTGACGACGACCCTCGTCGAACAGGGCGGAAAGACGAGGCTGACGGGCACGGTGCTGTACCCCTCCCAGGAGATTCGCGACATGGTGATCAAATCCGGCATGGAGCATGGCGCGGCCGAGACCTACGACAAGCTTGCTGAGTACCTGGCGTCTATTGCATGACGCTCCGGGATGCGCTGCGGGCAGAATGCTGCTGCCGGGGGGATGCCCCGAGCGGCGAGCGTAGAAAAAGATTCATCCCGATGTGTCGATTTCGCGCGCCCTCAAACGACAGGTACCTATGAGCCTCATCACCGATCTCAAGTTTGCGGCCCGGTCGCTGGCCAGAGTCAAAGGCCTGGCGATCACGGTCATCCTCACTCTGGCGCTTGGCATTGGCGCCAATGCGGCGATCTTCAGCGTCGTCCGGGGGGTCCTGCTGCGACCGCTCGTCAACAAGGATGAAGATCGCCTGATCTACATTCGCCAGAGCGCACCCGGCATCGGCGCCGAGAATGCCAAGTTCTCGGTCCCGGAGATCCGGGATCTCCGCGCGACGATCAGGACGCTGACCGCCTTTGGCGACTTCTCGACGATCGACTTCACGATGATTGGCCTCGGCGAGCCTCGCGTCGTGCGCGCCGGCGTCGTCGGCGGGTCGTACTTCGATGTCATGGGCCTGCGCGCGGTGCGGGGCCGCCTGCTCAACGCGACAGACGACGGGCCCCAGGCGGCGGGCGCTGCGGTGTTGACCCATCGGTTCTGGACCACCGCGCTGGCCAGCGACCCGAGCCTCATCGGAAAGACCATCAGGCTCGGCGATCGCCCGGCGACGATCGTCGGCGTGGTCGAGCCGTCGGTCCCATACCCGTCGCAAACCGAGATCATCGCGAACATCGTCACGAGCCCGCACCACCTGTCGGCGACGATGGTGGAAGGCCGCGTGCACCGGATGACGGATCTGTTCGCGCGGCTCGCGCCGGGCGCCGACCTCGACGCGGCGCGGGCGGAGTTGCGCGCGGCTCACGCGGCGATGATCGATCAGCACCGGGAGTCGTATGCAAAGAAGGCCGACTTCCGAATCGACGCGGTGCGGCTGCGCGATCAGATCACGTCGCCGGCGCGGACCATCCTTCTGGTGCTGCTCGCGGCGTCGGCGCTGATCTTCGTGATCGCGTGCTCGAACGTCGCCAACCTGATCCTCGCGCGATCCGTACGGCGCGAAGGCGAGCTGGCGATTCGCGCGGCGCTTGGCGCCGGCGCGGGCGCGCTGCGCCGTACGCTGCTCGCGGAGAGTGTGCTGCTGTGCGGCGCGGGCGCTGCGCTCGGCGTCCTCATCGCCCGGCCGATGGTCGCCATTCTGGCGCGTTATGCATCGCGCTTCTCGGTTCGCGCGCTGGACCTCACGGTTGATGCGACGCTGCTGTGGGTTGGCGTCGGCCTGGCGTTGGTGTCCTCGGTGCTGCTCGCGTTCGTTCCGAGGCTGCCGTCTGCCGACGCGTCGAACGGCGCTGGCCTGTCGAACGGCAGCGTGCGGATCACGTCCGGCACGAACCGGCGTCTGCGACTGTTCGCTGTCACGCAAATCGCCGCGTCGTTCGTGCTCCTCGCTGGCGCCGGCACGCTGATCACGACGCTGTTCGCGCTGCAGCGCGCCCGCACGGGCATGAACACGCACAACGTCCTGGCGCTGCACGTGCCCGTCAACTATGAGCGGCCGCCGGCGCAGACACTGCCGCTGTACAAGGAAGCAGTGCGGCGCATCAGCGCATTGCCCGGCGTGGAATCGGTCGCCGTGGGCACGCTCGTGCCGTGGCGCGAGGCCGGTGCGTTCTTCTCCGCGCAATTCATGGTCGAGGGGTATGCCAAGGCCGACGGCGAAGACGATCCGCGCGGCAAGTTCCGCACGGTGTCGCCCGGCTTCTTTGCGGCGCTCGGCGTGCCAATCATCGCCGGCCGCGA
>Ga0137394_10002066_pt1 | contig 14792 bp, 14 predicted proteins | sample czobulk116metaG_FD_108278 | JGI IMG/M metagenome (GOLD analysis project Ga0137394, IMG submission 108278) | Vadose zone soil microbial communities from Angelo Coast Range Reserve, California, USA - czobulk1.16 metaG | ecosystem: Environmental > Terrestrial > Soil > Vadose zone | place: USA...
CGCACGACAATAGACAAAGACCCTCACCTCGGCGAGAAACACGTTGAGCGCGTCAGGCGTATTTGTCTCGCACTGCCAGAGACGTGGGAAAAGCTCTCGCATGGCGAACCAACCTTCTTCGTTCGCAAGCGAGTTTTCGCAATGTGTTCTACTAATCATCACAACGATGGACACTATGCAGTTGTAATCCCGGCGGCGATTGGTATCCAGGCGGCACTAATCGAAGCAAACCCGAAAAAGTTCTACAGACCGCCTTACGTTGGAGGAGCAGGCTGGGTCGGCATCGAGCTTCCTCGCGTGAAGGACAAAGAGTTGGCTTTGCATATACAGGAAGCGTGGCGACTGATTGCTCCGGAAAAATTGCATGCAGCTCTCGATCAGAAGTAATCACAACACGAACCTTTTGCGCAAACACGCAAGCTAAAGCTTGTACTCTAAACGCCTGAATTCGCACGATTGTGTGAAATTTAGGGTTACTTCGTGGATCGTTCTTAACCTTGTGTGTGAGCGCGCCAGACGTCAAATTAGTGCAATATCGAATTCTGTTCTTCCTGTTGCCGGCTCCCGGTCTTTGTTATGCTGATCGCCAATGCTAAACGATTTGCTTGGAGCGATCTGGCGACGCGTGCCGCGAAGACTGCGACGTTGGACCATGCGACTAAGTCAACATCAATTTGCTGTTACAGCCGGAGCAGTCATCACCGATGAGCGTGGCCGCGTGTTGTTGCTCAAACACCGTTTTCGACCCGGCACGGGCTGGGGAATGCCCGGTGGTTTTATGGTTGAAGGCGAACAACCGGAGGATGCTTTGCGCCGTGAGCTACGCGAAGAGGTTGGGCTCGAAGTTGAAAAAGTGAAACTGTTTACCACGCGGGCTTTCAAGGTTCCCCGGCAGGTCGAGATCATATTCACCGCCCAGGCTATCGGAGATACCAGCGAACTCAATTATGAAATCCAGAAAGCAGGCTGGTTTCTCCTGAACGAATTACCTCCGGAGTTACCGAAAGATCAGGCGCAGCTGGTAAAACGCGCGGTCAATGATGGAGCGCAACTACAGGATTGATGTATGCTGTCCGCCGTAAAAAAATGCAGTGATGAGTACTGAGTCCTGAGTACTGAGATCGTCGGCGCGGTCTGAGGCAGAAGTTTTGAGTCGTCAACTCAGTACTCAGCACTCAGTACTCATCACTAAACAAGTGGGAGAAGAAAATGGTTGATCTGATTCCGTCGTCCGAGACTGTCATGGAAATCCTGAAGCGCACCGGCGCTTTTCGTGAAGGCCACTTCGTCTATCCCAACGGCAAGCATTCACCGCATTACTTTCAAATGCCCCTGGCGTTTCGCTACTACGATACTGCGCGCGTGTTGGCAGTGGGCTTAAGCAGGAAGTTTCGTGTGGATCGCGACATTTCGAGCCAGTTGCCAAAGGTTGCAATTATCAGTCCCAGCTCGGGAGGCATTCCGGTGGCCTTCGGCGTCCGCGATGCGCTGAGCGCGGAACAGATTTACTGGGCCGAGCAGGAAGGCGGCAAAAGAATGTTTCGGCAGTACATCAATAAAGGCGAGGTGAACCCCTGCATTATCGTTGACGACATAATCAGAAGCGGCTCCGCAATCGAAGAGACGGCCGCGCTGGTGAAGGCGCTCGGCTCGAACGTCATTGGTTGCGGCGCCATAGTCCGTTTCACTTCCGCGCCAGACAAGCTGGGCGCCGTCCCGATCAGATCGCTGGTTGAGTTTGACGCTCATATGTATGACAGCGGCGACGCCTGCAGTGATTGCCGCAAGGATGCGCCGCTCGAGCATGTTCGGTTTTAGAGGGCAGAAAGCAGAAGGCAGAAAGCAGAAGGCAGAAAGCAGAGAACTTTTAAGAGTCGCTCGATGGGGCGAACCTTCTGGGGTTAGCCATCATGCCTGACAACATACGGCCTACTTCTTCATACCCGCTGGTCAGATGATCATGATTTTCTTTGGACATGTAACCGCAATCCAGGGCGAAATCCAACCAGACCTGTGTCTCAGTTGCCTCGCCATCACAATCCGTTAGCTTGTTGACAAGCATGTTCGGATATCGTCGCTTGCGAAAACCTTCAGCCAAGTTTGCAGCAACGCTCCGAGAAGAACGTCGTATCTGATCGGTTAGTGAGTAGACTTCTTCTCTTGGGAAATTCCTTGAGAGATGGAAGATTTCCATTGCAAGGCGATAAGCAAGTTGAAAGACTTTGAGATCTCGATGACCGCGAAACATGTGACGCTCCTTTCGAATGAATAGTTCATGTTTAAGAGGTTAGGGTGTGTTGCTGCCAGCGATTTTGCTTTCTGCCTTTTGCCTACTGCCTTCTGTTCTTCAGATTTCATGACGGTTCTCGAGCGCCTTATCCATCGTCACTTCATCCACGTATTCAAGGTCACTGCCCACCGGCATCCCCATCGCAATCCGCGTCACTCGCAGGCCGAGGGGTTTGAGCAGGCGGCTGATGTAGTTTGCAGTGGCCTCGCCTTCGGTGGTGGGATTGGTGGCCAGAATAACTTCACTCACCTCAACCCCATCGTTGTTTTCCGGCTTGAGGCGGGGCAGAAGATTCTTGAGATGAAGTTCGTTTGGACCAATGTGGCGAATGGGCGAGAGACTGCCATGAAGCACGTGGTAGACGCCTTTGAAGCTGCGAGTTCTTTCCACGGCCACCATGCTATGTGGTTCTTCAACAATACAGATCACGGAGTGATCGCGAGAAGTTGAAGCACAGATCCGGCAAGGATCCACGTCAGTGAGGTTGTTACATACAGAGCAGAGAACAATTCGCAGTTTTACTTCGCGGATGGCCGTCATCAAACGTTCGAGTTCAATTTCGGGCGTGCGCATGATGTGAAACGCCAGCCGCTGCGCAGACTTGTGTCCGATACTGGGCAGGCGCTTCAATTCATCGATTAGCTTGGTGACGGGTTCTGCGTATTCTAACATTTTGAACTTGGTACTTTGAACTTAGTACTTTGAGCTTAGACCTTAGAATCTGAACTTAGAGATTGCGCGTAACTACCAGGTTCAAGAACAAAGCACAAAGTACTAAGTTCAAAGTACAAGTTTCATCCTGGATTATCCGAGCAAGCCACCAAGGCCCGGGGGCAACATCCCGCCCAACTTACCCTTCATTGCCTCGTCAACTTTGCGGTTCGCTTCGTTGATGGCAGCGAGGATCATGTCCTGAAGCATTTCGACGTCGCCTTCTTTGACAGCTTCCGGATCGATCTTCAACGAAACGATTTCATGGTTGCCCTTCATCGCCACATTCACCACTCCACCACCGGCTGAAGCCTCTACGCGCAGTTCCTCCATCTCCTTCTGCATTTTCTCCTGCATCACCTGCGCCTGCTTCATCATCTGTTGAATGTTAAATCCGCCAGGAAATTTCATTGCGCGCACCTCTCTTGCCGTCCGTTTATTGTCTAATAACGTTTGAAAGCATCGTAACTTTCCTTAGATACGAATGCAACGAGGCTGATACCACAATTATGAAGGCCTTATAGGACCAATAAGTCGTATAGGTCCTATTAGTCGCTACCCCTGGCGACTTGCCATCTGTTATAAGCTTTGCAAAATGATGGAACCCGAATCACACCGAGCCGTCGCTGACGAACGCATCCTTAAAGCGCAAATCAACCTCTATTACGACCTGCACAAACCCGCGGTGTTACCTGCACCGCTGCTGATTGCGCTGCACGGGTATGGAGCAAACAAGCGGCAGATGGGCCGCGAGGCGCAACAGATGGCGCCGGAGAATTTCGCAATTGCTTCGTTGCAGGGTTTTCATCAGCACTTAAAGGAACCGAAAGAGCCGGGCGGCCCTTTGCGTTTCGGCTTTGGCTGGTTGACTAACTTTCACCCGGAAGACTCGGTCGCGATTCATCACCAGGCACTTTTGGATTTGATCCAAACACTGGCTGACGAAGGCGTCGCCGACCCGAAGCGAGTTTTCCTGCTTGGGTTCTCCCAAACATGCGCCCTTAACTATCGCTTCGCGTTTACACATCCGGATCGCCTTCGCGGTGTCATCGGAATCTGCGGGGGCCTCCCGGGCGACTGGGAGACGAGCGTGGTCTACAAACCGACTCAGGCCGCGGTATTTCACCTGGCCGGAACGCGAGACGAATATTATCCGCCTGAGCGCGTGGCCGATTACGAAGAACGATTGCGACTGCGCTCAGCAAGTGTAGAGCTAAGAAGCTACGATGCAACGCATGAATTTGTACCGGCAATGCGCGAAGATGTAAGGACCTGGCTGGATGAGCATGCAGAGTAAACAGAAATGGGCGACTCATCAGCGGAAGCTGCTCGTCACAGCGTTTTGCGTGATGCTGCTGTCGGCGGCCGGTTGTCAGAGGCCATCCGCGCGACGCGCCTCAGCAGTTGTCATACCACCACCACCGTCTTTAGCGAAGCCGCTGCCGGCAAACGCTTCACCGCAACTCAAACTATTGATCGAAGCAGCAATCGAGCAGAGTAAAGTTACTACTGGTTACGATCCGTCATGGGTCAAAATTGATTATCCCAATGGCGATGTTCCGAGCGATACCGGCGTTTGTTCGGATGTTCTCGTGCGCGCTTTTCGCAAGGCAGGTATCGATTTGCAAAAGGAAGTTCATGCAGACATGACGCGCGCGTGGTCGGAATATCCAAAGAAATGGGGAGCAAGCGGAACGGACACCAACATCGATCATCGTCGAGTTTTGAATCTGATGACTTATTTCGATCGTCAGGGGAAGTCTCAGCCGATCACCAACAATCGCGCGGACTATCTTCCCGGGGACGTGGTGGCCTGGGACTTAAGCGACGGTCTCGAGCATATCGGGATCCTTACAAATCTTTCATCCGAACCGGATCAGCATTACCTGATTGTGCACAACATTGGATCGGGCGCGAAAATTGAAGACGTGCTGATGGCATGGAAGATTGTGGGCCACTATCGCTATTTTTAGGGAGAGTGCTCATAGGTGCTATAAGTCCTATAGGTCCTATCAAATCCTATGAGGCCAAGCTGCTTGCTCCCGCGATCGACTGCCATTATAGTCGTTGCCGCCAGACAGCATTCAGCTCCTATTGCTCCATAAGGACAAACAAAAAACCATGTGGCGTAATTCACTCTCGGTCGCTCTTCTGCTTGCCGCGATCGTTCCGCTATCGGTACAAGCTCAAAGTTCGCCAAAGCCAAACAAACGGAAAGCGCCGATCATCGCGGCCATTCGAGCCGTACTCGATGCACAACGCGACGCCTGGAATCGCGGAGACATTGAAGGCTACATGGATGGGTATGCACGCTCCGAAGACACGGTTTTCGTTTCCGGCGATAACGTCACCCGCGGTTGGAAGACGGTACTCGATCGTTACCAGAAAAACTACAACTCTCGCGAAAAGATGGGCACGTTAACTTTTTCTGATCTCGAGATCACGCTGGTTGGGAATGACGTGACGATCGTTCTGGGCCGTTGGCATTTGAAACGGACCACCGACGAGCCGCATGGGAGATTTACGCTGATCTTCCGAAAGACAAAGCAAGGCTGGAAGATCGTTCACGATCATACTTCGTCGGCCTAACGGAACCGACTGTGTGAAAACCCAAAGTACGTAAGATAATTTGCAGGTTAGGAAGGGGGCATGACCCCGTCCGAGCGCCGACGGCGCGACTCGTTGGACTATTATTTCAAGGGAAAATCGGCAGATTGATAGCTGAATGAACCATTCGCGCCGTCGGCGCTCGAGCGGGGTCATGCCCCCTTCCTAACCGCGAGCTGGGACTTCAGCATGGGGAGCAATGCGCCGTTAATACCACATCTTGACTGAGGACACCCAAACAACTTTGCCTCCCTCACTCGCCGAACTCGAGCGCGAGGTTGAGCAGCGCAGCGCTGTGTTCAAGAAAGAACTCGGCCTCTTCGATCTGGTTCTCACTCAGATTGTTTTTGTGGTTGGCACTATTTGGGTCGGCTGGGCGGCCAAGCTCGGCGATCACCAGATGGTCTTCTGGCTGCTCGCCATCGTCACCTTCTATCTGCCGCTGGCCGCTGTCGTTATCTTTCTCAATCGTTTGATGCCATTGGAAGGCGGAGTCTATCAATGGGCCAAGCTGGCCTTCAACGACTTCGTAGCGTTCATGCTGGCGTGGAACCTATGGATATTTGGCATCCTGGTAATGTCAGGAATCGGACTCATCATTAAGAAGAACATTGCCTACGCCATTGGACCACGCGCGGACTGGATGCATGAGAACAAGTTGATGACTACGCTCATCTGCACTTTGCTCATGGTCATGATGATCGCAGCATCCAGGCGGGGCTTAGCGCTGGGAAAGTGGGTCCAGAATTTTGGCGGGGCGCTATTGCTATTAACCTTCGCGACTTTGATCCTGCTGCCATTTATCACCGCCGGCCGGGGCACGCTTGCTAACTATCACCCGTTTTCGACCAGCTTCCCGGAGTTGAGCACCTACAACATAAACGTTTTTAGCAAACTTGCGGTCGGGGCGCTCTCTGGCTTTGAATACATCGCCATTCTCGCCGGTGAATGTCGCGCGCCGGCGCGCAATATCAGTCGCTCCGTCGTGATCTCTGCCCCGATCATCGCCTTGATGTTTATCCTGGGCACTGGCTCGGTGCTGGCTTTTGTCTCCCCGGACAAAGTCGACCTCATCGGTCCGATTCCGCAAGTGCTCAGTATTGGTTTCAGTTCATTTGGTTGGGTGTCAATACTCATCTCACTCACGATTTTCGGCGTGGCTGCCCGGCAGATCGCGTTGATGAGTATTTACTTCGCCGGCAACACTCGTTTGCCGATGGTCGCAGGCTGGGACAATTTGTTGCCGGCTTGGTTCGCGCGTTTGCATGAGCGCTATCGCACGCCAGTGAACTCGATACTCTTTGTGGGCCTTGTAACGTTGGCATTCAGTCTCGCGAGTCTGATTGGCGTAAAGGAACAAGAGGCGTTTCAGTTACAAGACAATGCTGCTACAACTTTCTATGCTTTGATCTACATGGTGCTCTTTGCAATCCCGCTGGTCGCGATCAAGCGGTTCGGCGTTAAGGCTCCGCTTTGGCTCAAGGTTGCGTCGGTGTCGGGCTTTGTAGTGTCGGTCGTGGCTGGTTTCTTTACCTTGATTCCTATTACCAGTGTCAGCAGTAACTTGATGTTTGCGCTCAAGATCATCGCGGTCGTGTTGGGTGCTAACGTAATCGGAGTCGCGCTTTACAAGCTTCGCACGAACCCGGCTCCCAGGCTTATGCCATCTCAATAATGCTGGCCTTCAACTCAATCCTGTGATAAATGCTCCGGCACAAAACGCGATTTAGATCCTAACCCCAAAAAGGAGCCTATAAATGAACAAGATAAACTTCGGACGGGTCGTGCTCGGTGGTCTACTGGCCGGACTAGTGCTAAACATCGGCGAGTGGCTGCTGAACGTCAAGGTGTTGGCAAGTCAGATGCACGAGTTCTCGATCAAACATAACTTTCCCCCTGAACCTCCGGGCAACGCAATCGCCGTCGCTGTGGGGCTGACATTTGTCATGGGCATTGTGCTTGTGCTGGGCTATGCCTGCATCAGAACACGCCTCGGTCCGGGCATAAAGACCGCCCTCATCGCCGGACTCTTCGCGTGGTTTGGTGTTTACTTTTACTGCGGGACCATAAACAGCGTGTTCATGGGTCTTTCCAGTAGGACCATTATATTTCTGCTGGTGTGGGGACTTGTTCAATACTCGTTGGGCGCGATTGCGGGCGCCTGGCTGTACAAAGAATGATCCAAAGCAAACGCGCCAGGGTTTAAGCTCGCAGGATCAAAGTTGGCAAGTTCACTAGCCGTTGTTAACTGCTCACAACTCGTCACTCTTGCCGGGCCTGCTCGTCCGCGAGTCGGCCCGGAGATGCGCGAGCTTTCGATCGTGGCCGGGGGCGCGATGCTGGTGGCCGGCGGGCAAATCACGAAGGTCGCCCCGCGCGAAACGATCGAATCCCTGATTGGCTCCGACTGCGAAGTGATCGACGCGGGCGGTCGCGTCGTCATGCCGGGATTTGTGGACGCGCATACGCATCCCGTATTTGCCGGCACCAGGGTTGCCGAGTTTGAAGAGCGTGCCGGAGGCGCAACCTACCAGGAGATCGCCGCACGGGGTGGGGGAATTCAATCGACTGTGCGCGCGACCCGCGAGGCAAGTCTAGATGAACTGGTCACCGCCGGAAAGCGGTACGCGAATTGGTTTTTGCGCACAGGCACGACAACGGTCGAAGCTAAGTCAGGTTACGGCCTGACGCTGGCAGATGAGTTGAAGATGCTGCGGGCTATCGAGCGTCTTAGTCGTGAAACACCGCTTCGCTACGTGCCCACGTTTCTTGGCGCTCACGACATTCCTCCGGAATACAAATCGCGTAGTGAACAATATGTATCGCTAATCGTGGAGGAGATGTTGCCGCGCGTCGCGCAGGAGAAACTCGCGGAATACTGCGACGTCTTCTGCGAAGACAGGGTCTTCACGAACGATGAGTCATGGAAGATTCTCTCCGCGGCGCGTTGCCATGGTCTCGGTTTGCGTATTCACGCGGATCAGTTGTCACTCTCCGGTGGCGCGCAATTAGCGGCCGAACTGCAGGCGGTGACGGCTGATCATCTGGAGCATACCGACGCCAATGGAATTGCGGCGCTTCAATCTGCAGGCGTTCAACCTGTGCTCCTGCCAGGGTCGGTCTATGCGCTGGGTTCGAATCGTTATCCGGCAGCGCGCGAGATGATCGAGGCCGGCCTCGCAGTGGTGTTGGCCACGGATTTCAATCCAGGTTCTTCGCCAACGCCTTCGATGACCACGATTCACTCCATCGCATCCACACAGATGCGGATGACACCGGCGGAATCAATCACTGCTTCAACCATCAACGCGGCGTATTCCCTCAATCGCGGCGACCAAATCGGCTCACTCGAAGCAGGCAAGCTGGCCGATTTCGTGATTCATGATTGCGAAGACTACCGTGAACTCGCTTACTTTTTTGGCGTCGAGCATCCGTGGAGAACCTATGCGGGTGGGGAATTGGTTTATGAGCGAAACTCTATCAACCCTCAGCCCGCGGTAGCGGGCGACAGTGTTTAAGGTTATCTGTGAACTGTCGCCCGCTACCGCGGGCTGGGTCTCTCGCTCCTCGGTTCCTGGGGTTCCGCTCCGCTCCACCCCCAGGCTCTACGCTGTCGCCCGCTAACGCGGGCTAGGTTGTTCGTCGCCGAACGACTTTTTGTGCAAAGCCCCCTTCCGTGAAACTCCGTTGAGTTCGTGGATAGTTTTTGCCTGCGGTTAGCTTCTGAGTCTGCGATTAAGTTTTCTTTAAGAATTTAATTGACGCCCCAACGCTTGTATTTTATTATCCCCCTCAACACTGGAAAGGAGGTGATTCTAATATATGAGTTTTTATCACAGTGAGGTGGCTGCGGCCTGACCTCTGAACCCAGAATTAACTCGTTAGGATAAGGTTCAGTAGTCTTACTGCTTGGTGCTCCTCCTTTTCAGGAAGCGCATACAGTCAGCCTCAGGCCAATCCCAACAGTTCACCGGAAGCCGTTCGCGCTTAAGCGTGGGCGGCTTCTTTTCTTTCGAGGGCTCACCCCTCATCCCTTGACCACAATCGAATGCAATGAGAGATTAGAATTCCTCAAAAACAGTCTGGAGAATTTTCTGTTGTCATCCGCTGATTCCCCCGTGTTCTACGATCCAGCTGGACGCCGTTGGCGGCGGGTGCGCCGAACCTGGCTGGCGCTCGCTATTCTGGTTACTTTTCTGGCAGCAATCTTCATTGCCAGCGTGCTCATCAATCCAGTACTTCCCAGGTTTAATATCCACCCAGTCGCGAGTTTGCCGCATACGTCCGATATCAAGCCTAAGGCACTAAACGTTCCCGCCAACCCCAGTCAACAAAAAGCAAAAAAAGCTCGAGAAGAGTTGCAACACGCGCTCGCCACAACGAAGCGGATCGTGCCGGGCAAACGAGCTTCAGAGATAGTGCCCGTGCCGCCGCCGGCAATTCCGCCACCCGCAGTTCCCACTTCGCGACCGCTGTCGATCGGTTTCTACATCAACTGGGACGAATCCAGTTTGGCTTCACTGGAAAGAAACATCGATCACCTTGACTGGGTGATCGCCGAATGGTCTCACCTGCAACCTGAAGACACTAACGAGAATCCGCTGGTAACGGACGTGGATATCTTTGCTTTGAACTTCATCCGCCAGACAAGACCGCAGGTGCGCGTGATTGCCATGGTCCAGAACCTGATCGACGAGAAGTGGAACTCCGGAATACTGGCGAAAAATGTTGCGGACGAACGGTCCCGCCAGCGCTTGATTGGCGCTTTAACCAGCTTCGTGGAAGGCAATAAGTTTGGTGGTGTCTGCATCGACTTTGAAGAACCGCCGGCGGCTTCCCAAGCCAACTTACTTATTTTCATGCAGGAGTTGCATGACGTGTTTGCGCCCAAAGGTTTGACCGTGATACAGGCGGTTCCCTTTGATGATCCGGCTTGGAACTACAAAAGCTACGCCGCGATTTCCGATTACCTGATGCTCATGGCTTACGATCAGCATTGGGCTGGAAGCGACGCGGGTCCGATAGCTTCGCAAACCTGGTTCGAGCAGCATCTGGTTACCCGGATGCACCAGATGGACGCGGCCAAAACCATCATCGCGCTGGGAAACTACGGGTACGACTGGACCGATGGCAAGAATGAAGCAGACGAAGTCACCTGCCAAAAGGCGCTTATCACGGCTGACGAGTCGAAAGTAAAAGTCCTTTTTGACAACGAGTCTGGCAGTCCTTATTTCGAATATGACGAAGACGACGAATCCCATCATCGGGTTTGGTTTCTCGATGCTGTTACTGCTTACAACCAGATGCGCGCGGCCAGCGGTTATAAGCCCGCCGGCTACGCGGTTTGGCGACTGGGATCCGAAGACCCTTCCATCTGGTCGATCCTCGGAGCATCGGCGGTTAATTCCCCCGATGTGCTGCAGCGGATTGTTTACGGATACGACGTTAATTTTGAAGGCACGGGCGAGATACTAAAAGTGATGTCGCGGCCACAGGATGGGTGGCGCAATCTGGATGTGGATGCCGCCACTGGCTTCATAAAAAGCGAAGACTTTATCTCAACACCTTCCTCCTACGTCATAGAGCGCAGCGGGGATCACCCCGGAGTAATCGCACTGACCTTTGACGATGGTCCTGATCCTCTATGGACGCCGGCCATACTTGACATTCTGAAGCGTGAGAACGTGTCGGCGACCTTCTTTATCATCGGCAAGAATGGGCAAACCTATCCCGACCTCATGCGCCGCATCGTTAACGAGGGTCATGAGATTGGTAATCACACTTTTACTCATCCGAATCTCGGCGAAATTCCCCTCTCGCTTGCCGAACTGGAACTCAACGCTACGCAGCGACTGATCGAGTCGGAAGTAGGTCGATCGACCGTGCTGTTTCGCCCGCCTTATTTTGGTGACGCCGAAGCTGACAAACCCGAGGAAGTGGAGCCCGCCATTCGCGCCAAAGAACTCGGCTACTTGATGATTGGAGTGCGAATCGATCCTGATGATTGGAGACTTCCGGTAACGGCCGATCAAATCATAGATCGCACGATGCAACGCGCCATGGACAACAATCCGGACACTCGCGGACAGGTTGTTTTGCTTCACGATTCCGGCGGCGATCGATCGGCCACGGTAGAGGCCTTGCCGAAGTTAATTCACGAATTACGCGCCCGCGGATTTCGTTTCGTCCCCGTTTCAGATCTGGGCGGCTGGACGCGAGATCAGGTGATGCCGGTTACGCCCCTAAGCGAACGTGCTTTTACGAGGGCCGACACAATCGCGTTCTTCTTTCTTTCGACGGGTAGCTGGACGCTTCAGTGGGTGTTTGTCATTGGCATTGCGCTCGGTCTTAGCCGGCTGCTCTTTATCGGAGGACTCGCGTTTGCTCAATGGGTTCGTTCTCGACATCGTGACCGCGTTCATGCGGGTGAAGGGTACGCGCCTTTCGTGTCCATTCTCGTGCCGGCTTACAACGAAGAGCTCGTGATTAAGAAGACGATCAGCAGTTTGCTCGCTTCCAGCTATGAACGATACGAGATCATCATTATCGACGACGGGTCGAAGGACCATACCAGCGAAATCGTCCGCGAGAGTTTCTCGGACGACGAACGGATCAGGCTGTTCACGGTAGCAAATGCTGGCAAAGCCGCCGCGCTTAATTTCGGTTTGAAATACGCCACGGGTGAAATAGTGATTGCGCTCGACGCCGACACTTTGTTTGTGCCGCAAACGATCGGCGCTCTGGCTCATCGCTTCCACGATCCTAAGATGGGAGCCATGGCCGGTAATGCCAAGGTTGGTAATCGGATAAACCTAGTAACACGCTGGCAAGCACTCGAATACATAACTTCGCAGAACATGGATCGAAGAGCTTTTGCGAGTTTAAACTGCATCACCGTGGTTCCCGGGGCAGTCGGCGCCTGGCGCGGGGATCTGCTCGAAGAAGCAGGAGGCTTTCCCGCGGACACGTTGGCGGAAGACCAGGACCTTACGCTTCGCATTCGCCGCATGGGCTACAACATCGGTTACGAAGAGAACGCTATTGCCTGGACGGAAGCCCCCGATCGTCTGCGTGTCCTGGCAAAGCAACGCTTCCGTTGGGCCTTTGGCACCTTGCAGTGCATGCGCAAACATCTGGATGCTTTGTTTCGTCCACGTTACGGCGCACTTGGTTTTATCGCCCTGCCAAACGTCTGGATTTTTCAGATACTCTTTCCATTGATTTCGCCGGTGATGGATTTGATGCTCTTGTACACCTTGATCGCTGGGGGAATTGATTGGTTAGAACATCGGGAGGGATATTCATCTACCAACCTTCGTCAAGTGCTGTTCTATTATGCTTTGTTCCTGGCGATTGACTGGGTCTCGGCCTGCTTCGCGTTCTTACTCGAGAAAAAGGAAAATTGGCGGCTGCTCTGGTGGCTTTTCCTTCAGCGCTTTTGTTATCGGCAGGTGATGTACTACGTAATGATCAAATCGGTGGCCGTTGCCACTCGTGGCGCGGCAGTGGGCTGGGGTAAGCTGGATAGAAAAGCGACGGCTGAAGCGCAGTCATAACGGCTGAATAACGATTGATGGCCAACAAGCGGAATGGAATCCTCGTTTATGCGCTGCTGCTCATGGCGGCGTTTTCTTTTCGCGCAGCGGTTGCACGTTTGCTGCCAAACGACGCGCCGTTTGATGGCAAAGTTTATGCTCAGATCGCGAGAAATGTGCTTGAGCAGCACTCCTATTCGCATGCCACTGAGCCGCCCTACGAGCCATCGATAATACGCCTTCCCGGTTATCCACTCTTCATTGCCGGAATCTATTCTGTCTTCGGCCACGGCGACAACGTGGCCGTGCGCATTGTCCAGGCACTGCTCGATACTGCCACTTGCGCGCTGATTGCGCTTATCGCTTTTTTCTGGGAACCCGATCAGAAGTTGAAACGGCGCAGCTCCATTGCAGCTCTCGCGCTTGCCGCTCTTTGCCCTTTCACGACGATTTACGTGGCGACGATTCTGACGGAAACCGCAACGACGTTTCTGGCAGTGGCGATGTGTCTGACGGCGACGTTGGCATTGAAGACAACCAGAAATCGAGATGCGCTGCTGTTATGGGCGGCGACCGGAGTTCTGGCCGGTGTTGCGGTTTTGTTCCGCCCGGATAGTGGACTCTTCGCTTTAGCCATCGGTATCACGTTGGTAGTTACCACTCTGTTGCGTTCGAGCGATGTAAAGTTGAGCAAGAAAAGAGAAGAGGTGCTCTATAGATTTTCCCGGGCGTCATATCTCGGCGCCGTTTTTTCGTTGGCCTTCTGCCTGGTGCTGGTTCCCTGGACCATTCGCAACTCCCGTGTGTTTCATGTCTTTCAACCTCTCGCGCCGGCTCACGCGGAGATGCCCGGAGAGTTTGTGCCTCGCGGTTATCTAATGTGGTTGCGCACCTGGATCGATGATGGACGCTACATTGGACCAGCAATCTGGTCGTTGGACGAGTCGCCCATCAAACTCGAGGATATTCCCGATCGCGCTTTTGATTCAGCGGAAGAGAAGCAAAGAGTGGCGGCGTTGTTTGAAAAGTACAACCATCCCTCGGAAGCGCCGGATGCGATCTTTACAGAACCCGAGCCTAAGGAAGCGCCCACTCCCTCAGAAGACGAACTGAATCCGGAAGCATCACCTCAGACAGAAGCAGAGCCATCGCCGCAAGGCCAGCCAGCGCCGCAAGGTCAAGAGGACGAGCAACCTGACGAAACTGATCAGGGCGACGAGACGGATTCGGGAGATGAAAGTACCCCACCAGACCAGGCGACAAACCAACCTGTCGAAATGACGCCTGAGATAGATTCAGGATTTGCTCAAATTGCAAAGGAACGAATCTCGCGGCACCCGCTTCGTTATTACCTCCTGCTGCCCGCGAGGCGCGCTGTTTCTCTTTGGTTTAATACTCACTCACAATACTATCCGTTTGAAGGAGAGCTTCTACCTTTCGAAGATCTTGATTACGACATCCATCAACAGTTCTGGCTCCCGCTCTTTGCGGTCCTGACACTTCTCTACACTTTACTGGGAATTGCCGGTGCGTGGTGGTTGTGGCAGCGGCGTGAGCTTGAGGTGCGGCAGTGGTTGCTTCTGGCTGGGCTAATGATTTTTCTGAGGATCGGGTTTTTTGCTACGCTGGAAAATCTTGAATCACGCTAA
>Ga0137394_10002069_pt1 | contig 14770 bp, 15 predicted proteins | sample czobulk116metaG_FD_108278 | JGI IMG/M metagenome (GOLD analysis project Ga0137394, IMG submission 108278) | Vadose zone soil microbial communities from Angelo Coast Range Reserve, California, USA - czobulk1.16 metaG | ecosystem: Environmental > Terrestrial > Soil > Vadose zone | place: USA...
GCTCCGATACTGCGCCCAAACACGAATCAGGTCGGTGCCAGGCGCAGAAAAGTAAGGACGCGGACACGTACTCATCGGCGGCGTGAATGGCGTGTTATCGTCCAGGCTCTGCTGATGAGGCGGCAAAGCCTGTAGCACCGAGACACGAAAGTGGTCCTCCGTCAACCGACCGAACCTGGATTTACGAATCCCAACCACGAGAACCCCGGCATTATGTTAGCCCACTGCGTCGGTGAGGTATAAACCGGGCACACGCACCGTTTTGCGTGATCCAATTCCGCCTGAGACAACTTCTCCTGCACCTCAGGCGTGGAAACAATGTACCGTGCAAACTTTTCTATCTGTGAATTGGCCCGCATTGAGCTGAATGGGAGCCCGCGATGAAAGGGCGGCACGTTACCTTGTACAGCCGCGTACGGATATAAGAGCGCACGACGAATTTGACGCGTTCGACTTCGGTCTGCACGAGCATGATCCGCGCGTGCTCTGCCTCGGACGAGTCAGGATCCCCGCGCAGTGCCTGGACCGTATCCGTCTACAGAAAGAATACGCTCGATCACTGACAATCCTCACTGCTACCCACACACGGAGAAATGGTAACCTGCGTACCTGCCTGCGGATGTGGTCGAGGAGGGCGCCGAGGACCTCCGCCTGCACGGGGAGTATGTCTGGCGCGTGCCGTTCGTTGAGCCAGTGCCGCATGAGCTGTTGGAAGAGCGTCTCGCGCGGGGCGCCAAAGTCGAGTGCGATGGGACCCGAGGTGGACGCTGATCCGGTAGGCGCACCTGCCATGGGGAAATCTTCGCCATCGTCGAGGAGTGTGCGGCGCGGAGGCATCGCAGCGCAGCGATCACCGGCCAAAGGGGAAAAGGTGAGTATTCGACCCCTAAGCTAGGGGCTAGCTTAAGTACTCTCCTGACTGCATCGTTGTCGCAAATGTACGGATTGCCGTACAGATGACTGCATTATGATGTATTTCGTTCCTTGTCTATCCGCTAATCTCGGCTCTCCAACTACATGCCTGTTATGTATTCCACCGCACATGTTGTTCAGCTCCTGCGCTCACAATCTATTCCTTGGACCAGGCTATGCCCCCCACAATATCCTATCACGAGATTCGCCATATATCTTCCAGTTCTCAATCCGCACATTCCCTCGTATCGACACCTCTTCCAGTTAAGAGGCACTCACACTACTCTATGTCATTTCGCCACATATCTCTCGCCCACAAGCGTCGCTTTCGGCATCGTCGATATCCAGACAATTCATCCCCCGTCTTGCTTATAACTGAGGTTACCAACCCGCCGCTACTATCTAAGGCCACCGATCTACCCTCCACATTCCCGTCGACTGACAGGCTGGCGATTTCCGCCATGGCATCTGGGCCCATTCATTCCGAATCGGCGTTGCTACAATTACAAGCCGCGCGAAACCGTGCTACTACCACCACCGCGGCGCTCATTGCGGTTTGCGTCGTTGTGGGACTCACAGCGTGCACGGTGATGGCCCGCCTCGTCTACCATGGCCGCTTCTCACTATCTCGTTGCTTGCGGCGGCACCGCCGAACGGAGGACGACTTGGGTTTTGTGTTCATCCAGTATGACGACTCGACATGGGGTACGCCGGCCAAGGAATTGCCGAGGGAGATGCCGTCGTTCGAAAATGGCACGCGAGAAACCGAAAGTGGATCGGCGCAGGCAAAGCTCGTTACCTCCGGCCCATGGATGGAAGTAAATCCTATACCGGTCATCCGTCCACTTGTGGTCGAAACCATCAATCGTTCCCAGTCTGCTCTCCATCCCAAGAGGACAAAAAGTGGCTTATGCAGGGAGTTGACTCCCATCATCAAAACTGATGGACAGTGTACCAGTGACGCGATTCCCACTGAGGACGTTGATTCTTGCCCCAAACACCTCTATCGCAGCTCACACGAGAAACCGGAGGTACCTAATGCGCTCGGTCTGGCTATCGAGTCTAACGGCGACGCCGAATACGATACGCTCGCATCACCTCAACTTGCTGCAGCGTTTGCGCGGCGCGCCAGCGAAGAGGATGACGCGATTGAGGAAACGGAGTTTACGATCACAGATTCGCCTGCCTCGAACTCAGCGGCATGCGGACTCTCCATAAAGAGCAGCGGGTCTGAGGAAGACTACGAACTCCAGAGAGAGGGAATACACAACGTGGACTACAAATGTGGTATCGTGGTATCGCTTGGGACTTTACCGGACGCGGATTGCGACGAAGACAAGAAGTCACCTTTAGATCTTTACAGTCTTCCCCGCGTGGTGATTTCGGCGAGCTCATCTGTCGCTTCCGAAGTAGCCTCAGAGTCCTCGAATCGTGCCTCTGGAATGAGCGAAACGACAATCGACCTCGGTGATTTTCCTCGACCGCCATTTATCAGCGACACAGTGACGAGTACGTCGACATCTTTGATCGCTGAGATTGAAGTCTCGTTGGGGCCGGTAATCGGAGGGAGTTTAGGGATGGCAGGGTGCAGGGCATCTTCAGCACCACAGCTGACGGGTTAAGGTGAAAGTTGCGGGCAACATCTTTGTTCATACTTAACTTGTCGTTTCGACCCTGTAATATACAACAAGGAATTGTCAAGCGGATCGCATCACTATTGCTTTCAGAGATTAACCAGGCTGAATTTTCAGACGACCTCGAAACTGAAACGAAGTTATTGCACACGCTCCAAAACTTCCCGGGCGATTTGCTGCCTTGAGCCCGGAAGCTGCCGGAAGCTGGCGTCGCTCGGGTTAGGGTATGTCGAAAAAGGAAAGAACCCGGAAGTGCGGACAATCTGGAAGACCACTGTCATATCAATTAATATAACGTGCTGTACAAATTCTTCCAACGTTCCAAGATCTCTTCCTCCCTTTCTCCACACTCTCATCAAGACGTCTCGAAGTGCGGCCATCCGAGTCGGTCTCTGGGCCCTGCAGAACGACCGCGTCCTGGTGGAGAGCAATTACGACGACTATCCCGACTTCCGTAATGCTCGCCTAGGTGAACCATGTGCACCCGGCCACGGCGCTGCAATGGCAGCCCGACATCGCGTCGAGCTTTGCATTTACGCAGAAGCGCGATGACGGAGCTCCTCGCCACGACGGGCAAATCTACAAAAGCGACACCGTCCTCCCATCCTCTCCCTTCGTCCGGCGGGCGACAGGTGACTTCGAGCGGACATCCGGGATAAGGTCCTCGCTTACGTTTCCTCCCACGTGCTGCTCCCAATGCATCGTGCAGTTTCCCCTCCACAGCCTTCCAAGCCAGAGCAGCAAGCCGCCTCCCTTTTTCCCGCCAGAACGAGAAGATGCCAAACCTTGTGGTCATATCATCGATCGGCATGACGTCCATGGTTTGGAACTTGGATACGTCAACTATGGGGACACAGCTGATCGAGCACGACAGCGACGTCGCTTGGTTGCCCAGCTCGACTGACTTCTTCGTCTCCGCTGAGCGCAGACGGCTCACTGGGCGCGTTGACTTGCGGAGCCTCAAGTACAAGCTCGGTGCACTACCCACGACGAACGCGATGCGCAGCAGCGACAACGACGGTGAGGGGGCCGGTCGCTGGCTGGTTCTTTGGCGGGGACGTCTCGTTCAACGTGGGCGACCTAAATCACAAGAGCACGTTCCATGAGGCGGACGTTCAGAACTTCGACATGCGTAGCCCCGGCGCCCGCATGATGAAGCTGCACGCCCCTCGCACGCCCACCACCTCGGCGGGGTGGAGCTCGCCCGAAGGCGGGCTGGTCATGGCCACAGGTCGGTTGTTTGCCAGTGGGGGCTTGCTTTCCTTCCATCATTCTTCCTTCCCTGTGGTAGTCCCTAATGCAAGCTCATGTCGCGCATGGCGGGGGACTACCTGTTACTTCTATGGGACGCTAATCTCATGCTCCCATGCCTGCGGCATCGCCAAGTAAAGCGAGTTCTCGGCTGAGCTCTCCAAGGCCGTCTGAGAAGAGGTGTGTGGTCACGGACCCCTGTGCCCGTCAGACCCCTCTTGGGCCCACGTGTGTCTAAATGCCTTCCTACTGGTGGAATTTGGAGGGAATTCATGTCATCTGATCATATGACTATGTGAGACATCTTTCCAAGAGATCAGAAGTTTCCAATTCCTCATTGTTATGTTTCACACCTGTTAATTCTACTGCACAATAGTAATTTCTATTTCAACAAGATCATTTGTCGCCCTTGCTTGGCTCTTCACCCTTTTTCTCAGGCAATGTGTGCTTTGCTGCTGCCTCAAACTGTCCATAACTTTATCACCTACATCATCTAAGGACTCCAGTCTGGAGTTGGCATGGTGTTTACAGCACTTCTCATCCTGTTATCCTGCATGGGCCCATAGTACATGTATGAGTGCAGCAAATGAGTCATCATACTGTCACATGCAACATTTACACAAAAGATAAAATGATACATAACAAGGAAAAGCAATTATTAGAGATGGTGTTCAAGGATAAAATCTGTAATCTGGGGAAGGGTATATTCCTGAGATAAAGGAAATTGTTCTCTGAGTGCATTATGAATGTCAGAAATTCTGTATTGAGAATATGCCCTTTCCAATGCCTCATTATGAGTTGGCCTAGATGATGAGGCATAAAAAAGGCAGGAATGCTCCAGGATGAGAATGGTGACTATTATAGATGTTAGAAGTTGCAAAGGTAGATAGTAAAAAAGTACCAATCATTATGTGATGTGTATCATTGCTAGATACAGAAAGGGGAGGCTAAAGGTATGTTTAGTTAAACCAAAATAGAACTGTATAATAACAACAATACCATTGACACAAATGATGCCAACTTGGAGAGTACAGTCTGCAGTGCATAGAGGGTAAGTATACAGAGAGCAAGGAAATACAAGAAAAGACTTCACATTCTTGCAAAGCCCCAGGGCCAGGGACCAGACAAGTCAGTACACTAAAAATAGGCAACTGAAGGGCACTCACCAACTTGAGAGTAAAAACATAGACACAGGTCAGAACACTCAGTGAACTGAACAAGCAAGAAGCACTCACTCTCCGAGTCTGTTGACCACAAAGGGAGGAACAAGTTAGGATACCAAAAGGAATCAAGTGAGGGAGGGGCACACACAGACTGTCAAGCACAGAGACAGGGACACATCAACAAACCAAGAGAAAGTGGGAGAGCAGGGGGCACTCACAGACTGTCAAGTGCAGAGTGTGGTATATGTCAGTACACTAAGAGGGAGTAAGGCACACTCACTTGCTAACAAGCCCACAGGGAGGGACAAGTCAGAACACTAAGAGAATGTAGGAAAATGAGAGGCACTCACCAACTGCCAAATGCAGAGAGAATGATGAATCAGGACACTGAGAGAAGGCAAGAGAATGAGGTGCACTTACTCCCTGTCAAGCAGAAAGGGAGGGAGAAGTCAGTATATAATGAGAAAGCAAGTGAGGGAGGGGCACTCACAAACTGTCAAGAAAAAAGAAAGGAACAAGTTAAGTTGTGGAGAAAAAGCAAGAGAGGGAGGGACACTCACAAACTGTCAAGCATAGGAGGGACAAGTTGGGACCCCAAGAGAAGATAAAAGGGCAAGGGCACTCACAGACTATGTTAAACAGAGGGAGGGACAACTCAGGACACTAAGAAACCACAAAAGTATGAGGAGAACTCACTTTCTGTCAAGTGTAGAAAGAGGGAGAAGTCAGAAAGCAAGAGAAAGCAAGAGAGCCATGGTACTCACTAACTGTCAGATGCAAAGAGATTAATAAATAAGGAAGTCAAAAGAATAATATGAGAGAGCAAGGGGCACTCACTTTCTGTCAAACATGGAAGAAGGGACAAGTTGGGACACAAAAAGAATGTGTGAGAGCAAGGGGCACTCACAAACTGTCAAGTGCATAGGGAGAAACAAGTTAGCACACAAAGAGAAACCAAGAAACCAAGGGTCCTCACTTTCTGTCAAATACAGAGCAGAACAAGTCAGGGAATCAAAATAAAGGGAGAGAGAGCATGGGGCACTCACTTTCTGTCAAATGCAGAGAGGGTGACAAGTCAGGATACCATGCAAATGCAAGAGAGTGAAGGGCACTCACTCCCTATAGAATAGAGAGGGCAGGACAAGTCAGGACACTAAGAGAAAGCAAGAAAGCAATGGGCATTCACTTTCTGTTGAGCGCAAAGAGAAAGACAAGTCAGGACACTAAGAGAAAGCAGAGAGGAAGGGGCACTCACTTCCTGTCAAGGGCAGAGGGACAAGTTAGGGCACTAAGGAGGGCAAGACAGCAAGAGGGACACACCTCCTATTAAGTGCAGAGGGAGGGAAAAGTCAGGACACCAAGATAAAGTGAGAGATCAAGGTGCACACACAGACTATGGGGCACAGAGGGGGAGACAAGTGATAAGTCAAAAACAGCAAGAATAAGTGAGAGTGAGAGGCACTCACAAACTTTTAAGTGCAGAGCATACAAAGAGGGACAAGTCATGACACTGAGAAAAAGTGAGGGGACAAGGGGCACTCACTAGCTGTTGAGTGTTGAGAGAGGGAGAAGTCAGGACACTAAGAGAAAGAGAAAGAACAAGGCATCACTCACAAACTGTCAAGCACAAAGGGAGGAACAAGTCAGGACACCAAGAGAAGGCAAGGTAGAGTGGGAGTAAGGAAAACTTACTCCCTGTCAACCATAGAGGGAGGGACAAGTCATGATACCAAAGGGATATAAGAGAGCAAGGGCTACTTACCCCCTGGTGAGCACCAAGGGAGAAGGAAGTCAGGACACCAAGAGAAGACAAGAGAAGAGGGGCACTCACAGACTGTCAAGGGGGAGCAACACATAAGGACACTAAGACAAAGGGAGAAAGGAGGGGGCACGCACAGACTGTTAAGTATAGAGGGAGGAACAAGTCAGGACACCAAGCAAAGGCAAAAGAGCATGGCAGCTCACAGACTATCAAGTACAGAGGGAGGGACAAGTCAGGACTCCAAAAAAAAGAAAATGATAGGGCAATGGGCACTCACAGACTGTCAAGCACAGAGGGAGGGACAAGTTAGGACACTAAGAGAAAGTGAGAGAGCAAGGGGCACTCACAGACTGTTGAGCACAGAGGCAGAGACAAGTCAGGACAAGAGAAGGCAAGAGAGCAAGAGGCACTCACAAACTGGTGTGCACAAAGGGAGGGACAAGTTAGGACAACAAGACAATGCACAAGAGCAAGGGACACTTGCTCCCTGACAAGCACACAGGTAAGGATAGCACCAAGAGAAAGTGAGAAAGTGAGGGACACTCACCAACTGTCAAGGGACAAGTCAGATCACCAATAGAAAGTGAAAGAGCAAGGGGGACTCACTTCCTGTCAAGGGCAGAGGGAGGGATGAGTCAGGACACAGAGAGAAAGCAAGGGAGTGAGGGACACTCACATACTGTTGAGTGTAGGGGAGGGACAAGTCAGGGCACCAAGAGAAAGCAATAAAAGGAGGAGCACTCACTCCCTGTCAAGCACAGATGGAGGGACAAGTCAGGACACCAAGAGAAGGTGAGAGAGCAAGGAGCATTTACCATCTGTCAAGCACAGAGGGACAAGTCAGAACCCTAAGAGAAAGTGTGAGTGTAAGGGGCACTCACTTCCTACCAAGTGGAGAGGGTGAGAGAAGTCAGGACACTAAGAGAAAGTGAGAAAGTGAGGAACATTCACCAACTGTGAAGGACAAGTCAGATCACCAATAAAAAGTGAGAGAGCAAGGGGCACTCACTTCCTGTCAAGCATAGAGGGAGTAATGACTCAGGCCAAGAGAAAGTGAGAAAGTGAGGGGCACTCACAAACTGCCACAAGTAGAGTGAGGGGCAAATTAGGACATTAAGCAAAAGCAAGAGGGCAAGGGGCACTTGCCAACTGTTGAGCATAGAGGGGGGGACAAGTCAGGACATCCAAGAGACAGTGAGAGGGATGGAGCTCACATTCTGCCAAGCACAAGGGAGGGACTAATCAGAATAGTAAGAGAAAGAGAGCAAGTAAGGGACACCCACATGCTGTCAAGTGCAGTGGGAGGGATACATTAGAAGAATAGGAGAATGAGAGAGTGAGGGCACTCACAGACTGTTGAGCACAGAAGGGGCAAGAATTCAGGACATCAAGAGAATCCAAGTGAGCAAGGGGCACTCACTCCCTGTCAAGGGCAGAGGAAGGGACAAGTCAGGACACCAAGTTAAAGCAAGATAACAAGGGGCACTCACCAACTGCCAAGCATAGAGAGAGGGACAAGTCAAGACACAAAGGGAAAGTGGGAGTGAGGGTTACTCACAAACTGTTGAGCATGGTGGGAGGGACAAGTCAGGATGTCATGATAAAGAAGGGGGAGGGCAGAGGGCACTCACTTCCTGTCAAATGCAGAGGGAGGCACAATTCAGGATACCAAGTGAAAGTGAGAGAGCAAGGGCACTCACTTCCTGTCAGATAAGTCAGAACACCAAAGAAACTGAGCAAGTGAGATGCACTCACTCCCTTTCAAGTGCAGAGAGAGGGACAAGTCAGGACACCAAGATCAAATGGGAGAGCAAGAGATACTCACTTGCTGTTGAACACAGAGGGAGGGACAATTCAGGACATCAAGAGACAGCAAGAGAGGGACAGAGCTCACTTTCTGTCAAGCACAGAGGGAGGGACAACTCAGGACAATAAGAGAAGGTGAGAGAGCAAGGGGCACTCACCAACTGTGGAATGCAGAGAAAGACAGGTTAGGGCATTAAAAGGAACTGGGAGAGCAAGGGGCACTCACCGACTGTTGAGTGTGAAGGGAAGACAAGTCAGGACAATGACAGAGCATGGGGTGCTCACTCCCTGTCAAGTGCAGAGGTAGGGAGAAGTCAGGACACCGGAAGGAAGTGAGAGCATGAGGGACACTCACTTCCTGTCGAGCACAGGGGGAAGACAAGTTGGAACACCAAAAGAGCAAGCGGGCGAGAAGTACTCACTTCCTGTTGGATGAGTGAAAGGGAAGAATTAGGATACCGAAAGAGAGCAAGCGAGTGAGCAAGGGGCACTCACTTTCTGTAGAGTGCAGACAGAGGGACAAGTCAGGACACCAAGAGAAAGCAAGCAAGGGGTATTCACCAACTGTCGAACGTAGAGGGAGGGACAAGTCAGGGCACCAAATGAAAGCGAGTGCGTGCCACTCACTCTCTATCGAGCGCACAGGGGGCGAAAATTCAAGACACTGAAAGAAAGGAGTGAGCGAGAGGCACTCACGGACTGTCAAGCGCAGAGAATGACAAGTCAGTACACCGAAAGAAGGTCAGTGAGCGGGGGAAACTCACTTGCTGTGGAGCGTGGGCGGAGGCACAATTAAGACACCGAAAGAAAGCAAGAGAGAGATGGGGATAGAATTAGAATTCAGGACCTAGGAACCAAGCAACAAGAACTGATTCGGACTGACGAAATACTAGTTGTGATCTTCTTTAAGCAAAAGACAATTCAGAACACAGTATTACGACTTACCCAGAGCGACGGAAATGCCAGGATGCATTTCTTTATTACTGCCTCTGTACTCCCACGTCCTTGTTCCAATACAGGATGGACCCTGTAATGTGACTTCGCTCATCTCCGTCTTATCCCGCTGTACAAAAGAACTTACCATTTAATGGCCTGCTTTATGTTCAACTCTAGATTATCCTTCTGCACAGCCAAGAGCATGACGGCAATGACGTTTCCAGAGAGCGCATTGGCAGTCGTTACGATAAGATCAGTACATGGTTGTCTATGCTTGTGCATTTCTGCAGGACAGAAATCAGCAACAGTACGTGACAGTTGATGACAAAACTCTCACTCTCCAAGCGTACGAACGGCGTTGTTCCCCTAAGGGGAGCCAGGTAATGTTGACGGAATATGCTTTCCACCTCGTTCTCGACATTCATTCCTGAATCACGACGCCCATCCTCCAACTTCATCTTGATCTCACGCTTGAACTGATCATACTTTGTGAATACCGCTATCACGGGAACTTGAAAAGTCCTACATGTCAATCCCAGTTCATAGCATCGCATTTTCGACATACCATTCTTATCCGGACAAATATCCTCGAAGTGTTTCAAGTTCAGCGATGGCCGATCGTTATCCATCGGAACGCAGTACCTGAAAAGTTGTGAGTTTGGTAACCGTGTATACCCAGAATAACATACCATATTGCATGCAATCTATCCTTCAATAGCCTCTCCTGCGACTTACGGCGGACAAAATCTTGCACGATCTTCAGCTCATCCTCACTCCCAGCTTCGAATCCGCGGGAGTCATGGAAAACATAACCGCGGTGATTTGCGAATTCGAGCTCATCCTTGATGTTGTGTTCGCCACGCTGGAAGCGGCAGGATCCTCAGGATCAGCCGTTACCAACAAAATAAGCATGCCCAACCTCTGTTGTAGCGTCGAGTTGAATCTGGCTAGACGGTGAGATCGAAAGTGTCACCAGAAAATATGACGTACCCGCTCGCGAGCTCCCTCCGGACCAAGCCTGTAGATCTCTGGACTCTCCGTGGTGTCGCAAACTCTTTGTAAAATCGATGTTTTCCCTGCGTTAGCTCTTCCGACAACGAGGACTCGGAACTGGACATTTGGGACTCTGGGGAGACTCTGCTGGACTTGGGGAAGACTCTGCTCTGCAGCCATGGCACCAAACTGTAACAAGTAGGAAAACTGGCGAAGGAGTTCAAGTTGAATACACGTGAGGTTGATGGGCACTGCGGCGTGACATCAATTCGGATCGTTCCGACATGTGTCACTGACTGAGCGCGCTAGGCAAGACCCGCAAGACAACTCGAAGGCCAACCGTTCTGAGCGACATCTAGGCCTTGAGCTTCCCCACAAGACGGCGTGATAGAAATATAGGGACTTCAAAGGAAAGACCGTCACGCCAGTACGGGTACTAGGATACCACTGCCCCATGATGCTTAAAGGTTACAGTACCATCAACGGCGATTGTAGTCACCGACTGGCGCTATACAGGGTGCTGTCCCTGCTACCTTTTACCTCGTTCCTGCTCGCCCATCATCGACCTCATGAAAGTGTGTCTCTCCCCCTACCCAGCCTTCGGTCACCTCATCCCCATTGCGGCGGTCCCATAACTGCCTTCTGGCTTCCATAGAACTCTCATGTATCCTATCCGATTCCCAAGCATCCCCGCAGTATCCCCACTGCCATCAACCGCCCACCATCAAGCCCGTCGGCAACACCCCCTACATCCCCTCATCTTCATTGTTGGCCTCGCGGCTTTCCTTCCTTCTCGGCAGCCTTCCTTTAGCCTCCGCTCATCGACGGCCCCAGAATTCAAACCATGTCAGCGTCTCAGGGTAGTCTCCCGCGTGTCCTCACGGCCTTCCCTGGCGTCCCCACACCGACGCCAGGCCCTACCGCCGACATCTACGACTCCCAGTGTGGGCCCACCCTTAACCTCAGCGACGCCATGCCGTGATTCCAGCGCGTCTTCAAGGCTGGCTCGACTCGCCCTTCACCTCGGCTATGCCTCAGGGATGCCCCTCAAGCGGCCCCGCTTTCCGCTTAAGATGGATGATTGCTACCTGGCTCGGCGATCCAGTTACTGCTGAGCTCTGCCATCGTCGTCGACGCGGCTTTGCTTGTAATGGGACAATCTATATGCACGGGTTTTGTATGAACGTAATAATATAATCACAAGTCTCTAAAACAGAGAGAGTATGGACCTGAGAACCAAATTCAAGGGTATCACAGTGAAGAGAGCCTCGCGTTAAAGCTGGAGCAGGGTCAGTTCCGGGAGATCCAGCTACCAGATTTCCCGAGGCTAGTCGTATTCAACTCCTCTCCTCGTAAAAGCGTAGCCCACCAGGCCTCTCCCTTCTGCTCCTGCCCGAGAAAACCGATCGATTAATAAACGGTCCCAGCCAGGTCGGACTTATTCGTGTCTACCAACGCCCACACTGTCCCGACTTGCGGAATTCGCCGTGAGATGCAGGGCCTTGTTGGTCAGGCTCTCATCATTCAGGCCTGCCATGTGGCAAGCGGCCAGAAAGGCAAACTTTGCTGTGGGAAGGAGATTGTACGATGTCAGCGACGTGAGACTTTCCTCGATAGAGACTAAATCCAGAGTCAAATGGCTTCCCGGGCTTGAGTATTCCATGGGCCACGATACACGGAAAGGACTGTATTGTGGTCCCGGAAGCACTGCGACACGGCAGGACGCGTTGCGGCTGCCCCGAACAGAGACGTCATCGCATTCTGACAGCCTGTGTTAGTTGTATATCTTCTGTTGTTTCAGTCGTGGACACATCTGACGGCCGAGAGCTTCAGGCATTCAAGGATTGCGGCGGATGATCTTGGGCGGGACTGTGTGCCACCTTGGGTATGCAAGGTACAGAAACACCCCTGTGTTCAAGCTTCCAACTTGAAGGAACTAACCCCTTCTCTCCTTCATCCCTGCGTGCTGCAGAGCGTGCGAACCAAACGTCGGCCGTGGGTAGGATCGAGACGAAGCCCTCTGGGATTGTGACCAGCTGAGAGGACGATAAGACCAAAGCACTAGTGGCAGGGAGTGAGGATGTATCGCGGCGATTATGTGCACGTACCTACCCGCCGACCCGTGTGCAGGAATCCTGCAACATATTTCTATCCCATCCCATGGCAGAGCAGGCAGTCCAGGTCGAGCTCGTTGTACTCGCCTATCACCGTTGGCAGGAAGAAGACCAGGCGCCCGCCAGGCTTGAAGAGGAACCGCGCGAGAGCAACGAGGTCGGCCGCAAGCCCGGATAATCGTATCATATATGGTGGTGGCACGTATGGCTAGTGCAACAAGGGAAAATCTGAGTTAGGTTCAAGCGCTGTTGGTGTTGCGGTAGAGGTGAACCTATCGCGTAATCTATTTTTCGACCAAGACGCTTCTCGGACGCCATCTAAAAGGGTACAGTATCAGAATATCAGACCAACGACCAACTGAATCGGTGACAACAGCCGGAATTAGCCGTTGCCTCTCGGCCTCCACGTGATCTACCCAACTTCTTATTGTTCATGCCACAATAGTGCTACAAGCAATATTAATGCGTGTCTATAAACAAGTGGAGGTTTACACTATTTTATACTCGTCGACACCAGGGGTGGAACACTGATGCTATGGAAATGACTTGGTCCGCATGCATTCATATTTCTATCTTGCAATGGCATCAATCCCACCCCGTTGTGGCGACATTATGCGTCCTCGTATTTCTATACAATGTTCACTCATGGCTCTACCCCAATCCAATAATGAAGTTGCCGAGTCCCTCAGGAGCACGGTTCCTTGGTGGCCACGTATTAGCCGTTATGGAGTATGTAGCCCAGCTGTTTTTTTATGTGACTTGTCTTGATCGTTGTTCTAGTGCAGTACGTTCCCAACACCTTCACGAGAAATATGTACGAGAGTTGGGTAGGAATGTACGACTACAAGGATTTCATCCGGTGCGTGGATATCCTGGTTCTGTGCAGCAAGTGACTGATTATGCTCCCCAGTGGGAATCCCGGCTGCTCCCACTTGACCCTGTAACGGTGACTCACATTTTGAAAAACTCAACGATATATGAGAAGCCGTTACTAGCTCGGAGAATCATCGAAGGGCTTATCGGGTGTGGTATGTTTGCGGCAGAGGGCCATGTCCACAAACGCCAACGTCGCGTCGCGACGCCGGCGTTTTCGGTCCAGAACATGCGCGCTCTCGTCCCGCTTGTTTTCAGCAAGGGGGAGGAACTGAAGGACAGGTGGATGGAACTCATCCAAGAACAAGCAATCGATAACTCACAGAAAAGTCTGATTGGCATTCGTCTGGATGTATGTCACTGGGTGAGCCGCACAACATTCGATGTTATAGGCCTGGCCGGTTGGTTTCTGTCGTTACTCGCGTCGTTCTTTCTTTTAGCTCATGATGCCGCTGATCTTGTCTTCAGGATTTGACTACAAATTCAGTGCCATCCAAAACGAAGATAACGAGCTGTTCAATGCATATAAGAATATGTTTGAAATGGCGATTTCACAGTCTCAGATCTTGAGAAAGGCGCTCAATGTATACTTTCCGATATATGAACATTTCTTCGTAAGGATTTGTTATGTGGGCCACTCACCCGTCGCTGACCCAGTAATAGCCGGACGAGGCCACGCATATTGTGCGTAAGGGTCGAGACACGATCAATCGTGTAGCGAGGCAACTCATCCAAGAGAAGAAACGGAGAATCCAGGAGTGCGAGGACAGTGGTAAGCCATACGAAGGCCGGGACCTATTGTCGCTCCTCCGTATGTTGTCGGCCTTAGTCTCGACGGATGTGTTATTTTTCTGACTGTTGATAGTCAAATCTAACGCCGCAACCGATCTCCCGCCCGAACAGCGTATATCCGATGAGGACATCCTTCACAACATCAATACCTTCATTTTTGCTGGCTCTGATTCAACCTCCTTGGCCGTCACATGGACGCTCTTCTTGCTGGCAAGACACCCTCGCATCCAAGACCGGTTGCGTGTGGAGCTGCTGGCCATGGCTCGCCCAGAAAACCTCGGTGACGAGGCGCTCTTGGCCCACTATCAAGAACTCGCCGTGTCACCTCTGCTTGACAAGGTTTGCCACGAGTCGCTTCGCGTCGTGCCCCCAGTACACTCGTCGCTCCGAGTTGCCACCCAAGACGATGTGCTCCCAGTATCGAATGGCGGTGAAGATATCCAGATCCGTAAGGGCACGCTCGTGCACGTACCTATAGAAGCGATGAACTTGGACCGCGAGATATGGGGAAAGGATGCGTGGGCATTCGTGTAA
>Ga0137394_10002070_pt1 | contig 14760 bp, 11 predicted proteins | sample czobulk116metaG_FD_108278 | JGI IMG/M metagenome (GOLD analysis project Ga0137394, IMG submission 108278) | Vadose zone soil microbial communities from Angelo Coast Range Reserve, California, USA - czobulk1.16 metaG | ecosystem: Environmental > Terrestrial > Soil > Vadose zone | place: USA...
ATGCAGGTGGATTGGCCGATGCCCAATTCGGTGAGCTGATGCACGGCTTCGTATGTGAGCGTGCCGCTGCGGCTGACTACGCCGACATTGCCTTGCTTATGGATGCGGCCGGGCATGATGCCGACTTTGCATTTGCCGGGAGAAATGATGCCCGGGCAGTTGGGGCCGATGAGGCGCGTCTTCTTGAAGTCCACGACGGAAGCGACACGCACCATGTCGAGAGCAGGAATGCCTTCCGTGATGCAGACGGTGAGGGGGAGTTGTGCGTCGGCAGCTTCGAGGATTGCGTCGGCGGCATAGGGTGGTGGAACGAAAATCACGGAAGCGTTTGCACCGGTGGCTTTGGCAGCGTCGGCGACAGTGTTGAAGACGGGGCGCTCGAGATGCTTGGTGCCCCCTTTGCCTGGCGTGACGCCGCCGACAACGTTGGTGCCGTACTCGATCATTTGTTGCGCGTGGAAAGTGCCTTCGCGGCCGGTGAAGCCCTGAACGATGAGCCGCGTTTTTTCGTCGACTAAAACGCTCATCGCGCACCTCCGGCGAGAGCAACAACTTTTTGGGCGCCGTCCTTCATGCCTTCAGCGATGGTGAAGTTGAGGCCGCTGTCGCGGAGAATTTGCCGGCCGGCTTCGACGTTCGTGCCTTCCATCCGCACGACGACCGGAACATTCAAGTGCAAATCCTTGGCCGCTGCGACAACGCCCGTGGCGAGCACATCGCAACGCAAGATACCGCCGAAAATATTGATGAAGACCGCTTGGACAGCCGGATCGCTCATGAGAATGCGGAAGGCGTTTTTGACCTGTTCGGAGGAAGCGCCGCCGCCGACATCGAGGAAGTTCGCGGGGGAGCCGCCAGCATACTTGATGATGTCCATGGTGGCCATGGCCAAGCCAGCGCCATTGACCATGCACGCGACGCTGCCATCCAGCTTGATGTAGTTGAGGCCGTACTTGGAAGCTTCGACTTCGAGAGGATCTTCTTCGTCGAGGTCGCGTAGCTCGCGGAGATCCTTGTGACGGAAGAGCGCGTTGTCGTCGAAAGTCATCTTGGCATCGAGGGCAACGAGTTTCCCGTCGCCGGTGAGAACGCACGGATTGATTTCGAGCATCGAGGCGTCAGTGTCAATGAAAGCGCGATAGAGCGATTGGAGGAACGGGACTGCGGAATTGGCGACTTCGCTGGGCAAGCCGAGAGAGAAAGCGATCTTGCGAGCTTGATACGCCTGCAGACCAACGGCCGGATGAATCGATTCGCGCAAAATGGCGCCCGGATTTTCCTTGGCGACTTCCTCGATTTCCATGCCGCCGGCAGCGCTGGCCATGAAGACGACGTGGCCGCTGGCGCGATCAACAAGGAGACCGAGATAAAGTTCACGCTTGATGTCGAGACCTTCTTCGATGAGCAGGCGCTTGACGATGCGGCCCGCGGGGCCGGTCTGCGGAGTGACCAGCTTCATGCCAAGAATTTGGCTGGCAAGTTCGGCAGCTTCGTCGGAAGAGCGGGCCAGCTTTACTCCGCCTGCTTTGCCCCGGCCGCCCGCGTGAATTTGCGCTTTAACTACGATGACATTAACGTTCGAGCGCAGGCGATGCGCGGCTTCGCGGGCTTCTTCCTTGGTGAAGGCGACTTCGCCGCGGGGAGTAGTGACGCCATAGCGAGCGAGGATAGCCTTAGCCTGGTATTCATGAATCTTCATCGAAGTTCCGTTTTCCGTTCGACTTTGAAACAGTCTGCTAGTGTTAGAATTTTGACGGCAGTTGAAACATAGAAGTTTACTCGGAACCCCGAGACGGGGCAAGGATGCGCCGAAATGCCCTCTGAAATAATCAAGAAATACGCAGTCCCCCGCGCGCTTGCCGCGGAACGGCGATGACACTTTCATTGATCAAGCGAGCTGAGGCGGGAAACGTCCTGAATCGCGCGGAAGCCGAGTCGGTGATGGAGGAGCTGCTTTCGGGGCGCGTGGAGACAGCGGAGATCGTGCGGCTGCTTTCAGCTATGAACCGGCGGCCGGTTGAGGTGCAGGAACTCACCGGATTTTCGAGCGTGATGCGGCGGCATGCCACGCGTGTGTTCGCCGATGGCGAGGCGCGACCCGCGAATATGGTGGACACCTGCGGGACCGGGGGCGACGGTTCGAACACGTTTAATATTTCCACGGCAGCCGCGATTGTTGCAGCGGCGGCGGGTGCGCGAGTGGCAAAGCATGGGAATCGCGCGGCGAGCTCACGAAGCGGCTCGGCGGACGTGTTGGAAGCGCTTGGGGTGAGAATCGACCTGCCATTCGAACGGTATGGAAAGGCCATCAGGGAAATTGGGATTGGATTCTTGTTTGCGCAAGCGGCGCACACGGCGACGCGCCATGCGGCTCCCGCGCGCAAACAGATTGGCGTTCGAACGGTGTTTAATTTACTGGGGCCGTTGACGAACCCCGCGCGGGCGCAGTCGCAAGTACTCGGCGTTTTTTCCGAGAGTGTGATTGACGTGGTGGCTGCGACACTGGCCGAGCTTGGAGTCGAGCGTGCATTTGTAGTGCATGGCGCGCGCGGGCTGGATGAAATCTCGCTGGCGGGAGAGACGCTGGTTGCGGAAGTTCGCGATGGAACTGTGACGCGGTCCACAGTAACACCGGATGAGTTTGGAGTGGCGCGCGCGCCGCTCGATGCCATTCGCGGAGGAACCGCAGCAGAAAACGCGGACCTCATCCGGCGGATTCTGGAAGATGAGCCCGGGCCGGCGCGTGACATTGTGGTGGTCAATGCCGCCGCCGCGCTGGTTGCTGCCGGAGTAGCAGCTAATTTTCGCGAAGCGGCAGGCCTGGCGAGCTTTGTGATTTCTTCGGGGGCGGCTGCGGAGAAACTGGCAAGTCTGGTGGCATTCACAAGTAAGGGCTAGATTCCAACAGCGGGTGGGATCAGGGACGGCGCGGGCATTTGGACCGTCATCGTCCAACTATCTTCCCTGGACCAGATTCAATTCCCTGCCCGAGGGTGACGCGGTTGCTGGAAGCAGCGCCGAGCGAACGCGCAGGGATTTCTGATGTCAGATAGAATCGCCTGCTGCCCCGCCAGGCAGGCCGTGTACGGGTGCAGCGCGAGAATTGCGGGGAGCGTTAGAGGAGGAAAGCCTTGAGAAACATTGCGGTCACTCTGTTGATTGCACTTTTACCGTCTCCGGCGAGTCCGCAGAAGTCCCCGCCTCTCGGGCCGGCACAGGTGGCGCAAGCCGTGCGGGAATACCGGATGGACAATGAGGATCGCATCGTTCGCGAGCTGAGCGAATTTCTTTCTATCCCCAACGTTGCAAGCGACACGGCGAACATTCAGAAGAACGCGGCGCGCCTTGTCGAGATGCTGGAGGCGCGAGGAATCGAAACGCATCTATTGCCGATCAGCGGGCGCGGGCCGGTGGTCTTCGGAAAATTGATCACGCCGGAAGCAAAACGCACAGTGATTTTTTATGCGCATTACGACGGGCAGCCCGTGGATCCCACCGCGTGGACGGATGGAAAACCCTTCGAGCCTGTGCTTCGCAGCGCCGCCATCGAAGCAGGCGGCAAGCGAATCCCCTTTCCGGAAAACAGCGCGCAACATCGGGCGGTCTACGACGACAATTGGCGCATCTACGCGCGCTCGTCTTCGGATGACAAATCGCCGATCGTGGCGCTGCTGGCGGCGCTCGATGCCCTTCGAGCGAAGAAAATTCCCTTGGGTGTGAATTTGAAAGTGGTTTTCGAGGGCGAGGAAGAGGCCGGGTCCACGAATCTGCAACGGACGCTGGAGCTGCACAAGAATCTTCTGGGGGCGGACCTGCTGATCACGGCGGATGGACCTGTGCATCAATCGGGGCGGCCGCTGGTTTTCTTCGGCAACCGTGGCGACATCGGGATCGACGTTACGGTCTACGGACCGGTGCGCGCGCTGCACAGCGGGCATTACGGAAACTGGGCGCCAAATCCAGCGATGGAGTTGTCGCGATTGCTGGCCTTGATGAAGGATGCCGACGGGCGGGCGCTGATTGATGGCTATTACGACGACGTGACACCGCTGAGCGACGTTGAGAAGAAGGCGCTCGCGGAAATGCCGGACAACGATGGCGAGCTGGAACGCGAGCTGGGAATTGCAAAACCGGAGGGCGGCGGGAAGAAGCTGGTGGAACTGATCATGGAGCCGTCGCTGAATATTCGAGGATTGCGCAGCGCGTATGTGGGTCAGCAGGCGCAGAATGTGGTGCCGGATCGCGCGGAGGCTTCGCTGGAGGCACGTCTGGTGAAGGGAGAGGAACCGAAGAAAAAGTTCAAGCAGATCGCGGCTTTCATCCAGAAGCAAGGATTTTTCGTTATTGATCACGAGCCTTCGATGGAGGAACGGCGCGCGCATGCGCGGATCGCGAAAGTTATCGATGAAGGCGGGTACCGGGCTTCGCGCACACCGATGGATCTGCCGATGTCGAAGGCCGTGGTCGAAGTCGTGCGAGGGGCGGCGGGCAAGGACACCGTAATCATGCCGTCAACGGGAGGCAGCGTGCCGATGTATATCTTCGACGATCTGGGGTTGCAGTGGGTGGGAGTTCCGATCGTGAATTACGACAATCATCAGCATAGCTCGGATGAAAATTTGCGGCTGGGACAATTTTGGCGCGGCATGGAAATTTATGGAGCAATACTAGCGGATTTGAATTGGTGAAGAGAATTTAAACGCAGAGACAGGAGAGTACACAGAGACGAGCGGACAAGGAAGAGCAGGCCCGACGTGGGGCCAACATTACAAAGACAGGAAATTCTTGAGGAGCTGCTTGCCGGATTCGGTCAGGACGGATTCGGGGTGAAACTGGACGCCTTCGATTTTATGGCGGCGGTGGCGGAGGCCCATGATGATGCCGTCGTCGGTTTCGGCCGTGATCGTGAGTACTCGCGGCAAGGATTTTTTCTCGACGATCAGGGAATGGTAACGCGTCGCCGTAAAGGGATCGGGCAACCGGCGAAAAATGTTCTTGTGGTCGTGATGAATCTGGCTGGTTTTGCCGTGAAAAAGTTTGGGGGCGCGGACGATTTTGCCGCCGAACGCGGCGCCGATGGCCTGGTGGCCGAGGCAGACGCCCAGGATGGGGAATTTCCCGGCGAGGCGCTCAACCAGTTCAACGGAAATTCCCGCTTCTTGAGGGGTGCAAGGACCCGGGGAAATAACGATGCGTTCCGGCTTGCGTCGGATGATTTCTTCCACGGTGATTTTGTCGTTGCGATGCACTTCGACGTTACAACCCAGCTCGCCTAAATACTGCGCGAGGTTGTAGGTGAAGGAATCGTAGTTGTCGAGAAGCAGGATCATGACGGCTTTCCCGATCGGTTTCCGCGGTGCGCTTTTTCCAGGGCGGCGAGCAGCGCTTTCGACTTGTTGACGCTCTCCTGATATTCACCCGCGGGCGTGGAATCCGCAACTATTCCGCCGCCGGCCTGGACGTAGGCAACGCCGTTTTTCATCACCATGGTGCGAAGCGCGATGCAGGAGTCCAGGTTGCCAGCGAAATCGAGGTAGAGAATGCCGCCGGCATAAATGCCGCGGCGGGTGCGCTCGAGTTCCTCGATGATTTCCATGGCGCGAACTTTAGGAGCGCCTGACACCGTGCCTGCGGGGAAGCAGGCCATCAGCGCGTCGAAACAATCGACATCTTCCCGCAGGCGGCCACGCAGACTGGAAACGAGATGCATAACGTGCGAGTAGCGTTCGACGGTGAGCAACTTTTCTGGCCTCACCGTGCCGTAGTCGCAGACGCGCCCGAGATCGTTACGGCCCAAATCGACGAGCATGATGTGCTCGGCGCGCTCTTTTTCGCTGGCGAGCATTTCCTGTTCGAGGCGCTGGTCTTCGGCTTCGTCCTTGCCGCGCCAACGCGTGCCGGCGATGGGGCGGTAGAAAACGTCGCGTCCCTGCACTTTGACGAGCATTTCCGGCGAACTGCCGACAACGGAGACGTCGTTGAGGTGCAAATAAAAAAGATATGGCGAGGGGTTCAGCGCGCGCAGCTCGCGATAAACCTCGAAAGGTTCAGCTTTTGTTTTCGCCGAAAAGCGCTGGCTCAGCACAACTTGAAAAATATCCCCGGCGCGAATGTATTGCTTGGCCTTGCGCACGGCGGCGAGGTATTCGGGGCGGCGGAAATTGGAAGTTACCCTTAAAGGGGCGCGCTTCTTTACTTTCGAGGGATTCTTCGGACGCTCTTCGGCTGCGGGCTCATCGAGCAGGCGGCGGGTTTCTTTGATTTCGCGGACAGCGGCGTTGTATTTCGAGCGCAGGCTGCCAGGGCCTTCCGTGAAAACATTGCGAACAATCCACAAGCGGTGCTGGACGTGATCGAAGGCGACAAGGCCGTGATAGAACATCAGCATCGCGTCATAGAGGCCTATTTCATCGCGGAGGCGCCTGGGAATGCGCTCGATCAGCCGCACCATGTCATAGCTAAAATAACCGATAGCGCCGGCGACGAGAGGCGGCAGTCCGGGCAAGCGCACGGGACGAAAACGCTCGATGCGCTCGCGCAGAAATGAGATGGGATCGCGCTCTTCCCAAACGACGCGGTCGCGGCTCTCCAGGACGCAGGCGCCATTGGCGTAGCGGAAAACTTCCTCGGGGTGCGCGCCCGCAAAAGTGTAGCGGGCGATTTTTTCGCCGCCTTCGACGCTTTCAAGAAGGAAGGAGTACCGCGAGCCATGGGCAATGCGCAGGTAGGCGCTAACGGGAGTCAGCAGGTCCGCGGAAAAAACGTCATAGACAGGGATGAGGTTGCCCTGTTTGGCGAGTCGCGAAAATTCACGGAAGTCCGGCTGGATCATGGGAATTAGGTTCACACTTCCGACCGAGTCGGGGTCTTCGATCGACAGTTTTCAGTTCACAGAAAAAAGAGACCTATTATTACATCACTTCGGGCCGGCCGGGCGTATTCACCGGCCGGCAGCATTCTGCAAGGAGGGCGCCACGGCACTGCAAAGTTCCAAGAAAGGTCCTTCACTCCCCATGGTCGTTCAGGACAAACACTCTTCGCCGAGTGTCCGGTTAACCATAACCGGGATCGCTCCCCCCTGTGTTTGTCTATTTCCGGTAGGAGGTCAATCAGGGTTTGCGGACTCGAATGGATCAGGATCGGCAATACCTGAATGGGCTAAGGATTGTCGTAAGATGGACAGGAGACGGCAGCTTTGGGCGGTTTGCCCAATATGGTGGATGAGGGCCTATGTCACTTCAAAAGAAGCAGGTTTTCCCGAACCTGTTTCGATACGTGTGCGATTCCTGCTCATTTGACTGGCCAAGGACGCCGATGAAAGAGAGCGATTTGCCGCCTCCGCCGTCCCACTCCTGCCCGAATGAGAACCGGCCGGAGCTGAAGCCAGCCCTCGAAGAACAAGGAAAGAAAAATGGCGAGAACACGAAACCCAGGCCCGTGGCCGTGTGCACGCGCTGCGCCGCTGTTTCCTACGCGCAAAACCTCATTAACGGGCAGTGCGCACAGACAGTTGCAGGGAAAAGATGCGTGGGGGTCAATGGAAGTGCTCTGAACGCTGACGATTGGAAACAGTGTGAAGCGTGTGCGGGAACAGGGGCCAATCGAACGGTTCGTTGCGGCCAGTGCGACGGTGCGGGCTGGTTGTATGCCAGTAAGAGGGCACGAGGCTAGTTCGGTGTTTTCGCTTCCTACGGCGGGCTCGCGTTACGCTAGGTTGTGAACAGGATTCGCGCCGGTCCCGAAGAACCTCCAAGCATAGTTAGAAAATGAATCTGCTTCACCGGCCCGCTGAAGTGCCCACCTAGACTAGCGCTGCTGGCGAGACTCTTCTGCCACCCGCAGGGCCGCGAGCACGGCGCGGCGCATGGATGCTTGAGGCGCGCGCTTTTGCGTCCAAATTTCCCACTGGGCGAAGCCTTGCGCGAGAAACATTTCGACGCCGGAGACGGTGGCGATTCCCTTTTGCGCGGCGAGCTTCAAGAGTCGCGTCTTCTGGGGGCGGTAGATCAGATCCATGACGATGCGGCAGTTTAGCTCACCGGGCGCGAGAGGCGAGATTCCGCCATTCGGGTGCATGCCGACCGGAGTCGCGTTGAGGATGGCGTCAAAGAATTCGGTGCGCAAGGCGCGTCGCGCAATTACTTCGCCGCCGACGGCGCGGGCCAGCTCTTTCGCCGCTTTCTCGCGGCGGGCACAAACTGCGACGGTGGCGCCGGCGCGCGACAGCGCGAAGGCAGCGGCGCGCGCCGATCCGCCGGCGCCGAAGATCAGGGCACGGCTGCCTTTGATTTGGAGCTTCTTTTCGAGTGCCTGGAGGACACCGACATAGTCCGTGTTGCAACCGTAAAGCGAACCGTTGCTCCGGACCACAACGGTATTTACGGCGCCGATGTCTGCCGCGAGGGGATCGCATTCCTTGAGGTGTTTGAGGATGGTTTGCTTGTGCGGAATGGTGACACTGAAGCCGCGGATGCCGAATTCCGGGACGGCATCGAGAAAATCGCCAAGCCAGCGCACCAGAAAAGGGAGATAGACAGCGTCCACCTTTCGTGCGACAAATCCCGAGTTATGCAGAAGCGGGGAAAGCGAATGGCCGATGGGATCGCCAATCACTCCGTAGACGCGAGTGCGGCGCGTGAGGAGGTGCGCGCGATAGAGATGCTTTATGTCGGCGAGAGAAACCTGCCCGGGGGCGGTCGCATCGGCGACGGGTGCGTACGCCAGAGCGCTTCCTTCCCGCAACGCGAGGATGCGGGCAGGCAAGCCGGCCTCACCCATCGCAACGGCGACAAAATTCTTCGACTTCCGCGCCAGTCGCAGGAGACGGATGCTGTCGTGAATGCTGCGAGCTTCGGCGGCGATCTTCACGGCGTCGGCCCCGCCATGGGCTGGCAGGTTCACGCTTCGAGGCAAATCCGGCGTGCGCTCGAAGTCGTGAACCGAAAGCAACACGCGTGAAGGCACGGGATATTCGCGGACTGACTGACCTGGAAGTTTGCGCAAAGTTTCCACTTCCAGATCGCACCACTGGCAGCCGGCTTCGCGGGCTTGAATCAGCCAGTAGAGTTCGCGATCAATGCCGCCGGCAAACTTGCCTCCGCCTTCGCGGCGGCGGCAGGTTGCGACAAGTGTGACGCTGCGAGGTTTGTATTTAGACAGCCAGGCGAGGAATTGCGCACGTTCCGAGTCACTGGTAAGCCAATCGAGGCGCAACTCCAGGGTCCTGGTTTGCGGCAAGGCGGAACGTACCAATCTGGCCATCTCGACGGCGTTGGAGGCCGCCACGACCGCACAGATGCGCTGCAACCCGGTGCCAAAGAGGCCCATATCCCACCCTATGCCGCCAATGTGTTGAAAATACAGCCCCTAGTATGCCGTATCAAAAGTGTAAAGCAACCTCGGCCAACTTGTTGACGAGCGGAGTGGGCCCTGATACTTTCGCTAGGAATAGTCCATGCACGGCCCGTCGGGCGTGTTTTTCGAAGGAGTCATGGGATGCGCGCTAGAATCGCTGTTTTGTCTCTATCGGTCTTCCTGGGTGCGGGCATAAGCTCGGCACAAAACGTCACCCCGGCTGCTCCGGCAATTCTTCAAGTCGACTACAGCACGGTGAATTGCGCGGGGTTCGTCACGGACCAGAAGGTGCCCGACGGAATCCGGCTCATTTCGGCTGAGCAATCAAACTACAAGATCACCTTTATGCGCGGCGATTACGTGCACATCAATCGTGGCCAGGACAAAGGTGTCCGCGTCGGCGACCGGTTCTCGGTGGTGCGGCCGGACAAAGATCCGACGGATGTGCCGTGGTTCAAGTGGCAAGCGAAACTGATGAAAGCCATGGGCACGCCTTATGTGGACGCAGGGCAACTGCGCGTCGTGAATGTGCAGCCAAAAGTCTCTGTTGCTCAGGTGATTTTCTCGTGCGATTACATGCAGCGCGGGGACATATTACTGCCTTATCAGGATCGCCCGGCACCACCGTACAAGGATGCTGCAGCGTTCGATCACTTTGCGCCAGTGAGCGGGAAGCCAGTGGCCATGTTGGTCGCTGGAAAAGACTACACGCAGGTGTATGGCAAACTTAGCCCAGTTTACGTCAACCTGGGGAGCGCCCAAGGTGTGAAGGTCGGCGATTACTTCCGAATTTTCCGCTATCAAGGTTCGATGGCGGAGACTGTGCCCCAGGACAGGGGGTATCAATACTCGGTGTACGGATTCGGAAGTGCCCCGGCGCGCTACGAATGGAATGACCTGCCGCGCGAAGTGATCGGCGAGGGCATAGTCATCAACGTCAACCACAATTCCTCGACCATGATGATCACTTACAACGCCATCGAAGTTTACGCGGGCGACTACGTCGAGATTGAGTAGAAGTCCGGCAAGCAATTTCATGGTTCGGGCCCGTTGCGGTTGTTCCGCGCGGGCCTTTTGTTTTTGCCGCGTTGTTTGAGCTCGATCAGTTACGCGGCTGCTTTCAAGCTTCCTCAAATTTCGGAAAACACTTCGCAAGTAAACGCAAACAGGCGAGCTTCGGGATCGCGCCAGGCTTCGCGGCCCAATCCAGCTTTGCGGCAAGTCTCCTCCAGGAACTGCTCGCGGGTCAGATGATGTTCGATCGCGACCTGGGGGAGAAGAAGGCCGCGCTGCGCGTGTAACTGGACCAATAGCCCATGTCGGCCGATTTCGATGGATTCAGGCGAAATTGGCCCCAGTTGCGAAAGCAAAGAGATTTCGATTCTGAGTTCGGCAAGCCGCTCCGGCTTCATAGGGGCGAACCGTGGATCCTCCAGAGCGGCGCTGGCAGCGCAGCGAACGATGGCTTCTCCGAGCGGTTCATTTGCTTCAATGACGCCGATACACCCCTGGAGACGTTTGCCCAGGTGAAGCGTCACAAAGACGCCGCGGCGCTCGGCAAAGACTCCTTCACGAGGAAGGACTTCAGGAAGCTGGCGGTGAGATACGGCTTCGACAACGGCCGTACGGGCCAGCTGCAACGCGGCACGGCGGTCCGCATCAGAGAGGGACGGCATCCTCGGACTTCTTGCGGGCTTCGAGCATGCGGAGCCGGCGGCGCTTCTTGATGCTGTCGTCCACGTGGCTCCAAAAGCGCAGGAAATACTGCGCGGCGGAAACTAATGCGCTGATAACAACCAGCCAAAGCAGTACTTGCGCCAGCCAATAAAGCCATGGGAGGCCAGCGCGATGTCCCGCACCAGCTATCAAGACTGCCACGGCGCATACCTGCAAGACCATTTTTGTCTTGCCCAGAGTGGATGCCTCAATAGTGAACCCTTCCGCGGAGGCAATGTTCCGCAAACCAAGAACTGTGAATTCTCGCCCGATAATGATTACCACCATCCAAGCCTTCACCAGGTGCATGTCCACTAGAGAAACGAATGCCGCGGAGATCAAGAGCTTGTCGGCAATGGGATCAAGAAGAATGCCGAGGGTCGTAACTTGCAACCGCCGGCGAGCCAGATAGCCGTCCGCCCAATCGGTCGCCGCCGCCAGGAGCAGGATCAATACCCCCCAGACCTCGAAGTGCATGGAAAAACCCCAGAACTCAAAGTTGGGGCTACGCGTGAGGAGGATCACAATGAGAACGGGGACGAAAAAGATCCGCAGCAGCGTCAGTGAGTTAGGAAGATTCATGGGCGCATGACGGCGGAGATGCCGCCCAGCGGCTTCAGCCACCGCAGTTTCACTATAGACTCGGTGTAGGGATGCGTCAACACGGCAGCGGCGATCCGGAGAGCATTGCAGGGAGCCTAAATCCATTGACTTTCGGGGCCTGGGTAGTAACTCTGGGATTAACTCTATGGCAAGGGTAAGAGCGAGGGAAGCTGTACTCATTCGTAACGCGCCTGCTGCAAATCTGTGCAAATGTCAAATGGACATCCTTCGACATCGGCGGGCGAAGCGGGGAATGCACAGCTCCTCAAGCGCCACATAACCATTGTAGATTCAATACCATACGGAGAAGGCGTTCCTTGATTCGCGAGCAGGCCCACCAAAGCAGGACGATCGATCCCCGCGACTGAATTACACTTTCCACAACGTTTTCCACAGAGAGTAGGGCTCTAAACATGGAGGACAAAAGGACCCAGGAGGGCCTGCAAGTAGATAAAAACAGAGGTTTTGCGAGGTTTTACTTCACAGTTACCAGGTCCGGACACGAGCGCCGCGTTCAGATGGCGCGCGGACCGCGCAGGAGCCGGATCGGGAGCATGAAGAGAGCGCTGACAAGCCCGAGAACGCCGTGAACCGCAATTCCAACCAGACGGAAAGGTAGCGTAAGAACCCAGACGATGGGATACAGAACAAGAGCAAGCAGTGCGACCGGCCAGCACAGGATAAAAAGGATGATCCACAAAAGGAAAGCAGCCATGGCGACCTCGCTTGTGACAGAACCGGACGGAGCACCCGCTGAACCGCCGGCCTTAATCTAATCGTACGAGAGAGCGCGCGGAAAAGTTTCCTCGACAGCATATTCTTTCAGCTTCAGGCGCTTGGCGACGGAGGCGGGTACCTCTACAGCAAGCCGCATGTGCGAATCGTCGATTTCCGATTGGAGGACCCGACCGAGAGCGTGAATCATGGCCAGGGTGCGACCTTCCGCCAGCGGCAACCTGACGGAGAGCGTTACGACCGGGTCGGTGGGCATCTCGGCGTCCATGCGCCTCAGCAATTCCTCGATCCCTTCGCCGGCGAGCGCGGAGACCAACACCGGCGCACAGGATGCTCCACGGGATCGCGTGGCGCCATTGGCGATGGCGCTTCTTTCGTCTGGAGCAAGGCGGTCCATTTTATTGAGGACGCGAAGCCTGGGGCGGCCGTCAACTCCGAGTTCGCGCAAGATCTTGTCCACTTCCTCGTCAAGCTCGTCATGATGCGGATTGGAGACGTCGCTGACATGCAGAATCAAAGCGGCTTCCTGCACTTCTTCGAGAGTGGCGCGAAACGCCGCCAGCAATCCTTTGGGCAGATCCCGAATGAATCCCACCGTGTCGGAAACGAGCACGCGACGGTTCGAAGGAAGGCGCAGCGCGCGGATGGTGGGATCGAGAGTCGCGAACATCCTCGAAGAGACGAGCACCTCAGCGCGGCTCAGAGCATTGAACAGCGTGGATTTGCCCGCGTTCGTATAGCCCACTAGCGCAATGGTTCCGAGAGGTATGGCATTGCGCGCTTCGCGCCGCAGCGCTCGTTGTTCGCGGATTTCATCAATGCTTAGCTCGATCTTGCGGAGACGGTCGCGAATGCGGCGGCGGTCGGTTTCCAGTTTCTTTTCCCCGGGGCCGCGCACACCGATGCGGCCTGCTCCACCGCCCGCCCCGCCGGCGCCGCCTCCGCCGCTTTTGCCACCGAGGCGAGACATCGTGGTTCCTTTCCCGGTGAGACGTGGCAGCATGTAGTTCAATTGCGCCAGTTCGACTTGCAACTGGCCTTCGCGGCTTCTCGCATGACGCGCGAAAATATCGAGAATCAGCTGCGTGCGGTCGATCACGCGGCGTTCCGTCGCTTCTTCAATGTTGCGCTGCTGCATCGGAGAGAGGTTGCTGTCGAAAATGATCAACGGTGCTTTATGAGCCGTGGCTTCGGCGCGAATTTCATCGAGCTTGCCGCGGCCAACTAGGGTCGCGGGATCTGCGCTATCGCGCATCTGGAATACGGTTCCAGCGATCTCCGCCCCCGCGCTGCGAGCTAGTTCAACCAACTCGGCAAGCGATTCGCGCCCCTGCTCCCCCGCGGGCATGCCCGGAAAACGAGGCGCGCGCTTCCAGCCCACGCCCACCAGCAAGGCGCGCTCTGCACTTGAGACTTGATGTTGCGTTTTCGTCACTAAGATTGGCCGGGAATCATCGTGCGGACTTGGCCATTTCTGGCGGACCTTGCCTCTAAGTGCCATTATACGCTTCTCTCGCGGGCCCCGCGACCCGCCGCTGATCCCAGAGGTCTTGCGAGAAAAAATCGGCGTTTTGCGGCGGCGGTGGACCCGTGGGAAGATAGGACCATGCGAAAACTAACTCTTACAGCGGCAAGTCTTTTGACGGCGGGAATATTGCTGACGGCGAATGCCCAGGCACAGCAGACGCCGGCGGCGAATACACCACAAGCTCCAGCGGCAAAAGCTGCAACGGGTCCCGCTGCGGGCGCCCAGAAAGCTCCTGTCGCGAAGACGGGAACAGCAGCTAAGCCAAGAACTCCGACGGTCCTTACTCTGAGAACGCCGAAAGACAAAGTCAGCTACGCTCTGGGAGCTAACCTCGGGATGAACCTGCACAAGCAGTCCGTGGAAGTTGACACTTCGATTGTGTTGCGCGGCTTGAAAGACGCGCTCGCGGGAGGCAAGCTGCTGCTGACCGATGACGAAGCTAAAGCCGCGCTCACACAGCTGCAGACTGATTTGCGAAATAAACAGATGGAAAAAATGAAAGAGGCGGCGGATCTGAATAAAAAAACAGGCGCAGATTTCCTGGAAGCGAACAAGGCCAAGGAAGGCGTCGTCACGCTCCCGAGCGGTTTGCAGTACAAGATTTTGATCGAGGGTACGGGACCAAAACCTGCACCGACCGACACTGTCTCATGCAACTACCGGGGCACGCTTCTTGGCGGTACGGAGTTTGACAGCTCCTATAAGCGCGGGCAGCCGGCGTCCTTCCCGGTGACTGGCGTCATCAAGGGCTGGACGGAAGCCCTTCAACTCATGCCAGTGGGATCGAAGTGGCAGCTTTTCATTCCATCAGACTTGGCTTATGG
>Ga0137394_10002072_pt1 | contig 14758 bp, 13 predicted proteins | sample czobulk116metaG_FD_108278 | JGI IMG/M metagenome (GOLD analysis project Ga0137394, IMG submission 108278) | Vadose zone soil microbial communities from Angelo Coast Range Reserve, California, USA - czobulk1.16 metaG | ecosystem: Environmental > Terrestrial > Soil > Vadose zone | place: USA...
CTTCCAATGCGATATGGCTTCGACTGCAGGCTCGACCAGCATCGGAGGTCCGGAAATGACTTTCACTTTGTCCACCGTGCCTTCTGCCGTCACCGTGGCTTCAAGAATGACGGCTCCTTCGATATGTGCCCGCTTCGCCTCAGGCGGGTACTTCGGCTGCTCGATGTGAACGATCCTGGGTTGCTTGACGTTGCCGCCGACGCGAACCGGTGCGACTGGCGGTGGAAGAGGTGGCGCACTACCGGCTCCACCAAGCACTCCCCCCAGAAGTCCGTCACTGAGGCCGTTTTCAGCACCGCCCGCCACTCCGCTGGATACGCCGCGAGGAACGCCCGCAGGAGGAACTGAATCGATAATCCTTGCAATGTCTTTCGGTATAGTTACCGGCGCCGTCATCTCGGGTTTCTCGAGCGGTGGCGGTTCATCTTCGACGACATCCGGAGTCTGGGTAAACGATGCTCTTTCCGCTACATGGCGCTGAGGGCGCGGCGCCTCGCTCAATGGCGCCGGTGGCGGGGGCGGAGGAGCCGCCATATATAACGTCGTCAAAAGCTGAAATTCCCCGAGTTTCTCCGGCATCACCATTTGGACCACGATAACTGCGGCCACCAACACCACGTGAATGCCTGCCGCCAGCACAATGGCTCGCGGTTTCTTCTTACTTTTCTGTGGGATAGTCTCTGGCAGATTTTCAAACATCGTAGAGTGTTAGACGCGGGAAGCTGGAGATGGGTCAATTTGCTTTTAGGCGACCCTGAGCCCGCGGAGGAGGTCGCGTACAAACCACGCCAATATTCGGGGGTTACGGGGAGCTTCCTTCAACTGATATGGCAGGCCAGCATGGCCGTAGGGAACGTAGATCCGGACTGGGACACCACGCCTGCGGGCGAGTTTTAATATTGCGGGTTGCGGGAGTCCGTAGAGCAATTCCAGCTCACATGATGTTCCCGCACTTTTTAAGCAATCAAGAGCATCGCCAGCCAGCCTGGCGTCATGGGTTGCGACGGCTACGTGACGCGCGCGTCCCGTGGCAAGGCGTTCAACGACTTTAATGAATCCTTCAGATCGGTCGGTTTCATCACCATTCAATCCGCACCACTCGCCCTTCACAACCCGCACGCGCAGACCGATATCGATTGCGCGATCGGCGTCGTGCAAGCTGCGCCGCCAGCGGCCCGGGAGCGTGCATCCCAGTCTGGGATAGATGCGGCGCGCTTGATCAATCAAAGTGAATGTTCTATCGACGCTGTCGGGAGCCATCGCATCGAAATGGACGGTAGTATCTATGCGTCGTGCCTGGTGGAGAATTTTCTTTAGCAGATCCAGATTAAAACCTAGCGCCGGAGCCTTCACGGACAGGTAGGACTCGGAGGGCAAACCCTGGATGATATCGATCAGGCGAAGATAAGATCCCGCGACAAAAAGAGGGGAGTCGAAGTCGTGATTCCAATAACAGACAGTGCTCGCAATACGTTCCGAAGCGAAACGCACGCAGACAGCGCGCGCATCTTTAATCGTTGGACCAGCTGTATAGCTCCTGGCGGCGCGCCGGATCAGGTCCTGAATTGTCGTTGCAGCCGTTCCCATCCAAATCGGACGGCGTCCCAGGTGAACGCCGCGACCCCCCGGCAGTTATTGGGATATGCCCAAACCGAAACACAGGGACGTACTTCGTCTGTCCAGACCTGTGTCCAGGGTTCCGCAGACCCCAGAAATTCGAACGTTCGCAGGCCGCGCTGAGCCGCATATCGCAGCGTTTCCACCATCAGCAGATGGCCGGGCGAGCAGCGCGCAAATGCTTCATCGTAGCCGACTTTCAGCAGCCAGAAGCGGCCGCCCGATTCGACGGCGATCTGAGTTGCGGCCATCGCCCCTCCGATCCTCATGAAGCAGATTCGGAGGATTCGTTTGGCGCTTGCGATGGCCGCGTATTTCTCGTAGAACTGCCGGCGATTGGGATCACTCAAAAGCGCCGAGCCCGTCCGCCCTTTCCAGCCTGCGGCCTCGACGCGCAGACTTTCGGCCAGCAGCGGCGGCAGTTCGTGGGGTTCCGGTGACAGTACCTCATAGTCGATAGGGCCGATGCTGTGGGCTTTGCGTTTTGCGCGGCGGAAGCTCGAGCGGCGGCTGGCGGTCAACTTCTCTTCCGGGTATGTCCATGACTCATCGAGCTGTATCCAGGGATAACCGGTCGCCGGACGCGTAATCAGCATTCCCCGAGATCTGAATGCTTCCTGCAGCGCCGTGAGAACCGGTGAATCCGCGAGAATACGTCTTAATAACAGGGGACGCCGGAGTTCAACAAGAGTATTGACGAGACACACCAGGGAGTCTGAATCCAGGTGCGGGAAATCAGTGGGTTCATACAGTTCGTCGACGCCCAGGCATTCCATGCGGTTCAGGGGACTGCCGCGCATGATTAATGGCCCAAGAGCGCGGGGCTGGTCCGCTCCGACTACAATGAGCCGCAACTCCCCACCAGTGGCAAAGGCATCGGTACAAGCCTTGACCCAGGCGTACTGATGCATTGGGCTGTTCGCCTCCTCCGCAATGAGGTCCCAGCATTGAGCCTCGCTCTCGACAGCCCGAAACTCCTGAACAATCCGAACTGAGGTACTCACGTGATCGGTTGAGCACGGGTAGTCCCAAAGGGGAAGACCTCCTAAGTCTCGGGTGAGGAAGAACCGGCTTGATCCTCCCGTAGCAAGTCGCGTGGAAGGGCAATTCCGCTAATACTGAAATGAGTATTGGTGTTCTCTCATTGCGCTTCCTTAAAGAAGCGGTATTATGTCTCGCGAAGAGGCCGGAGGAAACAGCGGCCTCCTGCACAAGGAGATGAGAATGAGCAGAGAAGACGATTTCTTTGGCGATTTCAACGAATCGCCTGACGACACGGACACTGGGCAGGAAGATACCTCCGAGCCGCTAATGGAAGAGTCGCCGGCCGAAACCGAACCTGCGCCCCCTTCCAAACAACCCGCTCGGCCGACTGCCCCAAAAGCCAAACCAAAACCCAAAAAGAAAGCAAAAACCAAGCCTAAACCAACGGCAAAGAAAAAGGTTTCAAAAATTACCCGCAAACCCGCGGCCAAGAAAATAGCCAAGAAAACAGCCAAGAAGAAGACAACTGCCAAGAAAAAGAAGTCCGCCAGGCCAAAAAAGTAGCGTCTGGTGAATCTAGGGGGTAATTCGGGGACAGTTGTCTGTCCCCGAATTACCCCGCAGGGCTTTTCATGGGCATTCTTCCAATCGATCCGGCACTCCTGGATGGCATGCGGCGGGACTGGGATGCTCGCGCAAGAGAGAATGCAAAGCATTACGTTGCGACCTCGCGTGAGAACTGGGATGACGACGAATTTTTTCGGTCTGGTGCTGAAGAAGTGCGTGAGCTGGTGGAGAAACCGTGTGCTGATATTTGCCAGGGCCGCTCTCCAGCAGAGATGAGGATTCTCGAAATCGGTTGTGGAGCCGGACGAATGACTCTCGCGCTCAGCCGGATTTTCGGAAGGGTGGATGCCGTCGATATCAGTCCGGAGATGATTGCGCAGGCAAGAGTAGCGCTTGCCGCACGGACGAACGTGCACCTGTACGTGAACAACGGCGCCGATCTGTCCATATTTTCCGACGACACTTTTGATTTCGCAATCTCGGCAATCGTTTTTCAACACATACCGAAGCAGACAATCGTTGAGAATTACATTGAGGAAACATGGCGAGTTCTGCGCGCCGGCTCGCTGTTCAAATTTCAGTTGCAAGGTGGCCCCATAGCGGAAAAGCACGCCAATACGTGGGTTGGAGTGGGTTTTAACGAAAAGCAAATGCAAGACATTGCTGCCCGCTCCGGATTCAAGATCACCGAATCAAGCGGGGCGGGCACGCAGTACTACTGGCTTACTTTCGCAAAAAAATAACTGACCCGTTATTCATTACGGCCATGCTATGCTTTTGAAGTTAACTGCAACGGCAATTTAGCTGTTGTTCGTCGAATGGACCTAGGAGCCTCTTGTCACGGTCTGGAGAGTTGATTCTGCTTTTCGATCCCTTTCCCGCCACGCCCACGATGTTCCTACAACTTTGAATTAGGAAAAACATGTCAAAGAAAATCTACGTTGGTAATTTGTCGTTCAGAACGACAGAAGAAGAACTCACTGGTCTTTTTGAGCAGATGGGTGCCGTCGAATCCGTCAGTATCATCACGGACCGCGATACCGGCCGCTCAAAAGGATTCGGTTTCATTTCCATGAGCGATGATGACGCCGAAAAGGCGATTTCAGCTTTCAATGGAAAGGAACTGGGCGGAAGAGCGCTCACGGTGAATGAAGCCCGACCGATGGTGAAAAGAGAGTTCACCAGCCGCGCCGGCCGAAACAACCGCTGGTAAGGAATCAAGCGTAGAATTCTGCGTCAGACGCACAATTACCTGATTAGCGAAGCACACTTTCACCGCTAAATCAGGTAATTATGCGTCTGACGCAGATTACCGGTGGCTGTCCCGGAATTTTTCAGCCTCGGAGGATCACGTGGAGTCCGTCGCAAATGATTTGCAATCAATTCTGAAAATTGCCGAGCGCTTGCGCCGGATCGAGGATTCCAGAGCGTCCATCCGTCCGGCGCCGGGAAAGTGGTCGAAGAAGGAAATTCTCGGCCATCTTATTGATTCGGCAGCCAACAACCATCAAAGGTTTGTCCGCCTGCAACTGACATCCCGCCTGGATTTGCCGGGTTATGACGGCGATGAATGGGTCCGTTTACAGCGATACCAGGACCGTTCCTGGTGCGAAATCATCGACCTCTGGCAAATGTATAACCTGCAATTAGCGGGAGTTATCCGCCTGGTTGATCCGAAAGCACTGCGCAATGTCTGGCACACCCCGGATGGCAAGGACCTGGATCTGGAATTCATCATCCGCGATTACGTTGTCCACATGCGTCATCATTTGGATCAAATTCTTTAGACCCTCTTGCTAAAATAATTCTCAGACCTGTTTCGTCAGGAGGCACGATTCGACAGGACTTCCAGATCCTACCTAGACTTCAGTCACGATTAGAAGAGGAAAATGATTCAGACGAAGAACACGGGACCGTCGGTTGAGTTTCGTTTAGCGGTTCCCGGCTTTACGTATTCCGATCTTTATAAGCCAGAACGGCTGAAAGAACTCCTCGACGTCTTCGACTGCGAAGTCGCGGTCGCAAATCCCGAGTTGTTCGCCGCGTGGGACGACTATCGTAATCATCCGGAAAAGCCACGAACGGCGCAGCAAATTTCCGCTTTGCTTGTTGCTATGGCAGGGCACGTCAGCGCGTTTGTGACAAAGCTGTTTGGAATTGAAGAGGAAGTGGATGCTCTTCGAGCTGCCACAGCCGACCAGGACCCCATTTTTCGATTCAAGGTCGATTTCGTTCGCCGCCGTGTTCTTCCCAATCTGAGAAAGATCGCGCCTCCCCCGGATGTTCAAGGTCTCGAAGCCCGGATTGAAAACCTGCGGCAACACGCCATGGCGAAAACCGGCCGTGAGCTGGATGCCGAGCTTGCGACGGCGATGGCCGCAGTGGATCTCATGCAGGCGGAACGCTCCGGCCAACCATCAGAAGATCTCGAGGCGTTGAAGCAATGGTGTGCAGCGCACCTGCATGATCCCGCTTACCGTCATTGGGCCAGCTTCCGTTTCCCAGAGGCTTTGGATCACTTTAATCTCGTGCAGTTCGACCGGCCGGGCGCCGGCATTTCCGAAGAGCTCATTGGACCGGACAGACGGCTTCGCCACCGCGACGGGTTCGCATTGACCGACGCTCGCATGAAACCGCGTGAAATTCTGAGCGAAATTCACTACTGCATTCTCTGCCACGAGCGCGACAAAGACTCCTGCTCTAAAGGCATCACCGGAGCAGATGCGAAGATCTCCGTGAACCCCCTTGGCATTCCTCTGACCGGCTGCCCTCTGGACGAGAAGATCTCCGAGATGCATTTTATGCGGAAGAACGGCGATGCGATCGGCGCTCTTGGGTTGGTGATGATCAGCAATCCAATGTGTCCGGGAACCGGCCATCGTATTTGCAACGACTGCATGAAGGCGTGCATCTACCAAAAGCAGGATCCGGTCAATATTCCGCAGATTGAAACTGCGGTGTTGACCGACACTCTGAACCTGCCCTGGGGCGTCGAGATTTACGGTCTTTTGACGCGATGGAATCCTTTGAACATCGGCCGTCCTTACGCGCTTTCATACAATGGCAAGAACGTACTCGTCGTTGGCATGGGGCCTGCGGGCTACACGCTGGCGCACTACCTCATCAATGAAGGTTTTGGAGTGGCCGCAGTTGACGGATTGAAAATCGAACCCCTCGATGAGGAGCTTGTCGGTTCGAGCCAGAAGGCGCCGCTGCCGATCTACTCCTGGCAAGAGATCTACAAGCCACTCGAGGACCGCATTCTCGAAGGTTTTGGCGGCGTTTCCGAGTATGGCATTACGGTTCGTTGGGATAAGAATTTCCTTACGCTCTTGCATGTGACACTTTCGCGGCGCGATCTGCTGCGCATTTATGGCGGTGTCCGCTTCGGCGGCACCCTCACTGTCGACGACGCATGGAAGTGGGGATTCGATCATATCGCGATGGCCACCGGCGCGGGGCGCCCGACGATCATCGATCTCAAAAATAATCTGGCATGCGGCATCCGCAAGGCATCAGACTTTTTGATGGCATTGCAACTCACCGGCGCATACAAGCGAACGGCTCTGCCGAATTTGCAGGTCCGGCTTCCCGCGCTCGTCATCGGTGGCGGATTGACGGCCATCGATACTGCGACGGAGCTTTTTGCTTACTATCCTGTTCAGGTCGAGAAGACGCTCGAGCGCTACGAAAAGCTCGTCGAAGAAATCGGCGAAACCGCGGTGCTTGCCCCGATGAACGCCGAAGAGCGGGAAATCCTTAAAGAATTCCTTCAGCATGGCGCTGCTGTTCGGGCCGAGCGAGCGCGAGCTGCTATCGCAAGCGAGAAACCGAATTTTGTTCCGCTGGTTCGGTCGTGGGGTGGCGTATCGATTGTGTACCGCAAGCGCCTCGCCGATTCTCCTGCATATCGGTTGAACCACGAAGAAGTCATCAAAGCTCTCGAGGAAGGCATTTCGTTCATCGAGGATATGAACCCCGATGAAGCCGTCGTCAATGAAAGCAATCATGTCGTAGCGGTTCGTTTCAAGGCGAAGGATCGTGCCGTGGAGTTGCCGGCCCGGTCGGTGATGGTTGCGGCAGGAACTACGCCCAACATCACTTATGAGAAGGAGCATACCGGCACGCTCCACCTGGATAAGAATAGAAAATTTTTCGAGCCCCATTGGGTGAGGCGCAGTGATGACGGCAGCTTCGCCCTCGAACCCGCCCCTGGCGGTACTGTTGGCTTCTTCACCTCGTACAACAAGAATGGACGGTTTATCACGTACTACGGTGATAACCACCCGTTCTATGCCGGTAATGTAGTCAAGGCGATGGCTTCGGCTCGCGACGGCTATCCGCGGGTTTTGGCTCTATTCCAGGATGAGATCGCTGCCCTGGATCCTGACAGGCAGGATGAGCGCGATCTTGCGTGGCAGCGCTTCACTGCGCATCTCGAGCACGAGCTGGTTGCGCGCGTTTCCGAGGTTCGCAGGCTGACACCAACGATCGTCGAAGTGATGGTTCACGCTCCTGCAGCGGCGCGGCGCTTTCAGCCCGGCCAGTTCTACCGGTTACAGAATTATGAGACCCACGCACGGCAGGTGAAAGATACACGCCTGTTGATGGAAGGCATCGCGCTTACGGGCGCATGGGTCGATCGCGAGAATGGGCTCCTTTCGCTGATCGCGCTCGAGTTGGGAGTTTCTTCGCGGCTCTGTGCCTATTTGCAGCCCGGCGAACCGGTCGTCGTCATGGGACCGACCGGAACGCCGACCGAAATCGAGCACGACGAAAATGTGCTCCTTGCGGGTGGTGGGCTCGGCAATGCAGTCCTCTTCTCCATTGCGAAGGGCATGCGGGAAAAAGGAAACCGGGTAGTTTATTTCGCGGGATACAAGAAAGGCGAAGACCTGTTCAAACGCGAAGAAATCGAAGACGCTACCGATCAGGTCATCTGGAGTACGGATACCGGCCTCGCGATAGAGCCGCATCGCCCGCAGGACCGGCACTTCCGTGGAAATATCGTTCAGGCGATACTGGCGTATGGCCGCGGCGAACTTGGCGAGCCTCTGGTGCCGCTTTCCAGGATCAACAGGATAATCGCCATAGGGTCCGACAAAATGATGGCTGCTGTCAAAGACGCACGGCACGGCGTACTTCAGCCGCTGTTGCAGCCGAACCATATCGCGATCGCAAGCATCAACTCGCCAATGCAGTGCATGATGAAAGAAGTTTGCGCGCAATGCCTGCAGAGGCATGTCGATCCTGCTACAGGAAAGGAGACGATTATCTTCTCCTGCCTGAATCAGGATCAGCCGATGGACCATGTTGACTTTCAAAACCTGGCCGCACGCCTCAAACAGAACACCGTCCAGGAAAAACTCGCGGATCTGTGGTTGGATTATTTGCTGCGGGATGTGCCTGATTCGGTCGGCAAATGCTGATCGGGTTTCGCTTCTTCCCCTTCTCATATGTCATTTCAGAAGGGGAAGCCTCTATCTGGCCCCGAAATAGCCCAGCCGGCTCCGCACATCGAGGGCCCTGCCGCGCTTTCCGCGCGCCATGATCCTCACGCTGCGATATGACCCGTCATGCGTGGAATTCGTCGAAACATAACCGATCGTGTACTGTCCCCGAATGGTGCCGGCGATGCGTGGCCAAATGTTCTGCAGATCGGCTGACGTCCTCGGAAAATACGATTCGCCTCCCGTGACCTTGGCGATTTTCTTCAAAACGCCAGGATTTTTATCTTTGGCATAAGGATCGTAGATTCCAATGCAATAAATCGTCGCGCTCGACTGCTGTGCTATCCGCAACACCGCGTCGAGCTTCGCCACACTCGCATTGTCACCACCATCGCTCAGGAGCACGAGCGCTTTTCGCTGCCGTGTTCCTTCCTTGAGGTGACCCAGTGCAAGTTCCAATGCGTCGTATAGAGCCGTTGTTCCCTCGGTCCTTGTCTCCAGCAAGACGGCGCGGAGATCAAAATAGCTGCTGGTAAACAGCATCGAGGCGGGCAGCGCCAACCATGCCCTGCGATTGAAATCGACAACGAACATTTCGTCATCTGAGCGGCTTGCATTGACAAACGCCAGAGCAGCATTCACCACGTCCCGCCGCTTGTTCGCCATGCTTCCGCTGTTATCGATGACCAGGCCTACCGTTGAAGGCGTATCCTCGGGTTGAAAGATCTTGATCTGTTGTTCTCGTCCGTCTTCGTAGACGTGGAAGTTGTTGAGTGTGAGCCCCGTTACCGGCCGGCGATCCGAGTCAAGAACGGTTACGTTGAAGACTGCAAGATCGACATCGACAGATAACGTGTACTGAAGGAGAAGGAAACCAGAGAAGAAGTACTTTAAAAACATTCCTCACTTCATCATACCGCTTTCATTTCCGCGGCGCTTTGCGAGCGCCGCCGCTGGAGCGTATGCCATCCGCGGAATAAGAGCAGGATCGTCAGCACGGCGGCGTATGCGACCGGCCGCTCGATATCCGCCTTTACGCGCAAGTAATAGTGAAGTACACCGGCGGCCGCGCCCAGGTAAATCAAACGGTGAAGCATTTGCCATCGGCTGCCGCCGAGTCGCGCGATCCATTTTCTCGTCGACGTGATTGCAAGCGGAACCAGCAACAGGAAACTGATGAAGCCCGTGATAATGAACGGCCGCTTCAAAAACATGTCCTTGAGGATCTCCGCAAAGTCGAAATATTGATCCAGCCACACGTAGGTTGCAAGATGGACGAAGGCGTAAAAGAAACCGAACAGTCCCAGCATTCGGCGAAAGCGGATAAGACTGCTCCAACCGGTAATCCGCCGAAACGGCGTTACGGCGAGGGTGATCATCAGGAATCGGAGTGTCCAGATGCCGGTCCTGTCTCTGATGTCTTCGAGGGGATTCGCACTCAGGCCGCCGGTAAACGTATCGAATAGAAGCCACGCCGTCGGTACAAGGCAGGCGAAAAAAACGACCGGCTTGAGAATCCACCAGCGATTAAATTTGGGCATTACGAACGTCAGTAGTTCTTGCGCAGGTCCATCCCGGCGTACATCTGAGCAACTTGCTCGCCGTATCCGTTGAACATCTGCGTCGGTCTCTTGAAGAATTCACCGATCCGCCGCTCGCGGGCCTGGGTCCAGCGCGGATGATCGACGTTCGGATTCACGTTCGCGTAGAACCCGTACTCTTGGGCGGCCTGCTGCTGCCACGTATTCACAGGCTGCTTGTCCGTAAAGCGGATGTTGACGATGGCCTTGACACCTTTGAAGCCATACTTCCATGGGGTGACCAGACGCAAGGGTGCGCCGTTCTGATTCGGAAGCGGTTTTCCATAGATACCGGTCGCGAAGAGCGCGAGCGGGTTCGTGGCTTCATCCATGCGAAGACCTTCAAAGTAGGGCCAGTCGAGAACTTTGAAGAAGGAGCGACGCTGTTCGGGGTATTGATTGGGATCCACAAGCGTCTTGAATTCAACGTATTTAGCTGAAGACGTCGGTTCGAGTTTCTTGATGACATCGGCCAGGGGGATTCCCTGCCATGGAATTACCATTGACCAGGCTTCGACGCATCGCATCCTGTAGATGCGATCTTCAACTGTCAGACCCTTCAACAGATCGTCGAAGGAGTACGTGCCAGGCTTACTGCACATACCTTCGACTTTTACCGTCCACGGCTTCGGTTTGAAATTCCTGGAGTTCTTTGCCGGATCGGATTTATCGATGCCGAATTCGTAATAATTGTTGTACGTCGTGATGTCTTCTAACGGAGTCGGTTTCTCCGTAGTGTCGTACGCTCCGGGTTTCTTCGCCTGCGGTTCCGCAAAAGCTCCAACCACCGGTGCGCCTCCCGGAATGATCGTTCCAGCAGCAGCAATTCCCAGAACTGCCGAAGCTGTTTTTATGAACTCACGCCGGTTGTGATAAAGGTTTTCAGAAGTGATTTCTGAGGATGGAATATCGGACGCGCGTTGAATCAGCATTTTGAAGACCTCCTTCAAATCGTCTTACGATCCAGCCAGAGGCGTTGGATGGACGGCATACGGGCATTGTAGCAAAGGAATGTCACCGCGGCCCGGAAAACCAAGCCGCGGTTCAGGTGAGAGAAAACTACTTATCGCTCTTCTTCTTTTCGCCCTTCTTCTTTTCGCCCTTTTCAGCCTTCTTTTCGGCCTTTGCGCCTTTCTTTTCGCCCTTCTTTTCGGCCTTTTCGGCCTTCTTTTCTTTCTTTTCCTGAGGATGACTGAAGCCTGGCATGCTTGACATGCCAACCATCACGGCAAGGGCTAACAAAAGTCCCAACACTCTCTTCATTTGCGATTCTCCTTCTAAATCTCTAAGCCTTGCGGCGTTCTGCCGCCTGGCGGGGCTTAAAATATCACGATAGTGTGTTGCAATCAAACGAAGGAACGGTAGCGGGGGTCTATACAGCCGGGGATATCATAGTGGGAGTACAGGTGGCCGTCGAACACCGCCGGAGACCGCCGCTACAGTATGAAACATTTTCCCGACGATCGACCGAAACCCGAACTTAAAGCTTCGCACGTCTGGCGCGACCTTCAGGGTCTGATTTGGCCCCGAAGGAAGCTGTTCATAACAGGGCTCCTTTTGACTTTCATCAATCGTGCGGCAAGTCTGGTGCTGCCGGGCTCCACCAAGTTCCTGATCGATGATGTCGTTCAGAAGCACCGGCAGGACATGCTGATTCCTATTGTCGCAGCTGTGGGCGTGGCCGTGCTGATTCAAGCCGTAACTTCATACGCGCTGATCCAGCTTCTGAGCACGTCGGCGCAACGGTTGATTGCGGAGATGCGGGTGCGGGTCCAGCAGCACATTGGGCGGCTACCCGTCCGGTATTACGATGCGAACAAGACGGGCGCTCTGGTTTCACGGATCATGTCGGATGTCGAGGGAGTACGCAATCTCGTTGGAACCGGATTAGTGGACTTCATTGGTGGACTATTTACCGCCGTAATTGCTTTTGGGCTTCTGTTGAAGATCAATACTTCTCTTACTTTCCTGGCGCTCGGGTTTCTTCTCGTGTTCGGACTGATTCTTCGAAAAGCCTTCGGGTCGATTCGCCCGATCTTTCGCGAACGCGGAAAGATCAACGCTGAAGTGACGGGCCGCCTCAACGAGTCGCTTGGCGGCGTGCGTGTCGTCAAAGGTTTTCATGCTGAAGATCGCGAGGCTGCTGTTTTCGAAGCCGGAGCGTTCCGGCTTTTTGAAAATGTCCGGAAGACCCTGTTTGCAACGTCGATTATTGGTCTTGCTTCTACTTTGTTGATGGGGGTCGTCAGTATCACCGTCATGATCGTTGGGGGCCGTATGATCCTGGCAGGAAGCATGACGATCGGTGATTTCTTCGCGTTCACACTCTACCTGGGCTTCCTGGTTGCGCCAGTTTTTCAAATGGTCAGTATCGGCACTCAAATCACTGAAGCTTTCGCAGGCCTGGACCGGATGCACGAGGTTCTGGAGGAGCAACCCGAAGACATCGACCCGGAGCGCCTTGTGCAACTTGATGGTATTGCGGGAAATGTTCGCTTCGAAAATGTGACATTCGAATATGAAGCGGGCAAGCCGGTTTTGCATGGCGTCGGTCTGGAAGCCGTTCCCGGCGCGGTTACCGCCCTTGTCGGTTCTTCAGGTTCCGGGAAAAGCACGCTGATCGGTCTGGTTGCCGCCTTCGCGAAACCCACGTCCGGCCATATTTACATTGACGATATCGATCTCTCTTACGTCAGGCTCGACTCCTACCGCTCGCACCTGGGAGTTGTTCTTCAAGACAATTTCCTGTTCGACGGCACCATCAAAGAGAACATCCTGTTCGGCAAGCCGGCGGCTTCCGACGATGAAGTCTGGCGCGCGGCCACGATTGCGCGAGTCGATGAATTCGCCACGAAGATGGAGAACGGTCTCGATACCATCATCGGCGAGCGCGGAGTGAAATTGTCCGGCGGGCAGCGCCAGCGGGTTGCGATCGCCCGTGCCATCCTCGCCGATCCTCGGATTCTTATCCTTGACGAAGCCACGTCGAGCCTGGATACCGAAAGCGAGGCGTTGATTCAGGAAGGACTCGCCGCGCTAATGGCCGGCCGCACAACATTTGTAATCGCCCATCGATTGAGTACCATTCGAAGTGCCGATCAGATCCTGGTTTTGGAAAACGGTGTGATCGTCGAGCGCGGAACGCACCCGCAATTGCTTGCGTATGGCGGCCGCTATTTTGATCTTTATACCCGTCAGGCTGGAGTCGAGGCGAATCGCTTCATCAATCCCGGCGAAAAGGAAATGGAACCTGATGTCGAAACCCATGAAGGACGCAAAGAGGGAAGAGAAGGTCTTGGCGAAGTTGCGCGAGATCTGTTTGGGTTTACCCGAAGTTCACGAAGTTGAGACCTGGGGACATCCCACATTCAAGGCAGGCACGAAAACGTTTGCCGTCCTCGAGTGGTACAACGGCTATCTCTGCATCTGTTTCAAAGCAACGTTGCCGCTGCAGCAGCTCCTGATTGAAGATGCGCGTTACTTCAAGACGCCATATATCGGAAACCAGGGCTGGGTCTCTCTCATAGCAGACCGGGGACCGAATTGGAGAGATGTCAAACGGTTAGTCGCGGAAAGCCACCAACTGGTTTCTAAACCTCGATCGAGAAGGGTGTGAAGTTCGTCTTGAAGTCGTAATAGTCTTCTTGCTCCGCCCGCTTCAGGAATCCGACCACCTGGTATGTGACCGGCGTGACCACTGCTTCCCAGAGAACCTTGATGATGTAATTGCTGATCATGACGGTGATTACGAGTTTTCGCTCCCACACGCCGAGAAATGCGAGGGGGTAGAAAACCAGAGAATCGACACCCTCGCCTACAATCGTCGATCCGATCGTCCGTGACCAGAGATGCCGACCGCTTGTCAGGATTTTCATCTTCGCCAGAACGTAGGAATTCGCAAATTCACCGGCAAAAAACGCTGTCAGTGAGGCAAACACAATCCGGGGCGTCTGCCCGAAGACGGTCTCGTAGGCTCTCTGGTCGTTCCAGCCTGTTGCCGGCGGCAATGTCACGACAACCCAACTCATAAAGGATGCGAAAATGATGGCGCCAAATCCTGCCCACACGACCTTTCGCGCACGGGCATAGCCGTAAACCTCGGTCAGCACGTCATTGAAGATGTAGCTGATGGGAAAGAATAAGACTCCCGCCCCGAACGTAAACCCCCACACGGTGCACACTTTCGCTGCACCAATGACGTTTGAGCAAAGCAGAATCGTGACAAACAAAGCCATTACCAGGTCGTAGTATTTGTAGAGCCTTCGCTGGACGTGAGACATCTGTTACTCCAAAAAGAGAGCTATCGTAACACGGAGGAAAAAGGGGACAGGTCACTAATTGTGTTTCCTTTGGAAACAGACCTTTCATTCAAAGAAAACTTTTGATCGGTCTGTTTCCAAAGGAAACACAATTAGTGACCTGTCCCCTTTTTCCCTCACGCTGCGATGTCTCGTCTTAGCGAGACGAGTTTGAAGAGGTCGGAGCGGGTGAGAATGCCCATCAGCACGCCCTTCCGAACGATGGGGGCTTTGCTGCAGTTCTGGGCCAGCAGAATGCGGA
>Ga0137394_10002073_pt1 | contig 14756 bp, 13 predicted proteins | sample czobulk116metaG_FD_108278 | JGI IMG/M metagenome (GOLD analysis project Ga0137394, IMG submission 108278) | Vadose zone soil microbial communities from Angelo Coast Range Reserve, California, USA - czobulk1.16 metaG | ecosystem: Environmental > Terrestrial > Soil > Vadose zone | place: USA...
AACGGAAGATCAGGCGGTTGCGGCCATTCGATGGCCCCAGTACGAAAAAATGCTGGGATACAGCGCGCAAAGGGAGACGGCCGTGCGGCGGCTGTATCAGCAACTGACCGGCAAGCTCCCGTAGCGCCATCAGCCGCCTGCCGCCAGTAGTCGTAACTGGCGGGCCCTGAGCGGCCGACCCGGTCAACACCTGCCGGTGGTGTGTCGGTGAAGGCGATCGCGATCACCGGCGACGAAAGATTCAAGAGATCGGTCAAGGCATCCTGTGTCGTCGGGAACCCTTTCACACTCACGCTGTGGCCGACGCGCAGCACGGACACCCTGGCCCCATCGTGGGTGCGTTCGCGATCGGCGCGCCATCACTGTTCTTGGCCAGTAACGAGGCGGCCGCCGCTGCGGCGCGTGGCTGCGCGGGCGGTTCCAACTCCGCGCGCGTGCCATCGCCGCGATAGCCGGTGACGATCTCGAATTGGTGCGCGTCGATCGTCGTCGTCAACTCGATCGTGCGTGGACCGACGACCGCGAAGCGCATGAAGGGCTGACCATTCAACCGCAGTGTCAGGTTCGTCGTGCTCGGCAGGTTGGTGACGCGCCACCGCGTCGCGGCGCCGCGCTTGTCGGGTGCTGCTGCGTACGTCACGACACGCAAGGTGCCCGTGGCGCGGTCGTTCCACGCCTGCGACACCCCGAGCAACGGGAACTCGATACCTTCAACGGTCGGCGCGGTGAATTTGTCCAGATAGCGCGCTTCGAAGGCGCGCGTCCAGTCGCCGGGGCCGGCGATCTCGGCCGCCATCAGCAGGGCGCTCCCCTGCCCGCGTGGATACCCTTCCTTGTTGTTGAAGAACCAGCCGAACTGCTCCTGGTGCTCGCCAAAGACCTTGGGCTCGAATTCGCGCTCGGCGGCCGCACTCAGACGCCGGTACGCCACGTCGTCGCCGAGTTCTTTGGCCATGATCAGCCCGGTGGGGTTGCCCCTGATGTCGCCGGTGCCGGTACGCCATCCCAAGGCATTGGCGGTCCCTTCGTAGAGCAGGCGCCCGAGTTCGGGATTCTGCGGCTGTATCAGATGCGCGGTGTTGAGGCCGGCGGCGGCACTGGCACCAAAATGGAACTTCTCGATGGGGTCGTAGTAGGTCGTGATCGACTGAAGCTTCCCGTCGGTGCCGACCTTCATGTAGTTCTCGCGCGTGTAGGCGATGAAGTTCTCGAACGCGCGGTGAGTGTTTTTCCCGAACACCTTGTCGTACAGGTGCATGCCCAGACCGCCCGCGGCGTTGCAGAACACCCAGATCTTGGTGTTCTCGCAATGGGGTCCTTCCGGATGGGCGCGGTATTGCGATTCCAGCCGCTCGGCGATGCGATGCATATCCCAGTCGAACGTCTCGTCGTGGTAGCCGGTGACCTTGAACGGCCGGGCCCACTTGTCGTCGCCGGAGATGTACTTGTGCGTGGCCAGCAGCAACAGGAACCATGCGCGGAAGAACAGATAGCCGTCGGCGCCGATGGGATCGGACTGCAGGCCCCATGGCTCGATCCCGTTGGCCGTCCAGCCAAAACGGTTGTATTTGCCGCGCAGGTTCGCCGGAATCTGCGCCATGATCTGCGGCGGATAGTTGGCGCGCTTCGGGTCGTCGCCGATCTGCGTGAACCAGTCGATCGCGCCCCAGTGCGTCGGATACCGGCTGGCCAGTTCGTCGGCGATCCGGGTGTAGACCTCACGCCACGCCGGCGTCTGATCCGCCATGAGCAACAGTCCATAGGCGGAGTCCGCGAGATCGAAACGCCCGTAGCTCAACACCACCGGCGCGGTGTACTTGTCCCACCAGGGATGGGGAATGCCCGCCGAGCTCCAGTCGTCTCTCGTCGTCGCCTTCTCCCACAGGAATCGAAGCCAGCCCGCACCGCGCGTCGTGAGTCCGGGGAACGTCGAGACGTTGCGGAGCGACAAAGGCGCGGCTTGAGCCACCGTCTGCAGTGATGGGGGTTGCGCTGAGACGTCGCCCGGTATTGCCGCAACACCCGCCGTCGCTGCGACCGCTTTCACAAATCCCCGACGCGACACGTTGTTCTCAGCCACTGCCCGCTCCCTTCACCGCCGCGGTGTCCGAAGCATCTTCACGCGAGGACAAGCCATACGAGACTCGCACCGACGCGCCGCAGACGCACGTGCGGGTGCGAACGTGCCCGGCCGTTCGTCAACGGGCAGTCCGCGGCGGCCTGCTGTTGTCCCCCTGTGTCTCCGGCAGAGCCCAGCGTCGGCAGGCCATCAGCATTTCTTTGCTGATCGGTTGGCCCTGGGCGGCGCGCGCCAGCAGGAGTCCGCCGATGGTGAGCGCCATGGTGGCGAGGGCACGCTGTCGGGCGAGGACGGCAGTGCCTGGCACATGCGGCTCAAACGCGGCGACTCGTCGTTCGAGCGCCTCCGCGAACGCCCGCCGGACCTCGTCCGGCGCCGACGCGATCTCAGACAACACCGCCGGATACGGGCAGCCTTCCAGGTTGTCGCGGTGCGCGACGGACAGATACCGTTTCACCGCTCGCTGCAGCCAGTCGAAGCTGGGTACATCGTCGAGGCCTTCCAGCCCGTGTAACGGCCTTAGCATCGTACGGACGATTTCAACGTCCATGGCCGTCTTCGACTGAAAGTGGGCGTAAAACCCGCCGGTGGTGAGACCGGCACCGCCCATCACGCGGGGGACGCTGGCGGCGCGGAGCCCCTCCCGGCGTGCGATTGTGGAGCCCGATCGAAGAATGCGCTGGTGTGTGTCGCGCTTCCCGGCGGCTCGATCCGTGACCCGCGCACGCGGCCGGCGCCGCGAGGCGCCCCCAGTGGGTGACTGGCGTTTTGATGTTCCCATTTTCAAAGGAAGCGCATAATATCATGCCCTTCATACGAAATCATAAGCCGATGCCGGGAGGAACATGGGCGACGCGAAAGCTGTCAGTCGACGCAAGCTAGCCTCGGGCGCGAAGGCGTGAGAACGGGGGGCGGCGCTGCACCACAGTTGCCGGCTGTACTCACTTCCGATCACTCTACGCGGGTAAGCGTAAAGCGTGTCTCGTTGGCAGGGGCTGCTGACGGTACGGGTCGCTGACCAATCAGACAACTTACGTCTGTGGATTTCTGTGTGAGCACGAGTGTATTCCCCTCAAGTCGGAACTGATACTTCATGAAAGCCCCGCCCATGCAATTCGGGATTTTCGCCACCATCGGTCTAACCGTTAGTGTGCTGTCAGAGATTTCATACGTTCCGGTGTTCGCAGCCAGGGAATCGAACGCCGCGATCTTCTCTGCGGTGGTGGGAGTTTCAGCTTTGAACAGTGCCCGAGGCTGTTTACCTGGCACCAACAAAACGCTGTAGTGGGTCCTGGTAAAGATGAACAGACCAGGATGCGGGTTCGGCGTGGTAAAGGCATCTGGTCCCGTGACCACGATCTCAGCCACCTTCCAAGCGCCCTCCAGAGGTCTTCTAGAACCACTCTGTGCAGCGACTGTGACCGAGAACATCACCAGCAAGAGCACTGCTTTCAGGCCTCGGGTCATGTTGTACCTCCTTTTCGGGTTGCTTCATGACGACCTCCGACAAGATTCGATGTCCATGCTGCTGTAGGCCTGGTCCATGAACTGGCCGCCAGGCAAGGCACCGACTACGATGGTGCCCGGCAGCGGTTGATGGAATCACTCGGCGGCATTCCGATAGGACGCCCAGCCCGACCGCGAGAGGTTGCCGACCTCATCGCGTTTCTCGCCTCCCCACGGGCGCTCGAGCTGATTATGTGATTGATGGGGGAACGGTGCCACCGTGTGATATCTCCAACTGACCTATGTCTCGGGGCTCGGGCTAACCGACCTGACTTCGTGCATTGCTGTGGGCCAAAGCCACGGCGTCCGGACCTGCCGGAAATCGAAGCTGTCCTGACACGTCGGTCGCGGCACGGTACACCGCCTCCGCGACGTCGAACTCCTTCGTCACCGTCGTCACCTGCGCGAATGAGTCGAGGATCGGCTTCGCGAAACCGGCGTATGCCTCGGGAAACAGTCCCTGCATGCGCGATCCGCCGTTACTCGTAAACCGCGTGGTCGGGGCGTAGCCCGGCTCAACAAGCTTGACGCGCACGTTGAACGCCGCGAGCTCGTGGGCGAGCGATGCGGTGAACCCCTCGATCGCCATCTTGCTCGCGGTATATGCCGCCGCGAGCGGCATCGGCGCCAGCGTCACGCTCGACGTCACGTTCACCACCACACCTGACCTTCGCTCGCGGAACTGCGGCAGCACCGCCTGCGTCATCGCCATGACGCCGAAGGTATTGGTCTCAAAGACCTCGCGGACTGTCGCCATCGGCGTCGCCTCGAACACCCCAATGGCCCCGATGCCGGCGTTGTTGACGAGCGCGTCGAGCGGCCCAGCCACGGCGATTGCGGCCGCGATGCTTTCGGGACCGGTGACGTCGAGCGGCAGGACGCGCATCCGCTCCGATCGAGGCAGGAGGTCTTCCCGCGGCGTTCGCATCGTGGCGATCACGCTCCAGCCCTGCGCGTGAAAGTGGCGCGCGGTCTCGAGTCCGTAGCCGGACGAGCAGCCGGTAATGAGCACGGTGTTCATGGTCAACTCCTCGGTCCGACGTTCGCCTGCTCCTGCACGGGCAGTGCGCCCATCTCTTGCCTGAGACTCATCCGATCCGGAGAGACCCAGAACTCAGCGACCTTGCCATTGGCGACGCGGAAGACACCGACGCCAACGACCGAGATGCGCCGACCGCTTGCCGGCACGCCCATGAAGTCCCCGGTGTGCGTCCCCTGGTATCTGCCGCGAAACGCCACTTTGTCGCCCTCCGCGATCAGCGCCTCGATCGGGTGCGTGAGGTCGGGCAACGCGGTGTAGAACATCGCGGCAAATTGCTTGGTGGCCGCCACGTCCATGGATGGAAATCCCGCGACGTGAAAGGCGAAGTCGGGGGTACACAGATGCACCGGCGCGGCTTTCCCGCGGTCCAACTCCTCGAAGTAGCGCCGCACGAGTTGCTTGTTCTGCTCAGACATGATCGACCCTCTCTTTCAGTGGACCCGTCATCGAGTCGTCGACTACTATGGCGCGGGCGAGCCGGACGTTCTACGACGTAGCGTCCATATTTTGTTTGTGAGCGTCCAGACATGAATGACCCGCTCTCGGAAGTCATCGCCCTGCTTCAGCCGCGCGCGGTGTTCTCGAGGCGCATCAGCGGCGCCGGCCGCTGGGGCGTTCGCTACTCCGCCTTCGGCCAGCCGAGCTTCTGCGCGGTGCTCGAGGGCAGCTGCCGTCTGACCGTGGACGGCCACAGGCCGCTCACGCTCGAGGCGGACGACTTCGTACTGCTGCCGGCGACGCCGGGCTTCACCATGTCAGGCTTCGAGCCAGTGCGATTCGAGCGCTTCGACCCTCACGTGAGGGCCAAGGTCCTCGGAGAAACCCGCCACGGCACGCGCGGGGGGCGTCCAGACGTGCGATTGCTCGGCGGCTGGTTCGTCTTCGAGTCGCCCGATACCGCATTGCTCGTGTCGCTGTTGCCGTCGCTTGTGCACGTGCGCGGCGTCGAACGGCTCTCGACACTCGTGCGCCTCGTCGGCGAAGAAGCGAGCGAAGGGAGACCAGGCCGTGACCTCGTGCTCACCCGCCTGGTGGAAGTGATGCTCATCGAAGCGCTGAGGGCAACGCCGGGCGGGAACGCGCCTCCCGGGCTGTTGAGGGGCCTCGCCGATGCGCACCTCGCGTCAGCGATGCGGCAGATGCATGGGCAGCTCGCGCGTTCGTGGACCGTCGCGCAGCTGGCGAAGACGGCCGGGCTGTCACGCTCGGCGTTCTTCGATCGCTTCACGCGGACGGTGGGCTTGCCACCGATGGAGTACCTGCTCGCCTGGCGGATGGCGGTCGCGAAGGATCTGCTCCTACGGCACGACGTCTCCGTTGGTGAGGTTGCCGAACGCGTCGGTTACGGCTCGGCGAGCACCTTCAGCAGTGCCTTCAGCCGCCACGTCGGCCGGCCTCCGGGTCGCTACGCGCGCGAGGGTTCGCAGCACGACACGATCTCACCGTGACCTCGAGAGCCGACTCTCCGAATTCGATACTGAGACAGCGAGACGGCTCTAGGATCGCGTCGACCGATTCGCGCACCGCTCTCCGACGGCGTATCACGCGATGTCCGTCGGTGCGTGTCCGCGGAAGTTGTGTCGGATGACCCTCAAAGCGTTTGGTGTGCGTTGCTACGCACGGCCGGAATCGATTTCCGAGCGTGCTCTCCTACTTCGGATCCTTGACCTTCAGACCACCGGTGATGCCGTCCACCTGGTGTCCCGTCTGGATCGCCCGCATCTTCTGAATCTCTGCCGGCGTCGCGACTTTGGGATCGACGCTGACCTGGGCGCACGTGAATCCTCTCAACGTGCATTCTGACGTGGGGTGTTCGATGCCTCTATCCTTCATCAGGCGGGCCATCAGATCGACCGCTTCCTGGTGGATGATGACGGCGTTGTTTGGCACGAAGGTCCCGACACCGATCGCGTAGTCGATGGGCATGAGCGGCTCGACGCTTGCGCCAAAGGCGCCATCGTTCTTCTTGCCCAGGTCGTACGCACCCAGGTCGGCGCCCACGTCCACGAGGTACTGGATGATCTTCGTCTCTCCCATGTTCGCGGCGACCATCAGCGGCGTAATGCCGTAGTCGTCGGCCTGATTCACGTCGGCGCCACGTTCCACGAACAGCTTCACGCATTCCAGCCGTTCGGCGGCGGACCTTCCTTTGTTGTAACCCTGAATGAACCCCAGTCCGGCCGCCGCTTCGACGATCGTCTCGCCATCCTTCGACACGACGCGTGGATCGGCGCCGTGCGAGAGCAGGAGCTTGACCAGTTGCAGATCGGCGGCGAATGCCGCGCGCATCAAGGCCGTCGCGAACACGATCCGCGGCGACCCCGCCCGCATGCGCGCCCGTGGCGTGTTGTCGACCAGCGCATTCGGATCCGCTCCGGCGTCCAGCAGTTTCTCGATCAGCGGGAGAGGATCGGCAGTCACCATCCAGGGGAAGTTGGGAGCCGTCTCCATGTTGCGGCGATCCACGGCCCAGAACAGCGGCGTAAACCTCTGGGTGTCGGCGTGGTTCACGTTCGAGTGATGGTCGATCAGGAGCGATGCGAATTCGTAATTGCCGTTGAAGACAGCGAGCCCCAGCGCGTCTTTCCCGTCGCCCGCGATCGCGTTCACATTCGCTCCGGCTGCAATCAACGCGCGCCCCGATTCCACGTCGCCTTCCCGCGCCGCAAACATCAGCGGCGTCAACCAGCCGCTCGCAAATTCCTCGACGCCCTGATTCGGCCGGGGCGCCACCGGCGTCCTGCCTTCGAAGCCGCGGCCGTTGGCGGCCGGCACGAAGCTCGAGCGGGCGTTCACGTCCGCGCCGCGCCCGATGAGAATCTTGACGATGGCGGGATGCCCCTCGGCGACGGCCCACATCAGGGCGGTTGTGCCGCCCCAGGTCTCCTTCGCGGTCGCCAACGCTCCGTGCTCCAGGAGCACATTGACCGCATCGGGTTTGCCGGTGCGCGCCGCCATCATGAGCGCGGTATCTCCGTGCTGGGTCAGCGGGGCATTCGGGTTCGCTCCGGCTTTGACCAGGGCTTCGATCATGGCTGCATTGCCGTTCAGAGCGGCGAGCAGCAGCGGCGTGGCGCCCTCGCGATTTGCCGCCGAGGCATTTGCGCCGGCGCGGATCAGCATGTCCGCGACCTCCACATCGTCCAATCGCGCCGCCCAGTGGAGCGCCGTGGTGCCGTCAGCTTGCGGGGCATTGACGTCTGCGTTCCGCTGCAGCAGCGACCGCACAGTCTCCCGATTGCCCTTCATGGCCGCGTCCGCCAGTTCGCTGCCGGCCGCGCCGACGTTGACAACCGACAGCCACACGACCAGACACCATCCGAGGACGCGTGGCACAGACGTGAAGTCCAACTGCAGGTTCATGGCATGTGATCCGTGGCTGTCAGCGTTTGACGTTCTGGAGGATCGCCGGCGTCGCGGCGTAATCATCGAGCGCGAGCGTCCTCGCCTCCGGGTCCACCAACACCTTCGTCGTGAGGGAGGTTTTCCCTTCGCCCGACCCCGTCGAGCTCAGCCGGATCTCGATCAGCGTGAATTCGTAGTCCGTGACCGCTGTCACCGACACCGGTTTCCACGCCGCTGTATACGCGCCGAGACGACGGTCCGTCGCGAGGATGATGCGTTCGGACCCGCCGGGCAGGGAGCCCTGCCAGGCGTACTTGATCGAATACCCGGTAATGTCGTTCGTCCAGATGTATCCGAGCGTCGGCGCCCTGGCGATTGCGGAGGCCAGGGCAGCCATCGGAGTGGACGTGGCGGCATCGCCGCCGCCTCCGCGCGCTCCACGGCCGCGACCGCCGCGTCCTGCGGCGCCGCGACCGCCGCGCGCGCCGCCGTCGGCCGCCGCTGATGGATTCGCTTCAGCTCCGGCGGGCGGGCCGCCAGCCGCCGGAGCGGCAGACGGCGGCCGGGGATTCAATGCGGCGACAACGAGGTTGCGTTCTTCATCCGTGGACCACCGGACAACATGAATCTTGACGGGGCTTCCGATTCCGCTGACGTTCGCGGACGTCGCCGTGAACGTGACGTCGCCTGCCGGCGCGTGCTGCGCGCGCGTTGCCGTTGGAACCACGGCAACGAACAGCCCCGTCGCGATCAACACTCCGATCGTGCCCATCCTGGCCTTCCTGCCCCTTCCGCTCGCTCCACCTTCACTGCTGCGGATTCGTTCCCTTGACCCGGCCCAGCCACTCGACGAGGCGTTCCAGTTCCTGGTCCGTGATCTTGGCTCCTCGTTCCCTCATGTCGACGGCGACGACTCGCCACCGATCGGCGCTATACCTCGCCTGATTCACTTTATCGACCTCGTGACATCCCGTGCACGCCCTGCCGACCAGCGTCTCGGCTTCAGCGTCTGTGAAGAAAGTCGTGATCTGAGGAGGGACGTACGCTCGCGGGAACGGCTTCGTCGTGGGGCCGAATTTCGCCTCGAGCCAGTCGAGCAGCAGATCGCGGTCCTGGTCCGCAAGAAGAACGTGCAGCTTCCTGTGCTTGCTCTCGATGAGCGCGTTCCATCCGCTTCGGTCCAGAGCGTTGTACGCGTAATCATCGATCCCGTGGCACGACGTGCAGTTCTTGAAGATGACCTGCCTCACCGGACCCTTCGGCGTCTGCACCTGCGGTCGCGTGGGCTTCTCGAGAAACTGCGCGCCAACCGACGGCGCCGAGACGGTCGAGATCGCCGCAGCGACCGACCACGCGACGAGCGTTCCACGCCTCCACATCATCGGCAATTCTCCTGCGAAGGAGCCGGCGCCATTACGTGATCTCGAGAAGGGGCAGCGTGCCGTTGCTCGTCCCGATCCGGTCCTGCTCGATGCCGAACAGGTGCAGGATGCTCAACAGCATGTTGGACGTCCGCTGCGTGTTGTCAGCGAACACCACGTGACGATTCCCCTTGAACGTGCCGTCGATGCCGCCAACCAGGACGACCGGCACCTTCTCGTGGGCGTGCCGATGGGAATTGCCCATGTTGCTGCCCTTGTAGATCAGGACGTGATCCAGGACCGTGCCGTCCCCGTCGGGAATGTTCCTGAGTTTGTCGCAGAAATACGCGAGGTTCTCCACGTGATACCGGTTGATCTTCGCGTAGTTGGCGATGTTCTCCGGCTTGTCGCCGTGGTGGGACGTCGCATGCCATCCGCCGTTGAAGCCCGATTCGGGGAAGGTGGTGCCGGTGAGATCGCGGCCCAGCATGAACGTCGCCGAGCGCGTGATATCTCCCTCGAAAGCCAGCGCCATCAGGTCGTACATCAGCCTGAAATGGACATGTTTGTTGTCGGGCAGGCCGAACGGGACCTCGGCAGACGGTTCCTCCACGGAATGGGCCATTGCAATCCGGATGCGCCGCTCGAGCTCGCGAACGTTCTCGACGTACGTATCGAGCCGGGCCTGATCCGCCGCACCGAGGTCCTTCTTGAAATGACGCAGCTCGCTCGTGATCGAATCGAGAATGCTGGCGTTCTGCCTGCGTCCGGCCCGCCGCTCTTCCGCGCTCGTGCCGTCGCCGAACAGGCGCTCGAAGACCACGCGCGGATTCACCTGGGTCGGAAGCGGCTGCGTGGGCGACGACCAGGAGATGCAGTTCGTGTACGCGCAGCTGTAGCCCCAGTTGCAGTTGCCGTAGTTGCCCGTATCCTCGACGCCGAGTTGAATGGAGGACAGGATCGTGTCCCGGCCATACGTGTTCGCGATCATCTGATCGATCGTGACGCCCAGATACGGGCTCACGGCGTTTCGCCGCGGACGCGATCCGGAGAGCAGGACGGCGCCGCGCGCATGGTCCCCGCCGGGCTCTTCGTCGGTGGCCGTCGCCTCCGGCATGTCGAGCCCCGTGATGAGCACCACGCGATCGCGGAATGCCTCCAGCGGCTTCGTGATGAACGAGAACTCGAAGTCCTTGCCTTCCTGCAGCGGACTCCAATAGCCCGGCGCCGCGCCATGCGGGTGCCAGATGCCGACGAAGCGTTTCACGGGCGCTGCCGCGGTCAGACGGAGAGGCGTCAGCGCCGGCAGCATCGACTCCAGCAGCGGCAGGGCCAGCGTCACGCCCGCGCCGCGCAGAAACGTCCGGCGCGGAATGTGTCTCTTTGTCGCAAACATTTCGACTCCTTAATCGCTCATCCGCGGCGCTTTCACCCTCATCTGAAACGGCGCGCTGTTGACGACGCCCAGCACGATTGCCGAGAACCGGTTGTTGTCCCTGGCCGCGTCCCTCACGATCGAGCGGATGACCGGCATGTCGTAATATTCGACGCCCCGGCCCAGCGCGTACGTCATCAATTTCTCGGTGAACATGCGGACGAACTGAGGCGAGTAGCGCAGAAGCGCCTGCCGCAACCCGGCAGGTCCGCTGACCTGTTGTCCGTCGAACAGCTGCGCGGATGCATCGATCGGCGCGCGCTCGTCGCCTCCCTGCGCCGTTCGCCACTTGCCGTCGGCGTCGAAGTTCTCGAGCGCGAACCCGATCGGATCCATGATCTTGTGGCAGCCTGCGCACATCGGATTCTTCCGGTGCAGCGTCATCTGCTCGCGCAACGTCAACGTCTTCCCCGATCCGGCCGCCGCGTCTTCGAGCGGCGGAACGTTCGGCAGCGGCTCGGGCGGAGGCGTGCCCAGGATGTTCTCGAGGACCCACACGCCGCGCTTGACCGGCGACGTCCTGAAGTTCTGTGTCCAGGTAACCGCGAGAAAGCTCCCTTTCCCGAGCAACCCTCGACGGGCGTCCAGTTCCGGACCGAGCGTTACGCGGCGGAAATGGGATCCGTAAACATTGGGGATGCCGTAATGCTTCGCGAGCCGCTCGTTGACATACGTAAAATCCGCGGTCAGGAGATCAACGACGTCGCGATCCTCCCGCATGATGCTCTCGAAGAACAGTTCCGCCTCGCGCCTGAAACTCTGCCTGAGTTCATCGTCCCAGTCGGGATAGAAGAGGCCGTCCGGCGCCGTCGCCGCCAGATTCCGCAAGTACAGCAGCTGCGCGGCGAAGTTCGAGACCAGCGCGTCGGATCGGGAATCGGCGAGCATCCGCCGCACCTGTTGCTCGAGCACCTTCGGGTTGCCCAGCCTTCCCTGGCTGGCCACCGCGATCAACTCATCGTCCGGGATGCTGCTCCAGAGGAAGAACGACAGACGTGAGGCCAATTCCAGGTCGCTGATCCGATACGCGCGGCCCGCAGGCACACGGGCCGGCTCTTTTTCGACGCGCGCGAGAAACTGCGGGCTCGCCAACAGCCGTCGAAGCGCCAGCTCGATGCCGTCCTCGAACGTGCCGGTCGCACGGCCTTCCTGGTAGAAGGTCATCAACGGCACGAGATCCTGCGCGGTTGGCGGACGCCGATACGCGCGCCGCGTCAGTGTCGAAAGGATTGTCTTTGCGCAGAATTCTTCCTGACCGGCGGTGGCCGGGCGGCAGGTGAGCACCTTGCGAATGCTGCGGGACTCGGTCGGACGCTGTGGAGTGAAAGGCCCTTGAATCCGCAGGAAGCCGATTGCCGGGTAATACTGCAGCTGCGGGACGCTGTTGTTTTCGAGCGACTTCCGATCGTACTGCTTGATCATGTCCAGGCTGGGCCGGTAGTTCGTCGCGAGGAAGGCGGCGCCGACCGAGCGCGAGCCCGCTTTGACGGGGATGGTCACTTCGAGCACACCGTCGCCGGCATCCCCGGCCATACCCTGACTCAATCCGACGCCCTGATAATTGAATCGATGCGCGGTTTCGCCGTCGATGATGAGCTCGAGCACCTCGCCCGGAATGAAGCTCCCGATGCCGAAGTTCTGGATCGAGAACTTGTACTCGCCGTCGGCAGGGAAGTGATGGTGCGCCAGCATCCCGCCGCGCGTGCCCAGTGGCAGGCCCTCGAGGTGGTGATTCTGCGAGGTATCGCCCGGCGCGAGATACGTTGATTCGGTCGGCGTCTTCCAGAAGCCAACCGCCATGCGCGCGACCCTCATCGCCGCCGTCGTATAGGCTTCCAGCAGCGTCGGCGACAGCGTCAACGAGCCCGCGATGTTGTCGAAGCCTCTCGCCGAATCGTCTGGCGGCAGCAGCGTCGCGGCGTCGACCTCGAGATCCAGCAGGTCGCGGACGACGTTCGCGTACTCGGTCCGGTTCAGACGATGGAGGACGACGGCCCCGGGATTGATGCGCGCGGCTGCTTTGCGATCGATTTCCGCTTCCAGCCAGTCCCTCAGCGCGTCGTACTCGGCCAGCGGCGGCCGCCTCGCGTCGGGCGGCGGCATCACGCCGGCCCGAAGCTTCCGCACGACTTTTTCCCACAGCGCCGGGTGATCGCCAACCGTGGCGAGATCGATCTTCTCGAGCGAGAGGTTCGCAATCCTCGCGCGATCGTTATGGCACGTGACGCAATACTGATTGAGAAGGGCGCGTTGGCTGGCGGCAGGCGCGGCCGCCTGGCCGTGCGCGAGTACCCCGGACACGATCGTGATGCCGGCAACGACCAGTCCTCTGTGCTGCACGATGGCTCCTCCAGCACCCGGGCCCGCGCGACCGAGCGAGGATGTCACAACGGCCCGAGGGGTTCAAGCTGGATGAAGCGGCGGTCACGAAAGGACCTCACCGGTCCGAACCGGGCGACTTCCCGGCGCCGGGCGAGGGTGACGATCGCGTGAGTCGGGCGATCCGCTCGGGTCCCCAAGCAGCGCGGCGAGCTGCCGGCGTCGGTTGCATTGATGAGCCAGTTGCGATTGTCCAGGCCGGTGAGCGATTCCTTTCGGAAATTCAACATCTCGCCCTCAGACGTCTGCGAAGCGTTCGTCATCTGGAATCCTTATCTGCGGCGATGCACACTGCTCTGGTGCTCAGCCGACTGGTGTCGTTAACCGGTTGGTCGTTCGTCGGTGTATCCGCCTGTGTGTTTGCCGCGGTGGCTGCGGCGGTCCACGGCGCACTCGCCCTCGACGAGCGTATACGTCGCAGATGGCGGAAGCGCTTCGGAGATCCGCCGTAGCTTCAGCGACAACGTTTAACCGCAGAGCGCGCGAAGCACGCAGAGGAAAACCAGACCTCTGCGACCTCTGCGATCTCTGCGGTTAAACGTGGACTGGACGCAAGGATCTCGTCCGTTCGATGGCGGCATCGTTGTTGCGTCCACGACCGACAGCTCAGGAGGTTGTCAAGATCGTCTGTCGCCTCGCAGTGGCTCTCGTCCTCGTCGGGTGCCTGGCAGCATGCGGAAGCTCACCGGCAGCGCCCTTGGCAGGGTCGGTCGGTTCGGCTGCCGCCGTGTCGATCCCGGTAGGCGCGCGTTCGCTCGGCGCGAACGCCTACGCGCCGAACCCGTTGACTATCACGAGCGGCACGACCGTCACCTGGACGAACAACGACACGATTGCGCACACGTCGACGTCGGACACGGCGGGCGTATTCGATTCGGGCAGCATGGCAGCCGGCGGGAAATTCAGCTTCACGCCCGTGAATAGAGGAACGCTGACGTATCACTGCACGTTCCATACAGGAATGGTCGGCACCATCGTCGTGCAGTAGACCCTTGTTCCGGCCTCTAGTAACGAAGATTCGCGTCACCACCGCTCTCTTCACTCCGTCGGCTTGAGGCGAAGCTTCGTTACAGTGCGCCGCTGATTCTGGTGACGCGGAGATTGGTGGGCGGGCGGGGGGGTGCTGAGCTCGCCGGCACGACCAGCAATGTGACGCTCTGCGCCGGCAGCGTGACGAGGATGCTCGCGCCGCTGAGGCTGACGTCCGGCAGGCGCGTGATGCTGTTGGCGGCCGTCAACTGCCAGACCTGCGCCGTGCCGGTACCCTGGAAGTTGGCGACGCTCACCGTCGCGGCGGTCGTCGCCGACAGGCCCTTGCTGACGACCATGATGGTCAAGGCGCCGTCAGACGATCGCTGCGCGGCGAATGCCGACACGGTGTCGGGATTCTGTGTCGTGGCGGCGATGCTCGTCTCGCCGAACGTGGAGCGATTCCCGTCGTAGTTGCGATACATCTTCATCGCTTTGTAGGTCGGTGTGCTCGACGCGGGCGTGGTCCAGCGGGCCGCCATGTCCAGCCCCTCACGCCCGAAAATACCGTAGATGTCGGCCTGCGTCGTGGCGCCGTTGACGTGGTTCTCCGCGCCCCAGTTGTATTCCGTGATGCCG
>Ga0137394_10002074_pt1 | contig 14755 bp, 10 predicted proteins | sample czobulk116metaG_FD_108278 | JGI IMG/M metagenome (GOLD analysis project Ga0137394, IMG submission 108278) | Vadose zone soil microbial communities from Angelo Coast Range Reserve, California, USA - czobulk1.16 metaG | ecosystem: Environmental > Terrestrial > Soil > Vadose zone | place: USA...
GCGCCGAGTTCGACCTCGGCGTCGTCGACGCACAGATCAAATCCATCACCCAGCTTTTCGACATCAAGAACGGCGGCTTTGGCCGTGCCCCAAAATTCCCGCACTCTTCCGCCATCGATCTCGTCCTCGAGCGCTACCAGCAAACGAAAGAAAAACACCTCCTCGCCATGGCCGAAACCACCCTAGAAAAAATGGCCCGCGGCGGCGTCTACGACCAGCTCGCCGGCGGCTTCCATCGCTACTCCGTCGACGAGCGTTGGCTCGTCCCCCACTTCGAAAAAATGTCCTACGACAATTCCGAGCTGTTGAAAAACTATCTCCACGGCTGGCAGATCACGCAGAACTCATTTCTGCGCGAGGCTGCCGAAGGCATTATCCATTGGGCAAACGAAGTTCTTTCAGATCAGGAAAATGGCGGCTTCTACGCGAGTCAGGATGCTGACTATTCGCTTGATGATGACGGCGACTATTTCACCTGGAGTCTCGACGAACTCCGCGCCGCGCTCCTCCCCGAAGAAGCCCGCCTCATGGAGCTGTACTACGACGTAGAGGCCCACGGCGAAATGCACCACAATCCCGCAAAAAATGTTCTTTGGATCGCGCGTGACACCACGGATATCGCCAAGCAGCTCAGCCTTGACGAATCCGCAGCCCGCCTGACCCTTGCAAAGGCCAAAGGGAAGATGCTCGCCGCGCGCAAGCCGCGTCCCACACCCTTCATCGACAAGACCATGTACGTCTCCTGGAATGCGATGTTCGTCTCGGCGTATCTTGACGCCGCCCGGGTTCTGGGCGGCTCACTCGGCGCAAGCTGCCGCAGCTTCGCCCTGAAAACCCTGGACCGCATGTTGAAAGAAGTCTGGACCGAAGCCCGCGGCTTCGGCCATCGCATCGGCGGCCCTGCTCTTGAAGGCTCGCTCGACGATCAAGTTTTCAGCGTCCTTGCACTTCTCGACGCTTACGAAGACACGCTCGATCGCCGCTATTTCGCCGCCGCGCAAAAAACCATGGACCTCGCCATCGCCCGCTACGGCGACGCCGAAGGCGGCGGCTTCTTCGATCGCCCTTCCGACGCCGCACCGATGGGCGGCCTGGACATCCGCCGCAAGCCCTTCCAGGATTCGCCGACGCCCAGCGCCAATTCCGTCGCCGCCATCGCCCTGATTCGAATGCACGCCTTCACCGGCGACGACCGCTACCACGACTTCGCCCAAAAAACGCTAGAAGCCTTCGCCGGCATCGCCCCGCAATACGGCCTCTTCGCCGCCACTTACGGCCTAGCCGCCACGCTCTTCGCGCATCACCCGTTGCAAGTCGTCATCACCGGCCCTGCCAACGATCCCACGGCGCAAGCCCTCGAAGCCGCCGCCCACGGCGTCTTCCGTTTCGGCAAATCGGTCCTCCGTTTCTGTTCCGATGAAGGCGTCTTCTTGAACAATTTATCCGGCGCGCTTAAGGAAACCGTGCCTCATCTGTCAGCCGACAAACCTCTCGCGGTCGTCTGCTCCGGCCAAACCTGCCTGCCCCCCACCAGCGATCGCGAACAACTCATCGCCGTCCTTGAAAACGGCATCGGCGGCGCCGCCACTTCCTAGCCGATTCGAACGTCGCCCTCGTAGGCGCGAACTTCCCTGTCCAAAAGAAGGGCCGCGATGCCCGCGCACCACGCCCGGAAAAATCAGCTCTACAGAATACTTGTGACTGCCCGGTTTTCACCGGTTGCCAGTCACTCTTACTTCTTCGGTCTCGACTCCGGCGGCACCATTCCATTGTTTCGGTAGTACACCACTAGGTTGCCGTAGTGTTCCCCGGAATGCTCGATTAACCCGTACGCCAAGTCGCCCAGCCGGATCAGCCGCGGCCCGCCGTCGTTCACGCTTTCGTTCAGCCCTTTGTCGCCCTTGGCTTTGATGACCTCCGCACCGTCCTTCACGCACTGCTTCACGAACGCCACTAGGTCCGCTTTACTGTTGATTTTTAGGTCTGCGGGCTTCGGATCATCCGCATAGCGCGGCTTCTGTTTCTGCGCCGGATCCGTGAAGTAGTACATCGACCCCGAGACGTGCAACAGCACCGCTCGGATCGTCCGTGAATCCGGGTTTGGCTTGTAGTCGTACTTGTCTTCCGGCAGGTCTTCCGCAATCGTGATCAGCTTCCTGCCGATATCATTCCACTGTTCGAGCAGCGCTTCTGAAGGTCCCGGCGCCGGTTTCGGCGGTTCTTTCTTCGCCGCATCCTGCGCCAGTACTGGCAGCACCGCCAAACTCGCGGCCAAAGCCAAGCCCGCCACCCACTTAAGTTTCTTCATTTTTCTCTCCTCCGTTTCGCCCGGTCTCTGGGCGACTCCCCTTCAGACGGACCACTCTGCTGGGCGTTTCCCCCCAGCCAGTGTTGACTTGGACGGTGGCGCGCGGCCCACTGCGGGGGTTCATCTTACGCAGTAAAATCGTCCCCGTCATGCAAATTTCCCACGACCCGCATGGTAAGCTTGTATTTTGGACTCGGGGGCGCCGTCACTGTGAATTGGGGCTTTCTACTGCTGCGCGTAGCCGTAGTTTTGAGCATTTTGACGCTGCTTTATCTCTCGCAGCGATTCTGGTACCGCGCTCTCTGGCGCGTCACCTCGCATTGGGGCCGCGTGTCTCTCCGGATAGGGGCCAGGCTCGTCTACGTGGTCCTGCTTCTGTGGGTGATCGTCACCACGGCTCTGGGCCTGAGTCTCGGTCACGGCGGTTTTGCTCGCCAGAACTCGTTAGTTACGGCTCTTACCGGCCTCTGGTTTTTCAGCGCCCTCTTTGCTTATTTCGCCGTGAGGACCGTCCACGGAGTCGAGCGCGTGTGGAGATGCTTGCACACCGCAACTGCAAGAAAAGCCGTCGCCCAACAAAGTGCTGCGCAGTCCACTCCCGCCTCCGCGGAGACGGTTGCTGACCCCGGCCGCCGCTATTTTTTCCGCGCCGCCACCGCTGCCGCCGGCGCCGCTCCTTTCCTCGGCGCGATGTACGGTTTCGCTGCCGAACGACTCAACTACCAGATCCGCCGCGTCGAAATTCCCCTGCCCAACTTGCCCTCCGCTCTCGACGGCATGCAAATTGTGCAAATCAGCGACATTCACCTCAGCAGCTATATGTCCCGCACGCAGGTGCGCCGCGCCGTGGATATGGCCAATGAACTCGGCGCCGATCTCGCCGTAGTCACCGGTGATCTCATCACCGGGAGCGGTGATTCGATTGCCGATTGCGTCGACGAGATTCGCCATCTCCGCGCTCCGCTCGGCACCTGGGGTTGCAACGGCAACCATGAAATCTATGCGCGGGCCGAAGATGAAGCGGCATATCTCTACTCCCAGGCCGGCATGAAAATGCTGCGCCGCGAAAGCGCGCAAATTCATTTCAAGGGCGCCTCATTCAATCTCCTCGGCGTTGATTACCAGCGCGAACGCACTCCCCGCGGCCAGCGCCAACAGACCCTTGCCGGGCTGGAGCCGCTCGTCCGACGCGACATGCCCAACATTCTCCTCTCTCACAATCCCAATACTTTCAATCGCGCCGCTGAACTCGGCATCGAGCTTTCTCTCGCCGGTCACACCCATGGCGGACAGATACAGGTCGAAATCCTCGATCACCGCCTGAGCCCTGCGCGCTTCATCACCGACTACATCGCCGGCCTTTACCAGCGCCCGCTCTTCACCCCCGCCCCCAATGAGCGCGCTGCTTCAAACGCTTCTGCCGCTCGCGCATTCAGCCCTTCACTCTTCGCCTCGCCCTCGTCTCCTATGGCGCATGTCTACGTGAACCGTGGCCTGGGAACGGTCGGCGCTCCTGTACGCCTCGGCGTTCCTCCGGAGATCAGCCTCATCGTCCTCCGCCGCGCCTAGCCCGTCACACAACTGCACGTTTTTCACTTTGCGCCCTTCCTGTGACCTGGAATAAACTTCTCCAATCTTCGGTATCCTTCGCGTATCCAGGATTCAATTTTCAGGAGGCGGCCTTTTGCCTGCCTCGGTCCCCGCAACAAGTCGCTTGTTCTCAATTCGAATGAGCCATCGTAAATATTGTGTCTATTGGTAGCGAGCTTGCATCTAACCGGACTAGAGTCCAGCCAAGGGGAGGCCCGTTCGCGAATGCGTGGGAGGTGTTTCGCTTCGAAAATCTCGCTTAGGAGAGGATTCCTTCATGCAGTTCACACGACCGAAGTTCTTGAAATTCCTCGCTGTTTTTACACTTTCGATTTTTCTGCTCCCTGCTGTCACTCCAGCGCAGCACTACAAACAAACCAACCTCGTTTCGAACCTAGCTTCCATCTCAACCGCAAACCCTCCTGACCCCAATCTGAAAAATCCCTGGGGGCTGACTCGTAGTTCCACAAGTCCCTGGTGGGTGGCGAACAATAACTCCGGCACTTCCACGCTCTACACAGGCACCGGCGCCCTCATTCCAATTAACGGCACTGGTACAGTCACCGTTCCGTCTCCGAATGGCTCACCGGCGGGAACCCAGTCGACTCCCACAGGCGTTGTCTTCAATGGCAGCCCCACGGATTTTCTGGTTGCTCCCGGCAAATCCGCCCGCTTCATTTTCGCAACAGAAGATGGAACGATCTCCGGCTGGAACAGCGGACAGAACGCCGTCCTCGTCGTTGACAACTCCGATAACGGCTCCGCGAATGGCGCCGTCTACAAAGGCGCGACTTCCGGGGAAATCAACGGCAACAAATTTCTCTACGTCACGAATTTCCGCTCTGCAAGAGTCGAAGTTTACGACACGAGCTTCAAGCGCGTTCATCTCGATGAAGACGCTTTCGAAGCCGAAGGAGTCCCCCACGGCTTCGCGCCGTTCAATATTCAAAACATCGGCGGCACTCTCTTCGTCACTTATGCCAAGCAGGACGCCGCCAGACACGATGACGTAGCAGGCGACGGTTTGGGCTTCGTTGAAATCTTTACGCCCACCGGAAAGCACATCGGCCACCTGCAGCATGGTTCTTGGTTGAATGCGCCCTGGGGAGTTGTTTGGACCACGCGCGATTTCGGCGAGTTCAGCAACGCCATTCTCGTTGGCAACTTCGGCAGTGGTTGGATCGCCGCCTTTAACGGATTCACCTACAAATTCATGGGCTTCCTGAAGAATCCGGACGACTCTATCTTGACCATCGACGGGTTGTGGTCGCTCACGTTTGGGAACGATGGGGGAGCCGGCCCTGCGAACACATTGTTCTTCACCGCCGGTATCAACAATGAGCAGGACGGTTTATTCGGCACTCTCACTCCCACGGACGGCCTCGACGGCGACGAAGAGTAGCGTCTCCAGTATTTTCTTTTTCAGAAAAAGCAATCACGTGCAAAGAAACAAGACGGCCGAGTGAGGTCACGCTCTGCCGTCTTTTCTAATTCTCGGCGCTTAAACACAAATTTTCTGTTTTCCATTGCCGCTCTTTCTGTTCTCTTTTCTCTTCGCTGACGCTGTTTCCTTCCACCGTTTTTCTCCCAGGGCCGGGTGATGCTAAGATTCCTTGCGTTTCTTGCCGCTCTTCATGCCCATCAAAGAAAAAAACTACTGGCTCGAAACGGTGACCGCGCCGCCGGTGCAATCCGCACAGGAATTGCCGGACAACATCGACGTTGCTGTCGTCGGCGCGGGCTACTGCGGCCTTTCCGCTGCGCGGACACTCGCGAAACGCGGCGTGAGCGTTGCCGTACTGGAAGGCGAAACCTTCGGCTGGGGCGCCAGTTCCCGCAACGGCGGAATGGTGCTCACCGGCATGAAGCTGCCGGTGCCCACGCTGATTCGGCGTTACGGCCGCGAAGCCGTTCGCAAAATGTATGCCGCTTCGCTCGATACCATCGATTGCGTCGAGCGGATCGTCCGCGAAGAAAAGATCGATTGCAATTTCTCGAGATGCGGCCATCTTGAAGTCGCGTGCAAGCGATCACACTTCGATGGCTACGAAGAATCTGCCGCGCTCATCAACCGCGAATTCAATCACGAATTGCGCATCATCCCGAAAAGTGAACTGCGCGGCGAAATCGGCTCGGACATTTATTTCGGCGGCATGGTGGACGAAACCAGCGCCGGGCTGAATCCCGCGCGGTACGTTGCCGGGCTTGCGCTCGCGGCGCAGCGCGCCGGCGCGCGCCTTTACGATCACGCGCGCGTTACATCCGTCGAGCTAGAGAGAAACAACAAGGCGCGGAAATTCCGCGTGCATACTTCAAAAGGCGCCATCACCGCAGGCGAAGTGATTCTAGCCAGCGGCGCGTACACGACAGAAGCGACTCCCGCGCTGCGAAAAAGAATTATTCCCATCGGTTCGTACATCATCGCCACGGAAGTTTTGCCCGCCGACCTGGCACGCGAAGTCAGTCCGCGCAACCGCATGATCTACGACTCGAAACATTTTCTCTACTACTACCGCCTCACGCCGGACAATCGCATGCTCTTCGGAGGCCGCGCCGCCTTTTTTCCGGAAACCGAAAATACCGTTCGCCAGAGCGCGGAAATTCTGCGCCGCGGCATGATTGGCGTTTACGCGCAACTGCGCGACACGAAAATCGAATTCGTTTGGGGCGGCACCCTCGATTTCACGCTCGACGTGATGCCGCATGCGGGAAAGATCGACGGCATGTATTTCGCCGCGGGCTTCGCGGGCCACGGCGTTGCCGCCGCCACGTGGTTCGGGACGAAACTCGCCGGCCTCATCTGCGGCGATCCCAATGACATTCCCTTCGACGGCCTCAAGTTTCTCGCCGCTCCACTGGGCCTGCGCAGCGGCAACACTTGTGCGCTTCCGCTTGCGGGCGCGTGGTACAGGATTCTCGATTTCTTTACCTGATTAGTATCCTTCGGAACGGGCGGGGCAAGCCCTGCCCCTACACCGCAAGGCCGAGGATCTCCTAGAGCGGGCTTTACGCCGCCATCTTCCTTCTTGCGCAAGGGCACGATGCATCGTGCCCTCTCTTCCGCACCATCTTTCGTAGCGCCGGCCTTCAGGCCGGCATCTTCTCGCTTCGAACTAAACGCAAGAGGAAATACAAAACCGGCCCCAGTAGCACCGGCACCGGCCCCCACTTCCGCGCGAACGGGTCGCTTGCCGCCAGCGCGACCACGCTCATCACCAACGGCGCTACGGTCACGTAGAGCAGTCCGGCGCGGCCCCACGGAATCCGGAACGGCCTCACCAAATCCGGCTGCGTCTTGCGAAACTTCCACGAGGAAAGCACGGTGAGAATGGTCACCCCGATGCGCAGCCACACGTATACAGTCAGAAGCTGCACCATCGTTTTCTGTGCTAGTAGCGCGTAAATAGTGCAGGACGCGATGATCGCGATCCACGGTGTGCCGTAGCGCGGATGCCGCGCCGAAAACACACCGGGGAGGTAGCCGTCTTCCGCCATCGTAGAAGGCATGCGCGTGCTGGTGAGCACCGTGGCGTTCAGCAGCGAAAGATTGGTGACCATTGCGGCAATGGCCATCGCAAAGCCCAGCCAGGGTCCGCCGATGAGTTGCGCCACATCGAAAAAATAGCCGGTGTGCCACTTCTGCCAGTCGCCCAGCGCCGCCAGCGAGAACATCGTCGGCAAAAAGTAAGTGGCAATGGAGAGCGGGATGACCACCGCTAGCGCGATCGGATAGCTGCGTTGCGGATTTTCCACTTCTTCCGCAACGCTGGACACTTGCTCGTACCCGGAATAGAGCCACAAGCCTAGCGCCAGCCCCACGCCGAAAACCTGGAACGGCGGAACATGCGGCGGCACCAGCGGCGAAAACGGATTGTGGTGCCACTTTGTCCCCGCGACCACGCACAGGGCCACAAGCGGCACTAAAATGGAAATTTCCAGAATCGTCGCGACCCTGCCGACCATCTGGATGCCGCGCACGTTGATGTAGCCGATCAGCACTATCACGGCCACGGCGATGATGTAGTGCATCCAGCCGGGAATCGTGAAGTAGAACGAAAAGTAATTCGTGAGATAATCCGCGGTCAAAACGCCGTACGAGCCGCCCAGCAGGAACGAAGCGCTCCAATTCCACCACCCGGCCTGAAATCCCCAGAAGTCCCCAAACGCCGCGCGCACCCAGCGGTAGAATCCGCCCTCCACGGGGATCGCCGTGGTCAGCTCCGCCGCCACCAGCGACACCGGAATGCACCAGAAAAACGGAATGAACAGGTGATAGAGCAGCGTCAATCCCGGCCCGCTCGTCGTCACCATGTCCTCGAGGCCAAATGGCCCGCCGGTCGCGTAGGCGTACATCACGAAGACAAAAGGCAGCAGGCCGGCTTTGTGCACGGCCGCACGTGTGGGCTTGGGCTTGTCGGCGTTGGCGGAAATGTTCGCTAGCCTCAATTGAATCCAGGCGGCTCTTCGATGCGAAGCGGCACGAAACCCTCCCGGAGAATCGTAATTCCTGACACCAGGAGGCCAATGAGGTACATAGCATGTTTCCAGCCAATGGAACCTTTGTTCCTAAGATCGCCGCTGAGCTTCTTAAATTGCGACATGACATAGCGAACCGACAGCAACTCTTGCGCAAGAAGGGTCGCTGGTTCCAAGGACGGAGTGTAGAGACATTCAAGAATGTTGGGATTCGCTTTGAGAGCCGACAGAAGAAGTTTCTCGATTTCCCAATAGCATTCCTGGGTCTCGTGATTCTCGATCTGTTCCGGCAGACCAAAGAGTGACCCGTGGAAGCTGGCGGGCGGAAGAAAAATTCCTCGCCTGTCAAAGTCGGAGCTGCTCTCATCGAGGCCGAACGCGCGGGAGCCAACCACGCAGCGATAGATGATGTAGTTATGGAAGTTCGGCTGCGTACTCTGTTTCCGGCCATCCTGTGCGGAATCGTGCTGAAAGTGCTTGCGACGAATGGCCAGGCATGCGCGAGAGAAGGTCACGATGGAATCTGATAGGAATCCGAAGTGTTTTTTGCGCGGCCAACAACGACTCCCATGGGAGCCCTGCGGGCAGACTTCATCGTCTTTGGGGCCTTGCCCTGGGGTGAGGGCAACAACCTGCGTGCCGATGGGCAACGACTTGGTGGAGGATGCGCGGGCCATGGATTGGCGAAGCCTAGCATTCGGGGAGGAAGGGAACAACTTTCGAATCGGCGTGAACGCAGTAGTGGCACTACGACAAGACCCGAGGCTAGCAGTGGGCCGCATTGAGGTCGGGCACGATGTATCGTGCCCCTACAGATGATGCACCGTCAGAAGCGGCCGTGCCACGGGGAGGAAACCGCCGGCAGGGATGCTTGCGCTACGCCCGAGCTCGTGTCTCGCGTGTGCCGATTGCTGCTAGAAATCGAGGTTAAGCCATTTTCGGTGCGGACGTGGGCTATGACGAGGCGAATCTCTTCGTAGGGGATTTCGGGTGGGAGGGCTTCCTTGAGGGGCTTGAGGCGGTCCATTCCCAACTGGCGGCAGGCGGCGGCGATCTGCTTGTAGTGTTCGGGGGATAGCCAGTTGCGTTGAAATTCCGCTTCGCCTCTTTCGATCATGTCAGCGACGAGGGAGACGACCGCTCGCAAGGTGCGTGCGCGGATTTGGGCGATTTCCTCGAAGGCACGCCCTTCTTCGAGCAGGCGCAGAGTCTCTTTGGCGGGGGAGGATGCTTTTGAATTGCCTTCGTTGCTGGCGCGAGCTCCTTCGCGGAAGCGGAGCAGGGCGTCCAGAATTTCCGTGCCGTACATTTCGACGCGTTTATCGCCGAAGCCGGAGACGCGGCGGAGTTCCTGGAGAGTTGAGGGCTTTGCGAGGCACAAGTCCACTAAGGCAGAATCGTGGAGGACTACGAAGGCTGCGATTCCTTTTTCTTTTGCGGTATTGCGCCGCCATTCGCGGAGGTATTCCTTCAACTCAATGTCGGCTGAGACGGAAAGGACAGGCAGACGCGGCGCGGCCGGCTGCGGTACGGGAGCGTTCGTTGCTTGTGGCTTGCGTGTCACGTCGCGTTTTCTTCTAGGTGCTTGCAGTTCGATTTGCAGCCAATCCGGCGTGGCCGCGCAGGCATCGCAGTTGCCGCAGGAGTCCCATTTTGGGGATTCGCCGAAGTGGCGGCAAACGTGGCGTTGGCGGCATTCCGTGGACTGCACGAAACGTTCGACTTCATGGTAGCGCTGCCAGGCGCGGTCTTTTTCACCGGGATCCTCGATTTTGCCGATAAAAAAGGCGTGCAAGCCGGTGTCTTTTTTTTGCCAGAACAGGAAGCAATCAGCGGGGAGCGCGTCGCGCCCAGCGCGGCCCGCTTCCTGGTAATACTGCTCGACGCTCTTCGGGAGCGAGAGATGAATTACCGCGCGGACGGCCGCTTTATTGATTCCCAGCCCGAAGGCCATGGTGCCGACCATGACGCGCACTTCATCGGCCATCCATTTTTCCTGGTTCTCGCGGCGCGCGTTGCTCTCCATCTGGCCGTGATAGCCAATGGCGGCGATGCCGTTCTCCTCCAGGAAATCGACGGTGTCACCCACGCGCGCAACCGTCGGGGCGTAGACGATTACGCTTCCATCCGAGACTTGCCTGACGGCGCGGAGGAGCAATTCGTTTTGCGTTCTGGCGTCACATTGGCGAACGATGTTGCGCAAATTGGGGCGGTGAAAGCTGGCGATGTGTTTGTAGGGATCGCGCAGGCGGAGCTGCTCGATGATGTCGTGGCGGACGCGCTGCGTGGCGCTGGCGGTGAAAGCGGCCATGGGGCGGCCGGGAAAGAGTTCGCGGAGGCGGCTCAGCTGGCGATATTCAGGGCGGAAGTCATGTCCCCATTCGGAGATGCAATGGGCTTCATCGATCGCAAAGAAAGAGACCGGCACGCGGCCGAGCCATGCGGGGGTACTGTCTAGGGCGATGCGTTCCGGCGAGAGATAGAGAAGCCGGTAGTGGCCTTGGCTGGCACGGCGAAGGACGAAACTGCGCGCCTCATTCGAAAGGGAGCTATTGAGAAAACCAGCGGGGATGCCCATTTGTTCGAGTTGCGCAACTTGGTCCTGCATTAGGGCGATCAGCGGGGAAACGACTACCACGGTGCGCTGGGCGTCGAGCACGGCCGGCAATTGATAGCAGAGCGATTTGCCGCCACCTGTGGGCATGACGACGCAAGCGTCGCGGCCTGAGGCGATGCTCCTGACAATGTTTTGCTGGCCAGGACGGAACGATTCGTAGCCCCAGTAGCGGTGTAAGGCCTCGGAAAAACGTTCAGGCTCTTTTTCTGGCAGGTTCTGCTCGGCCATCAGCGGCGCCGGAGTCGCCATCAGTCTCTCTCCATCCGCAGTCACGGCCACGCGGTGTGCAGCAAGGCAAGCACGAAGCGGTGCAATATTCGCTTTTGTTTCGCCGCATGTCAAGTACAAATTCTGATATGCGGGAGAATGGTAGTGATTGCAATTTTTCCATGGGGAAAGGTGCAAGGATCGTCAGAGATTCATGCGGTTCTCTCGCTGTGAGGAGCAGGCGGACCAAGTTTAGTGGCCAGCAATCTGCATCGGACGCTTATGCGAGTGGGGCGCAACCCGCTGCGACGGACGCCGTCCACAAAGACGGTGCACCTCTTTGCGGCAGCCGCGGGTTTGGCCGCTGCAGCGCGAAGTTGCCGCGCCCATCTGCAGGTGCCATAATTCGAATTCAAACTGCAGACTTGTGGTTCGGGGCATTTGTTACCTGTCGCGAAACACTTGTGGGGGTTGCTGAGGGGGGTTTTATGGCGTTGCGCGATGGCTGGATTGAAAAACGGGAAGCAGCGGTTGCCGGGACCCTTCCTAGGTCAGGGCAAGCGAACGGAAACAGGAACGTTTCGCAGATGCATCTGGCGCGGCAGGGCGTAATCACGGAGGAGATGGAGTATGTTGCGAAGCGCGAGAAGCTGGAGCCGGAGCTGGTTCGGAGCGAAGTGGCGCGCGGGCGGATGATCATTCCCGCCAACATCAATCACCGCAAACTGGAGCCGATGGCCATCGGCATCGCTACGATGTGCAAGATCAACGCGAACATCGGGAATTCGGCGACGAGTTCGAACATCGACGAGGAACTGAAAAAGCTGCATCACGCGGTGCATTATGGCGCGGATACAGTGATGGACCTTTCGACTGGTGGAGACATTCCGGTGATTCGGAAGGCGATCATTGCAGCGTCACCGGTGCCGGTGGGCACGGTGCCGGTGTATGAAGCGATTTCGCGGGTGCGGCGGCCGGAGGACTTGACGATCGGGCTGATGCTCGAAGTGATTGAAGAGCAGGCCGAGCAGGGCGTGGATTACATGACGATTCACGCGGGCGTGCTGCGCGAGCATGTACCGCTGGTGCGCAAGCGGATTACGGGGATCGTAAGCCGCGGCGGGTCGCTGATGGCGCACTGGATGGAGCATCACAAGAAGCAGAATTTCCTGTACGAGAACATTGAGGACATTTGCAAAATCTTCAAGAAGCACGACGTGAGCTTCTCGTTTGGCGATGGCTTGCGGCCGGGATGTATTGCGGACGCCAGCGACGAAGCGCAGTTCGCGGAGTTGAAGGTGCTTGGGGAGCTCACCACGAAAGCGTGGGAGCACGATGTTCAGGTAATGATCGAAGGGCCGGGGCACGTGCCGCTGGACAAAATCAAGGAGCAGGTGGACAAGGAGATGGAGTGGTGCCATGAGGCGCCGTTCTACACTCTGGGGCCGCTGGTGATCGATATCGCGCCGGGGTATGACCACATCACCAGCGCGATCGGGGCGGCCATGATCGGGTGGCACGGCGCGTCGATGCTGTGCTACGTGACACCGAAGGAACACCTCGGGTTGCCAAATGCGGAAGATGTGAAGCAGGGCGTGATTGCGTACAAGATTGCAGCGCATGCGGCGGATGTGGCGCGGCACCGGCCGGGTGCGCGCGACCGCGACGACGCGCTAAGCTACGCGCGGTTTCTTTTTGATTGGAACAAACAGTTTGAACTTTCGCTCGATCCGGAGACGGCGCGGAAGATGCACGACGAAAGCCTGCCGGATGATTTTTATAAAGAAGCGAAGTTCTGCTCGATGTGCGGGCCAAAGTTCTGCTCGATGAACATTACCCAAATGGCGGATGCGGAAGGTGGGCACGACCAGGAGGAGCGGAAACAGAAGTTCGTCGAGCTGCTCGCCAAGGTGCAAGGGGCGGGAGCCTAATCCACTTACTACCCTTGATTAGGGAGAGCTGTATGCCCGACGGGTATGAGCTTATCAAGGCCTCCTTAAAGCTCCTCAAGTGGATCGAAGAGAAGCTCCCGGACAGGCCGCGCCTAGGGTTCGCACTCCTCGTGATCGGCGCTGTTATTGTTGGCCTGACCCTGATGCTTTTTTCCCAAGAAGGTTTGGGACCTGATGCCGCTGACCTGAGGTCAGTTTGGTTTTTCCTGGGAGGCACGTGCGGCGTTCTGGGCGGTTACACCCTATTTCGAGGCGCCGTTTGGACGTGGCAGGATAAGCACGCTCCAAGAATCACCACTCTCCGCTTGAAATGACCGGGCATGCCTGACACAACTCAGTCCAGCTTGTTACGCGAGGAGTTTAACCGCTGGGCGGAGGCGGGGCGGGGCGAGGGGATGGAGCAGGATCACCTGCCCATCACGCTGCCGGTGCTGGAAAAAATGCGGCTTATGCCAACGGACAACGTCCTGGATGTGGGATGCGGTGCGGGGTGGCTGTCGCGGCGGCTGGCGAAGCTGGTGCCCGAGGGGCGCGTGGTGGGGATGGACATCTCGGATGAAATGATCCGTCATGCCCGGCGGGCCAGCGTAGACTTTGCCAATTTGATGTTCGTCACAGGAGAAGTTGCGCAAATCCCCTGGCAGCCGCACTTTTTCTCGCACGCGATTTCGGTGGAATCGTCCTATTACTGGCCTGATCCCGCGGCGGGCGTTAAAGACATTTTTCGTGTGCTCAGCGAAGGCGGGCCGGCGTGGATCTTGATCAACTACTACCGCGACAATCCGCATTGTCACCAGTGGGGGAATCTTTTCGCGGTGCCGACGCACCTTCTGTCCGGCGAAGAATGGGGCAGGTTGTTCCGTGATGCGGGATTCACGAATGTAACGTGCCAGCGCATCGTGGATCGATCCCCGTCGCCAGAGGTCTACACCGGCCGTTGGTTTCGCGACGCGGAACAACTGCGCGCTTTTAGGGCCGAAGGCGCGTTGCTGATCCACGGAAGGAAGTAGCCCGGGACAGGTTACTTTTTTGAACCAAATGACTCAGGTACAGCTCTTGCCCGCTCTACCACTGCTAACATTAAGTCTAGATTATCCATCCTATAGGGCCGACCAAGCATTCCAGACCGCTTGGGTTGCGTTCGTGAGCGTGAATGACTGAAGCTATGCGCAAGTTCCCTGTGCTCGTGGTAGACGATTCGCCTGTCTACCGTAAGCTGATCGAACACGCCCTGGAGGACGAGGCGTATTCGCCGTTATTTGCCAAGAACGGGCGCGAGGCACTGGAAGTTTACGCGAAACACGGGCCCGCCATTGTGATCACAGACTGGATGATGCCGGATTTCTCCGGGCAGGAGCTTTGCGAGCGAATCCGCGTGGACATACAGCATCCCTACACATACATCATTGTGCTGACGAGCATCTCGGAGAAGGACAACGTAGTCAAGGGACTGGCGGCGGGCGCGGATGATTACCTAACCAAGCCCTTCGATCCGGGCGAACTGTTGGCGCGGATCGGAGTGGGGCGCCGCACGATCGATCTGCACCGCGAAATCGACCGCAAGAACAAATTGCTCGAAGAAATGGCGCACACCGATCCCCTCAC
>Ga0137394_10002075_pt1 | contig 14754 bp, 7 predicted proteins | sample czobulk116metaG_FD_108278 | JGI IMG/M metagenome (GOLD analysis project Ga0137394, IMG submission 108278) | Vadose zone soil microbial communities from Angelo Coast Range Reserve, California, USA - czobulk1.16 metaG | ecosystem: Environmental > Terrestrial > Soil > Vadose zone | place: USA...
AAGCAGTCCGTGTTCGCCGCCGTAAAGGTGTAGTTGTTCCCCACGTGGCAGTCGGTGCAGGCTACCACTTTCCCCGCCGGTGCCATTTGGTGCGAGCCCGTCAGCGCCCAGCCCGTGGTGCTGTGATCGAAGACCGCGGTAGTCCACGTGATCGTGTTATGGCACGTTGAGCAGTTCGCGACAGCGAACGTCGGTCCCGAGCTAGAGTGCGTCGGGTTATTGGTCTGCTGCCAGGTGGTCAAATGGCATCCTGAATTCCCGCAGTCGTTCGCCATGATACTCAGACTGTAGTTATTGTTGATGTGGCAGGAAGTGCAGGACGGCACTTTGCCGCCGTCGGCCACGAGGGCGTGCGAGTTCGTCAGCGGGAATCCGAACGCGGCGTGGTCGAACTTGCCGTCGGACCACTTTGTGATGGTGTGGCACTGGGCGCAAGCCACGGCCGTCGACGGGAAACCGGCCTTGATGTGATCCGGCACCGTGCCGCCGAACGAAGGCGTGCTGTTCCACGCCGCCTGGTGGCAGCCCATGCAGTCGGCCGAGTTCAGCGTGTAATTATTGTTGACGTGGCAGGAAGCGCAGGGTGTGGGTGAAGGAGAAGCGTGCGTGCCAACCAGCGCGAAGCCGGTGGTGCTGTGGTCGAAAGAAGCCGAGTCCCAGCCTTTCGTGGTATGGCAAGTGGCGCAATTCACCGCCGCAAAGGAGGGCCCCGATGTCGAGTGGACCGGGGTGGTCGTCTGTTGCCATTTCGTCAAATGGCATCCGGAGTTCCCGCAGTCCGTCGGTGCGATCGTCAAAGTGTAGTTGTTGTTGATATGGCAAGAAGCGCAAGGTACGTTGGCGTGTCCGTTGGTCAGCAGGAAACCCGTGGTGCTGTGATCGAAGACCGCCGTGGTCCAGGAAATCGTGTTGTGGCATCCCGAGCAGTTGGCAACTCCAAAAGCCGGGCCCGCCGACGGGTGCACCGGATTGTTGGTCTGCTGCCAGGTGGTCAGATGGCAACCCGAGTTTCCGCAGTCGTTCGGCTGCGTAGTCAAGTTGTAGTTGTTGTTGATGTGGCAGGAGGCACAGGGCACATTGGCATGGCCATTGGTCAGCAGGAACCCGGTCGTGCTGTGATCGAACTTCGCGCCCAGCCAACTATCAAAGGAGTGGCACGATTCGCACGTAGTAGCAAACTTCGCGCTCACGTGGTTGGGATTCGTAGTCTTCTGAAAATCCTTCAAGTGGCAAGACGCGCAAGCCGTTGAGAGGCCTTGGAACTGCCCCACCGCAGCGCCCTTATGACAGTCCTCGCATTGCACCGCGGCGTGAGCGCCGAAGAGCGGGAAGCGATTCTGGTGATCCTTGACTTGCTGAACGGCATTGTTCCAACCAAGAACGGTGTGGCACTGCGCGCAGTCCGTGCCCATTTTGCGCTGGTGAATATCCGCGTGGCAATCCTGACAATTCTTGCCAACATCCGTGAATATCGGTTTTACGTGGCACTGCGTGCATTGAACTTTCTCATGCATGCCGCGCAGTGGGTAGTTCGTTTTGTTGTGATCGAATTCAGGAACCGCACGGATGGGGCGCCAACCCGCGGCGGTGTGGCAGTTTTCGCAGGGAATGGCGAGCGGTCCGTGCGGACTACGAGTCGTCTCCCGCTGCGGCGTGGGTCGGGGAGCGCTCGCTGCCGACGAAGAGAACAGCAGCACCCAACACAGGATCTGAATGGACCTAGACGTAAATGTCCCACCTTATTTACAAAATACTTTCAATTTCTTTTTATCCATCCCCGTTGGCTGGGTGTTGCGATACAAAAATCTTGCTCACAGTCTCAGTCCTGAAGGAGTTATATACAACTGTCCTTCGGTCCAGTTCTGGGTCAGGCGCACTCGAGGTGGAAGGAAGACGAAAACAGTCATCGAGACCTAGCCGTGGCAACAAATATGAGTTGCATTTCAAGCTTCATTGTCCTCGCTGTAAGAAATCGACCAACTTCCTGGGTTCCCGATGTTTCAGCAACAGAGCGACCCAGATGCTCGAATGAAGGGTCCAGCGGAGGGACGCGTCGGCGAGCCGGTCATCAATTGAATAAGGTTGAGAGTGTTCGATGGGACGAGTACCAAGCTAGGCACGCTTCGGACGTTCGAGCCTTGCAGAAATTCGCCACCAGTCTGCAAAACAACCTGTCTCCGAAGACCGTCGTCAACATCTTCGAGTCAGTCTTGCAGTATTTGCGCTGGGCAAAGAATCCGGGATGAGAGCCGGCTTGGTCTCATTCTCGGATTTGACGCTGCGGGCGGCCGAGACACCAGAGCTCCCGTCCTTTAGCTTGCCGCGGAATCAATCCCCCGAGGAGTTCGACTCCCAACCCGGGCACCATTCTGTTTCCGAGCCCTGAGAGAACTTGTTTCATTCTGTTGAAGTGTACCGCGCTGGATTCGTCACAACCTCGCAGGAATATTCCGAACCGGCACACAACTTCCTCTAGAATTCGTATGACTCAACGGATATCGCGTTCTCACTATTGCCGCCCCTTTTGGGAGGTTTGTGTGGTTTCGAGCGACATCTTCGATCTCATCGTGATTGGCTGCGGCCCTGCTGGTGAAAAGGGCGGCGCCCAGGCCGCCTATTTCGGCAAACGCGTTGCCGTCATAGAGCGCGCCGGGCATATGGGTGGAAGCTGCATCAACAGCGGCACCGTTCCCAGCAAGACTCTTCGCGAATCCGCCCTCTACTTTTCCGGCCTCAAGCAACGCGGCCTCCACGGTATCGACTACTCGCTCAAGGAAAATCTTACCGTCCACGATTTCATGCACCACGAGCGTGAAGTAGTCGACATGGAACGCCAGCGCATTCTGAAGAACCTCGCACTCCACCACATCGAACTCGTGCGCGGCCAGGCCGCCTTTGTAGACCCCCGTACCGTGGCCGTTTCCAGCGCCCAGGGCACACGTCAGTTAAAAGGAGAAGTCATCCTCATTTCCACGGGTTCTATGCCCCATCGTCCCTCAGAGATCGCCTTCGACGACATTCACACTTTTGACTCTGACACTTTTCTTCAGATGGACCGCATTCCCAAAAGTTTGGCTGTCATCGGCGGGGGCGTCATCGGCTGCGAATACGCCTCCATATTCAAAGCCCTCGGCGTTGACGTCACTCTAGTGGACGGGCGCGATCGTCTTCTCCCATTTCTCGACAATGAGATTTCTGATCGTCTTCGCGACCGCCTCGCTGCTCTTGGCATGCATTTCTTGTTTAACGAACGCCCCATCAAAACTGAAAACTCCGCCAGTGGCGTGCGCCTGACCATGAAGAGCGGCAAAACTCTTGAGACCGACGCCGCGCTCTTCGCCGCCGGCCGCCGCGCCGCCGTCGATGGCCTAGCTCTCGAAAAATCCGGTCTTGCCATCAATGATCGCGGTTATATCCCTGTCGACGAACACTACCGCACGACTGTCCCGCATATTTACGCTGCCGGCGACGTCATTGGCTTTCCTGCGCTGGCCTCCACTTCCATGGAACAAGGCCGCGTCGCCGTCTGCCACGCCTTTGGCTTGAAATACAAGCAGCGCGTTGCTTCTTTGCTTCCCATGGGCATTTACACCATTCCGGAAATATCCGCCGCCGGTGAAACCGAAGAATCCTGCACGGAAAAGAAAATCGACTACGTCGTTGGCCGCGCGCTGTATGCAAACAACGCTCGAGGTCACATCACCGGAGATACGGCAGGCATGCTCAAGCTCATCTTCGCCCGAGCGGACAGGAAGCTTCTCGGCGTCAGCATCATCGGCGAAAACGCCACCGAACTCATTCACATCGGCATGATGGTCCTCGACAACGGCCTCACCATCGACGAGTTCATCGAACAAGTTTTCAATTACCCGACGCTCAGCGAGCTCTATAAGTACGCCGCCTACGATGGCCTGGGCAATCTCGCCGGCCACAAGCTCCGCGAAGGATGACTCCATGCGCCCGACGGTTCTCCTTTTCTTCAGTCTTTTGTTTGCGCTCCCCGCCCCTTCCCCGCAAACTTCTGCCCCGCGGGCGTATCTCGGCTTTGACCGAAACGATTACCCCGGCGACGCCGCAATGCCTATTCTGCGCAAATACTTTTCTTTCACCGGCTACTGGCTTGGCCCGCCTCCTGGTGAAAATTCCAATTCCTGGTCCGGCAAGCGCGAGCTTCTTCGTTCGCAAGGATTCGGTTTTGCATTGCTGTTCGCGGGGCCAACTTCAGGTCAATTGCGCGACGAACCTTACACTCTCAAGCGCGTCGCTGAAGATACGCAGACCGCAGTTGCGGCCGCGCGCCGCGAAGGCTTCCCTTCAGGCTCCATCATTTTTCTGGACGTAGAAGAGGGCGGCCGCTTGCCCAGCACCTACTTCACCTACTTGAAACTTTGGGCCTCCGGACTCTCTCGCCTCGGCTTCCGTGCTGGCATCTATTGTTCCTCCATCCCAATTGATGAAGGCGAGGGACTCACTCTCATCACCTCCGATTTCATCCGTCGGCAGATCGAGCCCGCGGAACTCGTCTATTGGGTCTACAACGATGCTTGCGCTCCTTCGCCCGGATGTGTCGTCCCGCGAAATCCTCCGCCCCCTTCGAGAAGCGGCATCCCCTATGCGCAGATTTGGCAGTTTGTCCGTTCTCCCCGCGATAGGAAAACCGCAATTCACTGTCCGGGCTACGCAAAAAACGGCAACTGCTTCGCCCCGGGCGACACCACCCACTCCTGGTTTCTTGATATCAACACTTCCTCTTCAGCCGATCCGTCAGGCGGGAACAAATGAGCTAACCAAAAAAAAAGGCGGCCACTGGCCGCCCTTCGGTTCCCTGCTAACCGCTTGAGTGATTCAGATCTGTCCCATTCCGCCATCCACATTGATCTCGACGCCCGTGATGTAGGAAGCATCTTGCGAAGCCAGAAACGCCACCGCCCCGGCCACTTCTTCGGGCTGGCCAAACCGCTTCATCGGCACTTTCGCAATGATTTCCCTAGCGAATTCATCGATGGCTTCTTTCGAAAGACCGGTTCTGCCAAAGATGGGCGTGACAATGGGTCCCGGCGCAACGGTGTTAACGCGAATCCCTCGCCCCGCTAGTTCCGCGGCCGTAGTTCTCGCCAAGGAGCGCAGTGCGGCCTTCGTGGCCGAGTACGCACTGGCACCCGCGGTGCCTTTTCTGTCTGCCACGCTCGTGTTCAAAATGATGGACGCTCCGTCGTTCAGCAGCGGCAGCGCTTTCTGGATTGTGAAGTAAGCGCCTTTGATGTTGATGTCAAATTGCTCGTCGTACAAGCTTTCGGAGGTCTCTGCAAATGGCGCGAACTTCGCGACTCCCGCGTTCACGAACAATACATCGATTTTCCCCAGTTTCTTCGAAACCTCTGCATACAGTCTGTCGACGTCCGCGAGCTTGGCCACATCCGCCTGCACTGCCAGCACGCCGTTGCCAATCGTTTTCACGGCCTCGTCCAGTGTTTTCCTACTGCGGCCTGCGATCGCTACGCGCGCGCCCTCTTCCTGCAAACGCTTTGCCGTCGCCAGCCCGATGCCGCTGTTTCCACCCGTCACCACCGCTACTTTCCCTTCCAGTCTCTTCATTGTCTTCTCCCGTCGCTTTCTGTTTGGTTCGCAAAGCCCTCCGCGGCTGCGAGTCCCGAGCCGCTGTCCCGGCTTTCTAAGGTTCGACACTTGGATGAATATCGAAATATTCGGTTGCATCTATTTTCGGGGCCTCCTCAGGACACGAATCCTTGTGGCGAATAGCGAGGAAGGTCCGCTACACTGGGGCAAGACCCATGGACCGCTCTCACATTGAGAAAATATCCAAGGCCCTGGCCGACGGGACCCGCCTCAAGATCTTTGAGGCCATCTCCGCCAGCAAGTGCATAACCTGCGGAGAAATCGTTTCTATGCGCGGAGTCACGCCCGCAACCGTTTCTCATCACCTGAAAATTCTGAGCGAAGCTGGCCTGATCGCCTGCCGCCGCGAAGGACAGTCTATTTACAACCGGGCAGTTCCCGAAACGATGGACGCTTATATGCGCGCGCTCGCGAAAATCTCCAAGCACAAAAAAGCTCCGCGCCGCGGATGATTGTTGAAATCTAGTTAGTGGGATTTCTTGGGAATTTGAAGTACGGCAGCCGCACGCCCTGATCCATGATTTGGTCCGCTCGGATATTTGCAGGAGCTTCGAATCCCTTGGTGCCGCTGTTCGTTACATAGTCGTCCTGGTCGACACCGTCGCCGCTCACACCCAATCCGGCGAGCAGAGCGCCGTTTCGAAATAAGCCCGCGCTCCCTGGGAAGAAAACAATCCCGCTCTTGTTCGCGTTCGCTGCGCCGCTCTGAAATCCCTGCGTGCAGGGATTGGCCAAATCCATCGTGTACAGGTTGAAGAAAGGCCCGGCGCTCGAACCATCAATCCCCGGCGGATAGAGCGGCTGCGCGGCGAAGCTGACGGTGCGGTTGGTCACTGCCGTGCCCATCGGAACGCCGTTCAAATCCGCGGCCGTTCGAACGGCGCTGTTGAAGTAGACCATATTGCGCGCCTTAGTCGCGGCAACATCAATGCTGAACACAGTGGAATCCTGCATCCGCCGCAATCCGATGAGCGTTCCGTCCAGATCTGCTACCGCAATCACCATTTTTGCTTTCGAACCAAGCGGCAACCGAATCGCCGCGCGTGTTGTATTCGCCGTCGCTTCGGCGTTGTCGAGAACCTGCTTCACGTCCGCGGAACTCAAGCCGCCCAGCGGCCCTGCCGCCGGTGCAATCAAATCGCCCTCCGGCGGCTGCCCCTGGCTGTTTGTTGGCGTCGCCAAATAGCTTCCTGTTCCCGCAAGGGGCCCCGCGGAAAAACCGGCAGGCCGCGCGGTCTGACTGACAAAGGGCAGCGCAATGCCTCCGATAAAAACCACACCCGGAGGCGCTGGCGCTGGCCCAAACTTATCTGTTGGCCCGCTGCGCGCCGCCGTGGCTCCCGCGAACGCCGCATACTCCGCAACATTCAGGTTGCTCGACGTTGTCACCACGCCGATTCCGCCAACCAACACATTCTTGTAAAAAATCGGCACGCCGCCCGGATTCACCGCTGTCGCATTCGAATCCGTGATGTCGGCTTTCCCGGTAATGACTCCGAGCCCGAACCCACCGCCAAGCGCCAGCGAAGGAGGGATCTTGCTTTGGAAGTTCGGATCATTCACCAGCGTGCAGCCGCGATTGGTGTTTTCGATGCCATACAAATCCGCTGGGGGCTGATTCATCACACCAGGTGGAAAATGAATCCCACTGATGAACCGCACGGTTCGCGACGAGAGCGGCGCCTGATCGTTACTGAAAAACGCTCCTGTCCGTGCCAGTGCCGCGGCCACGTCGTTTGCGTCCTGCACCTGCCCAAAATTTCCAATTGCCGTTGTGGGCGCGTTTTGCGTTCGAAACAAGCCCAGCACAAATCCCCCGCGGTCCACCACCGCAACGGCCATATCGACATTGACGGAATTCACTGCCGCCTCGACGATATTCTGCACATCGGCTGCTTGCAAATACTGCACCGCCGGAATTGGCGGCGCAACTGGTGAGCTGGCGCCGGCTCCACACCCGATCAGCAGCATCGCGAGGGCTCCGGCAATTCCCAAAGGCAGGAAAACGCCCAGTGCAAGCGTTTTCTTTCGCTGCCGCAGTGCGCGCCGTGATTCGATCGGCCTTCGCAAAGTGAGAATGGTTGCCATCGAGAGAGTATCCTCGTTGGTACCACAGTCATTTGCGGCGCCTCAATGGATTTGACCTGTCATTGCGGCGAACTGGTGAACGGCAAGAGAAGTTCGCAGCGTTATCGAATGTCTCCATCCATCCGGGAAAGGTGTTGCTCGCAGCTCGTCGATATTGTTAGCTAGTACGCGATTTCTGTTTCTTTCATCGATCTGGTTAGGCCGAACGCATGATCCCCTTCTCTCCGCGGCAGGTTCGACGCGCGTTCTGCGCGGCTTGCTGCTTTGCCTGCCAGGTTTTTGCGCCACGCGCCGCCGCAGCTCTCCCATGGCAATCTCAACCCGCGGAGCAAGACTCCCTAAAACAATCTCGCGAATCCGGTCCGCCGCTGCGCATGCCCCGCCAGCAGGCAGAGACCACCGCCGCGCTCGATGGCCTCGTCCGCGATGCTGGCTTCTCAAACATCACCCATCCGATTCCTGACGCGGTTCTCACACTGCACAACGTCCAATCCGGCCGAAACTTCAGCGCCACCACTTCAGGAGAAGGCGTCTTTCGAGTTTTCCCTCTGCCGCCGGGACATTACCAGCTGCGCGTCGAAGCTAAGGATTACGCTCCCTTCGTTCTTCCTGAACTTAACCTACACCAAAACGAAGTTGTGAGCCTGGAGGTCTCTCTCGTCACCGTCGCGGCCATGGAAGTGCGCTCGCGCCTCCCGCGTCTCCCCGAGCTTGGTTCCGCCCTCTCCGCCGAAGCGCAGCCGTCTTTCGGAACCCATCGCGAGTTTCGTCATCGCCTCGATTCCGACCCCGCCTACATTGAAAATACTTCGCCGGACACGCTTCCTCACGTGGCTGATGTCTACAACACGGTTCCCAACCGCTGGGCCCTCGAACAGCCCGATCACCGCCGCTATTCGCAACGCGGCGAGTACCTCTACACCAAGCCCCGTTGGTACGATCCTTTCAATCGCAATCGTTTCAAAGGCGACGAGCCCATCTGGCCCGAGTTCCTAGGCCAGCAAACTTTTCTGAACATCACCGCTTCTTCCGAATCATTTTTCGATGGCCGTCACGTTCCTTCGCCCAGCAACGTTAGCAGTGCTCGCCCGGGCAGCTCCGGTTTCTTTGGCAAGGGGGAACAAGCCTTTTTCGATCAAACGCTTCGTTTCGCCTTTGATTTATTTCACGGCGACGCGGCCTTCAAGCCCGTCGACTGGCGTATTCGCATCACTCCGGAGCTCAGCCTCAACAATTTGAAGGTCCGCGAGCTCGGCCTCGTCGGCCCTGACCCGCGCAGCGGCACCGACCGCTTCGACGATCATCTCGGCCTGCAGGAAGCCTTCGTCGAAGTGAAGCTCCATGACCTCGGTCCCAACTACGATTTCATCTCCGCGCGCGCCGGCATCCAGCAGTTCAACGCCGACTTCCGCGGCTTTCTTCTTGTCGACGAAGAGCCGGCCTTGCGTATCTTCGGCAACCTCCACAGTGATCGCATCGAATACAACGTTGCCTATTTCCATTTTCTCGAAAAAAACACCAACAGCGGACTCAACTCTTTCGACCGGCGCCACCAGCAGGTCCTTCTCGGCAACGTATATCTCCAGGACTTCTTTTTTCCCGGCTACACCGCGGAATTCGTCGCTGCCTGGAGCAAAGACGATCCCAGCCTTCACTATGACGACAACGGCTTCCTTGTTCGCCCCGCGCCCATCGGCAATGTCATCAACCAAAATCCTGGCGCAGGCCCCATCCTCCACGGCATTCGCGTCGGTTATTTCGGCTGGCTCGGCAGCGGACACATCCACCGCCTCAATCTCACGCACGCCTTCTATCAAGCCATCGGTGAGGACACTTTCAATCCCATCGCCGGACGCCGCGTCACCGTCAACGCGCAGATGGCCGCCGCGGAAATCTCCTATGACAAGGACTGGATCCGCTACCGCGTCTCCGCCTTCTGCACCTCCGGCGACGCCAATCCCCGCGACGGTCGCGCCCGAGGCTTTGACTCCATCGTCGACTTGCCCAATTTCGCCGGCGGTCTCTTCAGCTTCTGGAATCGCGAAGCTATTCGCCTTCTCGGTTCCGGCATTCTTCTCACCACGCCCGGCAGCCTCATTCCATCGCTCCGCGCCAGCAAAGAAGAAGGACAGGCCAATTTCGTCAACCCAGGCATCTTCCTGGCCAATGCCGGCGCCGACTTCGATATCACTGCCAAGCTGAGGGGCTTTGCGAACTTCAACTTTCTCCGCTTCGAACGCACCGAGCCGCTTGAGTTCCTCCTCTTCGAATCGCCCATCCATCACACCATCGGCGAAGACTTTGGCATCGGCGTCGAATACCGCCCGCCTCTCTCCGAAAACATCGTGCTCACCGGCGGCGCTTCCGCCTTGCAGCCGGGCCAGGGATTCAAAGACATCTACGCAAGCCGCACGCTCTTCTCGCTGTTCGGCTCCGTGAAGTTTATTTTCTGAGATGCGCCGATCATGAACAGCGCGCGCCAACCCGTTTCGTCCTCTCTGCAAGTCCTCTGTGTTCTCTGCGTCTCCGCGTTATCTTTATTCATTGCTCTTCATGCAAGCTCAAACGCTCTCGCACGCGCCCCGCAAGAGTCAGCCCCGTTCCAGGGCCAATCGCAGGAAGAGGCTGATCGCAAATCCTCCGGCTGTATCTCCTGCCACACCTCGACCGACGAACCCACGATGCACCCCACGAAAACCGTCCATCTTGGCTGCACGGATTGTCACGGGGGCAACTCCTCCGTCCCGGTCGCATCCGGCAGCGTGCCCAATTCTCCCGAATACAATTCCGCAAAAGAAAAAGCTCACATTCAGCCCCGTGACGAGCGCTTCAAGAATCGTTCGAATCTTCCCGAACGCACATTCACGAAGTGGCTCCAGGAATCTGCTGAATACATCAAGTTTGTGAACCCGGGCGATCTTCGCGTCGCGCCCGAGACTTGCGGCACGTCTGGCTGTCACGCCGGCGAAGTCCGCGCTGTTTCCACCAGCATGATGACTCACTCAGGAATGCTGTGGGGCGCGGCGCTGTACAATAACGGCGGCTATCCAGGAAAAAACACACGCTTCGGCGAAAGTTACGACCGTGGCGGCAAGCCGCAATCGATCAGGACTTCTCCCAGGCCCACGCCGGAAGAAGTCCGCGCCAAGGGGATCATCCCCGAGCTCGACCCCCTATATCGCTGGGAAACTTCGCAGCCCGGCAACGTGCTTCGCGTGTTCGAACGCGGCGGCCGCAAGAAAGGCGAGATCGGCAATCCCAATCGCGAAGAGAACCCCGGCAAGCCCGACGACAAGCTGAGTGACCGCGGCTTCGGTACCGAACTGCGCACCGATCCCGTTTTTCTCGGCCTCCAAAAAACACGCCTGCTCGACCCCGTCATATCGCTTCCAGGCACCAACGATCATCCAGGTGACTATCGCGCAAGCGGCTGCACTGCGTGTCACGTCATTTATGCCAACGACCGCGACCCTTCACACTCCGGCGCGTACGCGCCATTCGGCCACTCCGGCTTCAGCTCTTCTTCTGATCCGACGATTCCAAGAAACAAGTCCGGCCATCCCATCAAACACGTTTTCACGCGCTCCGTACCGTCGAGCCAGTGCATGATCTGCCACATTCATCCCGGCGCGAACATGGTTACCACCTATTTCGGACTCACCTGGTGGGACAACGAAATCGATGGCGATAAGATGTACCCGAAGGAGCAGCGCAACCCAACCGAGGGGCAGCGCTTTCAATCGTTCGAACGCAACCCAGAGGGCGCTGCCGTCCGCGGCCTGTGGAGCGACGAAAAATTCCTCGAGAACGTGGGCGGTCCCGAATTCAATAAGCAGTTGAAGACCACGCAGTTCGCCGATTTTCATGGCCACGGCTGGATTTTCCGCGCTGTGTTTAATCACGACCGCAAAGGGAACTGGCTCGACAAAGACGGCAAGCAGATCGCCTTCGATGATCCCGACCGCTTTGGCAAAGCCGTTCACCTCGCCGATATCCATCTCGAAAAAGGGATGCAGTGCAACGATTGCCACTTCGCTCAGGACAATCACGGCAACGGAAAAATATACGGTGAGCCCCGCGCCGCGATCGAAATCGACTGCATCGATTGCCATGGCACGGTTCGAAAGAAAGCCTCGTTGGTCACGTCAGGCCCGGCAGCACCAAAAGGCGGCGGCCATCTCGACGGGCTCAGGACTCCGTGGGGATTGCGCCGGTTCGAGTGGCGCGATGGAAAACTATTTCAGCGCTCGATGTCCGGGGAAAACAAGGAGTGGGAAGTCGTACAAACAATCGACACCGTCACCCCCGGCAACGCGCACTTCAACGAGAAGTCCCTTCGAGCGAAGCTCATGAATAAAGATGGTGTCGTGTCTTCGCAAGTGCCGGGCGACGACGCTTCTCTCGCGCACGCCAACAGCAGCATGACCTGCTACTCCTGCCACACGTCCTGGACGCCCACTTGCTTCGGCTGCCATCTGCAGATGACCGCCAACGCCCGCAAGCCCATGCTCCACAACGAAGGCCTGCTGGCGAAGAACTACACCAGCTACAACTTCCAGGTCCTTCGCGACGACGTTTATATGCTCGGTGTCGACGGCACCGTCAGCGGCCATCGCATCGCCCCCGCGCGCTCTTCCTGCGCCGTGCTGGTCAGCTCGCAGAACGCCACTCGCGATTGGCTCTACTACACCCAGCAAACCGTTTCTGCCCCTGGCTTCTCCGGCCAAGCCTTCTCCACATTCGTTCCGCACACGGTGCGCGCCAAAGAAACGAAGCAGTGCAGCGATTGTCACGTCTCTGCCAAGAACGACAACAACGCTTGGATGGCCCAGCTTCTATTACAAGGCACCAACTTCATGAACTTCATGGGCCGCTACGTCTACGTCGCCACCGGCAAGACGGGTTTCGAAGCCATCGCCGTCGCCGAACACGACGAGCCCGAAGCCATCTACGGCAGCGATTTGCAGCGCATCGCCTATCCCGACAACTACAAGAAATTTGTGGAGCACCATCGCGAGCTCAGCGGTGCCGCCGAACATCCCGGCAACGTCCTGGATATCCAGGCCCGCGGCGAATACGCCTACGCCGCAAATGGTCCCGTCGGACTGCGCGTGTACGACATCGCCAATATCGACAACAAAGGATTTTCCGAGAAAGTGACGACCGCGCCCGTGTCGCCGATCGGCCAGAAATTTTACGTTGCCACAAAAGACGCTCTCGCCGTTGCCTCGCCCACCACGCTCGGAGTTGATCCTCTTCGCCAGCAATTGCCCGAGAACGAAGAGCAGCCCCTCCATCTTCTCTACGGTTTCCTCTACGTTGCGGACAAAGAGGAAGGGCTCGTCATCGTTGGCGATCCCGATCTCAAATCAAACAGCCCCGGTGTCGGCACACTCCTCGACGGCAATCCCGCCAACAATTTCCTGAAGCGCGCCCTCGCCTTCAATCCCAATGGCATCCTCACCGGCGCACGCCGCATCACCATCGCTGGAACCTTCGCCTACATCCTCACGGACAAGGCTCTCGTCGTGGTTGACCTCGAGAATCCGCTTTCCCCGCGCGTCACCGCCAACATCGGCGCAACCGCTCTCAACGATCCTCGCGGCATCGCTGTGCAATTCCGCTATGCGTTCGTCGTTGATCGCGACGGTCTGAAAGTTCTAGACGTGACCGACCTCGCGCAGCCGAAACCGGTCACCAACGCGCTAGTCCACCTCGAAGACGCCCGAAACGTTTACATTGCGCGCACCTACGCCTACATCTCCGCAGGGAAGCAGGGCCTTGCCATCGTGGACGTCGAAAAACCAGATGCGCCCAAGCTCGATCAACTCTTCACCGCCGAAGGTCAGCTCAACGACGTCAACGATGTCAAGATTGGCATGGTCGCCGCCAGCGCCTTCGCCTTCCTCGCCGACGGCAAAAACGGTCTTCGTGTCCTGCAAATTCTCTCGCCCTGGGACGATCCCGCGCATTTCTCCGGCTTCAGTCCGCGCCCCACCCCGAAACTTATTGCCACTGCCCACACCCGCGGCCCCGCGCTAGCCATTTCAAAGGGCATCGATCGGGATCGCGCCGTCGACGAGTCCGGCAACCAACTGGCCGTTTTCGGCCGCCGCGGTGCCCGTCCCCTCAATCGCGCCGAAACGCGGTCCCTCTATCTCCGTGGCGGCCAGCTCTACTCCGTCACGGATTCCGCTACGACTCACCCATAGCATAGTCCTTCCCTCTTTCTTCGCCTCCGCTATCTCTCTCAGGGCACTGAATTTGCTGGATTCTGTTACTGCGTGGAACACCCATCTCCTTTCCTTTTAACCATTTATGATCAATCGGCATCTAATCAAGGTATAATGATTCGTTCACATCTTTAACGCATAGCACCCATCAAAATAATTCGTGGGGCAGTGTTGGAGGAACGCAGGTAAGGTGTATCGAGAGAGGGTGAGGAGGCTTCCCAGGGCGGGCCCACCAAGAAAGGCAACAGAGGAGTACTAGTACATGACTAAACAAATTCTACTGGCCAGCGATTTCGACCAGACGCTTAGCTTCAACGACTCGGGAGTCGTTCTTAGCGAGCTCATCGGCTTTCACGCCTTCCACGACAAGGTCAAGGGACTGTCGGAGATGAACCTTGTCCAGCAAGGCGCGGAGCTCAGCTATCTGATTCTCCACGACCCGGATTTTCGCAAGGTCCGCCGCGAGCACCTCGTCGAAACCGGCAAACGCATCCGCCTGAAGCACGACGTTGCGCTCTTTGCGCGGGCGCTCGATAATCTCGCCGAAGGCTACAAATTTCATTTCAACGTGATCTCTGCCGCGCCACAGGAAATCATCGAGTCGGCGCTCGAAGGCATCGTTCCGCCGGATCACATCTTCGGCACGCGCTTCCGCTATAACGAAGCGACCGGGGAGGTGGATTCCATCATTCGCGCCGCTGCCGGCTGGGGCAAAATCACCGTGCTTGAGGAACTCCGCGCGAACCTCGGCATCAGCCACGACCAAATCATCTACATGGGCGACGGCAGCTCCGAT
>Ga0137394_10002078_pt1 | contig 14726 bp, 6 predicted proteins | sample czobulk116metaG_FD_108278 | JGI IMG/M metagenome (GOLD analysis project Ga0137394, IMG submission 108278) | Vadose zone soil microbial communities from Angelo Coast Range Reserve, California, USA - czobulk1.16 metaG | ecosystem: Environmental > Terrestrial > Soil > Vadose zone | place: USA...
CCTCGCCAGCGAGCAACACGAACGCGAGCACGGCGGTCGAGCTGCGAGCCGAAATTGATCGGCTGGAAAGAGTACTCCCACCAAACGGGCAGCGCGTCGGATCACCTGTGATGCCGCCAGATACGTTTGCTGCTTCTGGGGATCAACGCCCAGGGGAAGGCGGCGGTGGGGTCGGCGCGGCTGCCATCATCCCTTGCGGTTGCTCGCGCAAGGTTGCCGCGAGGCGCAGGCACGCGTCGTCCGACTTCTTCCACTGCTCCTGAATCGCCTTCAGCTCGGCTACTTGCCCTGCGCGCTCGGTGGCGCGCTGACGAGCGAACGCCACCTGACGCCGGTCCTCGCGCGACCGCCCCTCACGGGTGGCCCGCTCGAACATTTGACTCGCGCGCTCGGCCGCGCCTTGGTCGAGATAAAGTTCCGCGGCGAGAAGGTAGGCCGCGACGCCCTCTTGTTTTGCGAGCACCGCAATCTTCGCCGTCTCGGCGAGCGTCTTCTCATTCTGACCCGCGAGTGCGCGGATGCGGATGGCTTCGGCTGCATGTCGCAGTGTGGCAGACACGGGCCGCGGCGCGAATGCCCCCTCGCAATCCATCGGCGTCAAGGGCGCGGGCCCTTGGGCCAACTTCACGGCGTCCTCGATCCTTCCAACTCGCTCGAGGAGCGACACCAGATTCTGTCGCAGTTGCATATCGTCTGGATGGAGCTCATGCAGTCGCTCGTACACGCGGACTAGCGTATTCGAGACTGCTTGCGGCTGCCCTTGGGGGCCGCCGATCACGGCTGGACCCTGCATCCCATCGCCTGCAAGCGCAATCGCCAGGAAGCGCAGGGCCGACTCGTCGGGCACCCTCTCATCGAGCGTCTTCTCCTTCGCTGCGAGTTCTTTCTCGAGCGTTCCGGCCTTTCGATGGAGCTCGACCACGAATCGAAAGAGCTGTTCGCGCTGCCACGGTTCGCGCGCGGCCGAGAGTCCACGCTCGCAGAGCACCTGGGCCTGGTCGTATTTCCCCTTCTCCTCGTAGAGGCGCGCAAGACGGAGGACGATGTCGTCGCCGCCCGGGCCGGCGAGAGGCATGGCGAGCGCCGGTCCTGCCGAGGGTGCAGCGCCCTCGGGACCGGCCATTATTGCGAGCGCTTGTTCGAGTGCGTCGATGGCGCCGCCGTGGTCACCGGCGGCCTCCTTCACGCGGCCGAGAGCTGAATAGGCCTGGACGCGTTGCGCCGAGTCCTGCGCCAGGCTCTGTGCTTGAGAGAGGTGATCGATCGCACTCTTGTGATCCCCAAATCGCTCATAGACGCCGCTGATTTCCAGGTGGAACGCCGCGGAACCGACGCGCATCTCCGGCGTCCCCATTGGCACGGGCGAAGGCTGCATCTTGGGCGGTTCCGTGTCATTAGTCACTGCCCTCTGACAGCCGAACGCCAGCACGACGCACATCGACATTCTAAATGGTCCCATCGGTATCTCCGCTCAATGCAAGAGGGTGGCTAGCCGGGCGACGGCGCGCTCGCGGATCTCGGAGCTCGCGCCATCAGCGGCGAGGCTGGTGTACAAGCGCTGCGCGTCAGCGTCCTGACGTGCTCCAGCATACAGGTCGCCCAGGGAGAACAGGATCAGCTGTTTCTTGGCTACGTCGCTCTCGGTGGCGTAGGCCTTTTCGAGGTAGCCCGCAGCATCACGGTCGAGCCCTGCGACCTTCAGGGCCAGCGCCACCGCGACCAGCGCCTCGGGCGCCGTTTCGTGGCCCTTGAGCGTCGCCTGGAGGTACTTGCGTGCTGCCTCGCCCTCCCCGAGGGCCACCAGGACCATGAGCAACTTGTCGCGCGTCGCCCTGTCATTGGGGTCCTTGGTGAGCACTTGTTCGTACAGCGCGCGGCGCTCGGCCAGATCGCGACGGCGCTCGGCCTCCTGAAGCCCTGCCGCGACCTCCTGTGAATCCGGTTGAGCGCTGCTGGCCGCCTCGTACCAGCGTGCAGCAGCTGCGTAGTCGTGCTCAACCTCGAGGGCGACGAAAGCGCGCTCGGCCGGATCGCGCAGCGAAGTCACTTCCGCCTGCAGGCGGCCAGCTTGCCCCAGCACGTCATAGTATGCGCGTCGAGCCGCCTGCCTCACGGGGAATTCTCGCGAGCGTCTGAGCGACCGGAGAGCCGCCAGGGCGCCGGGTGCGTCGCCTATGCGCGCCAGCGCCCGTGCTCGTAGGAGCACCAAGCGCCCCCGCTCGTTCTCGTTGTTGGTCTTTTCCAGAAGGTATCCGGAGACGCGTGCCAAATCCTTTGGCCGGTCCAGCTTCGAGTACACCTCGGCGAGGGCTTGGCAGAGGCTCTCATCGGCCTGTCCAGACTGCTCGAGCGGCGCCAGTAGGCGCTCGGCCTCACCGGCGTCATCGAGCAAGCGCAGCGCGGCGAGTCCAGCGCGCCGCGCTTGCTCCGCATCGCGTGGCCCCTTGTCCGTGACCCAGGAACGCAGCTCGCTTTCATTCATCGAGGTCACGAGGCGAAGCCGCGCCTCGTCGGCGAGCCGTGGGCTTCCGCCGTCGATGAGGGACTTCGCCAGGTCGCTGGCCTGGGCCGACTCTCCGAGTGCCGCGGCCAGGCCGATGCGTCGCAGGCGGATGGCGCTTCGGGCCTCCTCATCCGTGGCGAGCGCTTCCCGCTGAGATTCGGACGTCGCTGCCTCCTGCAGTTGCCCCGCCTGGAGCGCCGCCTCGGTCCACAGGGCGAGGACTCGTTCCTTCGTCACCGGCTCCTTGATCTGCCGTGCCAGCGAGCCGAGGCGGTCTGTGAGCGGAGCGGCGCGACCGAGGCGCACGTCCACCAAGGTGTGCTCGAGGAACAGCGCGAGCTCGCCTGCGCTTGGGCCTGCGGGACGGCGCCAGCGATCGATCAGCGGACGCAGCATTGTCCCGGCGAGCACGCTGGCGGAGACTAGAGCGGCGAGCGACACGACGAACAGGGGCGAGCCTTTGACCTCGGGCGCCCGTTCATTGAGAGATGTCGTCTTCACCTGGCGTATTCTCCACGATCGATTGTGTCGGATTCACCTATCCGCATTCAAATTATGAAAGTGAACAGAGGACAGCAGCGACGACCGGCCAGACCGTTCACTTTTATCAACCACGAGCCAGACGTCGGCTTGACGCGTCTTGGTGGCCCTCATACGTGTCGCGCCCTCATTGCGCGCCATTGGCCCGCGAGCAGACGGCCAGGCGAAGGGGAAGAGAGCGATGCGGCTTTCCTCGAAGATCAAGACCACGTTGGCATTGGCTGCGGTTCTATCGACGATTGCTGTCGTTGCCTGGGCCCAGAACCTGGAGGTCAAGGGCAATGCGTGGTTCGCCACGGGCGGGAGCGGCACTGCCGGAATTGGAACGAATACGCCATTGGCGAAGTTCCATGTGATCGCTCCTGGCGGCTTCGGCGGGGAGAACGCGGATGGGACGTCGCTGGCGAGCAACGTCCCGGTGGTTGCGCAAGGCAGCTCGACGGTCTTCGGCATCCTCAATTCACACGGCCGGCAGGCCGGCGCCATCAACATCGACGGCGATGGCGCGACGACCTCGTCGCGCGGATACGTCAATTTCGTGGATAAGGCCGATGGCGCCTGGCACATGTCGCTCGTCCTCAATAAAGGCAACGTCGGCATCGGTGCGACACAACCCGCGTACAGGCTGGACGTCACCGGAGATGTGCATGCAACAGGCTGGGTGAGGACCGACGGCACAGCGGGGTGGTACAGCCAGACCTACAACGGCGGCTGGTACATGTCAGACCCGACGTGGATCCGGACAGTCGCAAGCAAGAGCGTCTGGACCGATACGGGACTGCTTGGCAGCAGCGGTGGGCTGACGGTTGGCTACGGCGGAGCAGCGCCCCCGAGCGCAGGAGCTGCGATTGCCGGGAACGTCGGTATCGGGACTTTGACTCCGATTCAGAAATTGGACGTGAAGGGAGGTATCTCTGCCGGTAACTCGGATATCTACTTCACGAGCACGAACCACAATTACACGGGGTTCGGCAACACGTCTGGTTATGCGGCAATCGAAAACTCCGTGAACTACGGCACGCTGATGATCCTGGGGCGCGCCGGAACGCCGGTCGGTCGAAAGGTCGATGTGTGGGACTACCTTCAGGTCAACGGCAGGATCCGAGCCACGGACGGAACGCCGATCTACACAATGCACGCGGACTGCGAACCCCCCGCCACTCCAGGAGCATTGACTACCGGATCGACCTGCTGGGCTTGCTCTTGCGGCTATGACTATGTGAGCGGCTTTTGCTGCGGCCAGTACACCGCCAACAATCCTGTACTTGGCCGGCTCCTCGACCCCTGATTGCCGGGGTGGGTGACCAGTTCAATGCGTCGCTCGAGCCGAAAGCAGGTATTAGCCACGATCGTGACAGGTATGACCGAAGGGAGGAAGCGATGCGGCGTCGACCTGCAGTGAGCGCTTTGGCTGAGTGGGCCAGCCTCTGTCTACGAGCCCTGGCGGCGTTAGCCGGCCTCGCGGCCGCGCCGGCCCTCGGGCAGACCGCTCTGACGGTCAACGGTACGCTCGTCATCCAAGGCGGTGGAACCAATACCAGCACCGTCAGATACATGCAGGCAACGGTGGATACCGGGACTGCTTCTACCGCGATTAGCCTGTCTCCGGCATTCCCGACGCTCGTCATCCGAGGGCCGCAAGCTTATGCCGTCACTTGCCAGGCCGCCGGCGACTGCTGGGACAGCAATCTTTGCCTGGAGAGCACGCCGGCGATGCTCAGTACAGAGACGACGCCCGCTACACCTGGGACGCCTGGCGTATGCGGCTGGTCGGGAATCGAGCTGCCGGCGCAGTGCGGGGACCAGAGCGCTCTCAACAGCAAGCTCGATGATTGCGCGGATTTGTGGATCATCCAACGACGCAACCAGGCGTCGATCCCCAACATCTCCACGCGCACCGATCAGTGCGCCGGCACCGGTACTCAGATCGCCGCCTTGAGTGCAACTTGCCCAGTTCAGCAGTTTCGCGATGCCTGGGGCAAGGTCGTCTTCGACGTCATCGCCGGGTCGCAGAGCCGCGCCGTAACGGGCACGGGGCCGTTGAGCGTCGCGGACGTCCAGACGCAACTCAAGATCATCGGCGACTGGTACGGCGCCTTTCGACAGCTCAATCCCGCGTCAGGCGGTGACGCGGCCAACACCCTGGTCTGGTCCCAGACGAGCCGCATCGTCGGAGGCTTCTGGAACATGATCAACACGGCGGCTGGCGTTCCGCCGGCCGCGACCCAGAACCCGTCAGACGCGCTTCTCGACGGTCTTTTCCAGAAGGCGCTGGAGGCCGATCGGACCGTCCTGGTGGCTGCGCTCACCAACCTGCCCGGCACTTCGCAGCCGCCCATCACGACCGCGCCGCTGATCGAAGTGCTAGGCGACGGTCTGCAGACGTTCAGCGACCGGCTCGCTCAAGTTGGACTCTTCCAGGACCTGGGTTGTCGCTTCCGCGCCGATAGCGGCGCGGCGCTGACGCCCTCGTGCCGCAACGGCCAGGTGCGCACCGAGATCGGTGAGCTGGCCCGCTTCATGGCGAGCCTCAACGACCCGGTTGCCCTGGCGACGCTGATCGGGCAGCCGGCCGACTCAACGACGGCCTTTTCCACCGGGACCTGGGCCAACTGGCGTACGGTGTTCAGCGACTGGAACAGCAGCTCGTCGATCGTTTCCAACGCCGTGGTCGACGCCTTTCCCGGCGTTCCCGGATATACACCCGAGCTTCTCGCGCCCACCCCGACGAGCAAGTTCCAGCCGACTCCACCGACCGCCGGCCTCACTAGCATCATCCAGAACGCACAGGCGAAGATCCGCAACCTCGACGCGAGCGGGCTCTTCGACCCGTCGTCGGTCGGCGTGCTGCATGCCGGCATCCAGGAGGACCGAGTCAGCGCGGTGATGAACCAAGCCCAGGCACTCGCCAACGACCTGAACTCGAAGATTCAGACGTTCAAAACCGATCGATTGACGCTCGCCAACAACATCTTGTCAGAGATGGCCAACGCAGGCCAGCGGCAGGACATCATCGACCAGATCACGACGCGACTCACGCAAGACGGACACCTCTCCACGGACGTGGCGGGGTTGCGCACGATGATCGAGGTGGAGGAGGCGCGCTTCGGCGACTTTCTCAATGCGTATGGCAACCTTCTTCAGTTCAACACAGACCCCAACACCGCCATCCAGCACCACACTTTGACCGTGACGGCCAGGCCTGCCGACGCTCAATGGCCCTCGGCCACGACGCCCATGCTGTCCAACACCCCGCTGAGCTCGTTCGTCAAGGCAGGCGGACCCATCCTCTCCGCCCAGGCAGGGGACACCGTTCAAATCACCACCACTGGTCAGTGGTTGCCGACCTGCGCCCTCTCTACCGCTCCATTTAGCGGCGAGCAGCTACCTCCGAATGTTACCAATTCGCAGATATCGCTGGCCAATGCGCTGACCGGGCCGGAGGGCTTCCTCCTTCAGTTGAATGCCGGCCAGTACTCCGCGGTCTCCAACACCTCAGTGCACGAAAACGGATCGTTCGCGAACGATACCAACTCTACCAAGAGTTGCGCGGGAGCCTCTGCGAGCTTCGATCCCATCGGGGCCCTTACTGACGGCATATTCAGCCTTGGTGCCAGCGCTAGCGAGGATTTCTGTCACAGCCACGATACTGGAACCACCATCCGGGACACGCAGTCGAACAGCATCAGCAGCAGCTCCGACAGTCGCCTCTCCGCGAACTTCACCACGGGTCTGCGCCTCAAGAGCACGCCTTTCACGACCTTCCCCGCCGGCAGTCTTTTACTGCTCGAGGTCAAGGGGGGCGGAACGACGCGTGACGCTCTGATCGATGCCCACGTGCTCCAGGAACCGTCCAGCGCCTTCCTCATCGGCAGCTGGACCGACGCCACCGGGGCTGTCCAGAAGAACGTCGATCTCTACCTGGCCGTCAACGACCTCAGCTGCCCGGCGCCCGACACACGGCCTCTGACCCTCGTCATCAACCAAACCCAGCCGCTCGGCTCGATCACGGTCCAGCTAGGGAAAGGAATGTCCAAGGCGCTCTCCGATCTGCGCGCGCAGGAGCCGGCGCTGCTCGCCCAGGGACGCATCGGACCGGAGCAGATGACGTCCTTGCGGGCGAACGCCTATGACGATCTGCGGACCTCCTGCTCCGATACGAACGGATCGAACTGCTCGCTCTCGTTCTATCCGCCCCAGATCCAGACCTTCTTCGACACCTGGATCTCGAAGGAACTGGCTAACATCGAGCGCAAAGCCGACCTGCTCTCCAATCAGCGCCAGCTCGAAGTGCTGAGGCTGCAAGGGAAACAACTGTCGGACGACTTGAACAGCGCTCAGAGCCAGGCCCGGCTGCTGCTGCTGGTGCCTGACGTCATTCTCAAGGATCTCGCCACCCATGTGCTTCAGACCAGCACTCGCAATGTGCTGAACTTGATGATCGGAGAGTTGTTCCCGATCATCGATCTCAGGGCCCCTGGGACGTTGTCCGACGCGCTCTTGGATCCGTCGTTCCTTGACCAACTGGTCGGGCGGGGGTCCCTGCAGCATCTCGACTGGAGCGGCGACCTGACGGTCTGGATCAGCACGGCCGCAAGCGCAACCTCCAACATCACCCAGGCGCTGCAGCATACGATCAACAATCAGGTGACACCGGTGGACGGGTTCATCGCGCTGGGATTCTTCAACCCGAACTACGTCGCGCCCCCCGGGGTCCAGGCAACTCCGGGAAGCTGGAACCATGTCTCGCCCCAGCGGGCCAAGGCGGTCTGGGACGCCTTTGCAGATTCAACCAAGACCACCTTCTCCATTCAGCTCCTGCCGTCCGACATCTGGAGCGCTTCGGGAGGAACGGACGTCCTGGTCTGCAGCGAGGCGACTCCGGTGATTACCGCGTTCGAGGTCTACATGGTCCGCCCGGGGCAGTTCGAGAACTACGAGCCCTTGCAGCTGCCGATGCAGATCGACGGCAATCTCGAGTTTCCGTCCGTATCGCAGGACAAGTTCTACCGGCTCAGCAACCCCGACTGGCTCAACCAAGGCATCCAGGTGCAGTCGGGTGAGGCGGAAGGGACGAATGGCATGCTGTCCTTGGTGTCCGCCAAGATGTCGGGCACCGCGACGCCCCTGTACCGGGCGGGCAACGGCCTTTCGCCGTTCACCAAATTCGACATCACCATCGGCGGCCTGATCACCCAACCGAATGGCAAAAACCCGCCCGTGGTGAACGCCAGCGAGTTGGTGCTCGTCTTCCGCGTCCAGTCGCGGAACGTCGCCGGGCTGCATCTCGCCCCGATGTGCCCATAGGCGCAGGCGAATGCGCGAGGCCGGCTCCGCTTCGGGGCCGGTCTCGCGGCTCTCTGCAGAAGGAGCATCTCCATGCCACCGCTTCGTTCGCTGAAGCTCGCCTTGTCGACGTCGTTCGTGCTCGCAGCGACCGGTGTGAAAGCCCAGGCGGTCTTCCACGACTACATGGTCCAACCGCCCCAGCTCACGCCGCCGCAGCGGGGCTCGTTGGCCGGACAGTATGGGCGCATCGCCTTCGGCCCCGCCGATCTGACCCGCGGCGCCTTCACCTTGCCCTGCGGGATATCCGTCCCTATCGAGCGGGGCGGTCCCGGCGTCGAGCTCTTTCCCGTCTACTCGCCGGATGCGGGTATTTCCGAGTGGGCCATGGGCTGGCAGTCTGTGCTGGCGTTGACGCGGTGGCGGCCGGTCGGCGACCTCGACTACCAGACCGATGAGCTGACCAGCCCCTGGGGCCATCTCATCCTGGGCGCGGATGGCGCCTGGTATCCGCAGGGCCTGCAGAAGCTGGTTCGCGTCGATCCGGGCCTCAACAACACGATGATCGCGACGCTCCCGGACGGGACCCGCTGGACCTTCGGCGGCGCCTCCCGGATCGACACGAGCGCGGGAACCTACGCCTGGTACCTGACCGATCTGGTGAGCGCCACCGGGCGGCAGAGCCACCTGACCTGGCTCAACAACGGCGCCGGGCGCCTGTTCCTCAGCCAGGTCCAGTACGGCGGGACCGCGGGTAGCTACCAAAACCAGGTCGACTTTACCTACGAGACGTTACCCCAACCTTTCATCGACTATCGCTCGGGAGCGGCGGCCTCGCTCGATCGCCGGGTGACGGCGGTCAGCTCCAAGGTCCTCCAGTCGGGGGTCATGACCGAGCGCTGGCACCACACGCTCACGTACCAGAATGATGCTGCGGGTCCGGCCTTCTACCTCACGCAGGTGCAGCAAACGTTTGCTTCCGGCAGCGCAGCTCCCGCGGTTCAGTACGGTTACAGCCTGCCGGCGGCACGCTTCGCCAGCGCGGGTTTCCGCGCGGTGCCCAAGCTGGACACCGCAATCACCCAGTTTGGATCCGATCTGTTCCAGCCGAATCGCGCCGCCCAGATCGACGTCGACGTCGACGGCCGCACCGACTTCGAGCACTCGACGGCGTTCACCCTGCTGCAGCAGCAGGACACGGGTTACGCAGTCACTCCATTGCCTCCCGCGCCGCCGGACGCGACGCCGCTCTGTCGGCCCGGGATCTCGGCGAACAATCCCCCGCGCAATCTCGCCCAGCTGCGCGTGGGCGACGACACCTATCAGGTGGTCACCCTCTTCGCCTCGGGGAGCGGGACCGGGCTGGTCGTCTGCAACCGCGACGGGCAGGTGCTCTATACGCAGCAGCTTCCAGCCGGCTTCACGCTGGGCGCGAATACGCGTCTCGCCGATCTCAATCGCGACTTCCAGCCGGATCTGATTCGCGTCTTCCCCGGCGGCTATCAGCTCGTCCCCAACCAGAGCACCGCGGCCGGATACTCTTTCGGAGCCCTCCGTGGAGGGTTCCTGAGCCCGACGGTTTCCGTCACGGCGTCGTGGGTCCACGATTTCAACGGCGACGGGATCGCCGACCTGATCGGTCGCACGGACACCGCGCTCTTCGTGTGGAGCGGGCTCGGCAACTTCACCTTCAACCAGCAGGCAAAGACCTACCAGTTCTTCTCGAGCAGCGGCGTGCTGATCACGGGCCTGTCCACCTACGAGTTCACGTTCGTGGACGCCAACAAGGATGGGCTCACCGACGTGATCCTCTCGCGCAACGGTCTACTCACGCTCTACATCAACACGGGCATTCGCCTGGTGCAGACCCCGGTGTCCGGCCTCTCCTTCGCCGATCCGACCAGCACGCGCGCGGTGGTCGGGGATTTCGCCGGAAGCGGCGATAGCGAAATTGCGCTCGTCAAGGCGGGCCACGCATATTCGCTCGCGGTCGCCACCGCCGACACGGCGCTCCTGACCTCCGCCGACGACGGTCGCGGAAACGCGCTTGGCATGACCTACGGCCGCAGCCCGGCGTTCCCGGGTGCGCGCCACCGGCAAGCCGTGCTCGTCGGGCTCAGCGTGCAGACATCGGGTCACGACACCGCGTCTTTCCAATACGACTACCAGTCGCCGGTTCTGCACAGCCTGGGTCGTTTCCTGGTCGGCTTCGGCAGCGTGGTGCGCAGCGATGCGGTGACCACCTTCGCCAACGCGTTCGTCAATACGGACGCGGTCGCCGGCCTGCTGCTCTCTTCGTCGAAACACGACGTCAACGCGCCCAACACCGATCCGGTCGAGCAGCGCACCTACGAGGATGCCGCCTACCAAGCGATCCCGTGGAAGAGACTCAAGGCGATCATCAGCGGCTGGCAATCTCCCGACGGAACCCAGGCAATCACCGAGCGCACGGACAATGTGACCTTCGAAGCCGAGGTCTGCCCGAGCCAGACGACACACGCAGGACCCTGGGGAACGCTGACCACGGTGGAGTCGAGAGCGTCCTTACCCGGGCTCGGCAACGCACTGCATTGCCTGCCGCAGAGCACCACCATCTCCGGCTCGCACTCCAACCCCTCGCTCGACTTCAGTTACACGGGGCTCATCGGCCGCAATTCCGTCGGCCAGATCACCCAGGTGCAAAGCCAGGCATTGAGCGGGACGATCACGCTGCAGAACGTCTCGTACAACCCGGACGGAACGGTGGCCTCAATCTCCACGCCCGCCGCCGGCACCAGCGTCTACGGTTACGACCCTGCCACGTTGATCTTGAATCAAGTCACTTCGGCAGAGGGAGTGGTGACGCGCGTGGCGGAGCGCGACCCGCTCACCGATGCCATCCGCACCCTGGAGGTCAATCGGGGCGTCCACTCGTACCATCGCTTCTACCGCTACGACGCCTTGGAGCGGCTGAGCAAGCAGTGGAACGACCTGGGTGCGGCCTCGGAGCTGAACCCCAACGAGCAGCTCGCATATCAGTACGCCAGTGGGAGCATGCTGGGCACGATCTGGAATTCGTCGCTCGTCGATTCGGGATCAGGAGCGAGCCGAACACGGGTCGATTACGAGACTGCTGTCGGCGAGGAAGTCGGCAGCGCCAGCAAGATCCCGGAGGGCTGGGTCTTCGGGCCCGTGGCCCAGCGGCGGGTGAGCACCGGCGAGACCCAGTGGGTCTTACGGCCCACCGTTTCAGAAACCACCGATCCGCTCTCGCTCGACTATCCGACGCTCCTCACGGGCGGAACACCGCTCCGCTACTTGCTACACACTTCCGCGGGGAACGACGCCCTGGTCGTGGCGCAGCTTCAGTCGAACGTACAGCGGCAGGAGAGCACCGCGTTCACGCTCGCGAATGGCTGGCTGATCCGCACCGTCACCCAGAACGGCACCAACAGCTTCATCTCCGCGCTCGACGCCGCCCAGCACGTGGCCTGGCACCAGGACCCATCCGGCTCCACCACGCGGTTCTTCTACGACGCGCTGACGCGCCTCCGCGAGGTGGACCTGCCCGACGGAACGCGGCACACGGTCGGCTTCGACGACCACGGGCGAATCAACGTCGTCGCCCGCGACGGCATCGCCACCGCTCGCACCAGCTATGATTCGAGCGGGCACGTCGGTAGCAAGACGTACTCGACGCCCTTGGGCGTGACCGTGCGGACCGTCTCGTTCAGCTACGACGTCGCCGGCCGCACCACCCTGGAAACGCACACCGATACGGGCAGCGGCCAGTTGCTCAGCTTCCAGTACTTCTATGACGGGTCGACGCCGGCCAACCCGGCGTCGATCACCGATCGCGGCTTCCTCACAGCGGTGGCGGGCAGCGGCTACAGCAAGCTCTTCACGTATCGACGAGACGGCTCGCTTTCGAACCGCTCAGTCACGCTGAACGGCTGGCGCACGGTCCAGACGCAACTATCGTACTTCGACGACAACTCGGTCCGCGAGAGAGTGATCACCGTATTAGGGCCGGATGGCTCCACGCTGGCCACGACGGACGTGGTGAGCCAGGTCGACGCCAACGGCCGCCTCACCGGGACGCTCCTGGGCGGAGCGCCGCTCGCTTCGTATGCGTACGACGGCAACGGCCAGATATCATCGGTGTCCTTCGCCGGCGGCCAGACGGTTGGCTTCCGCTTCGACGGGGTCACGCGCCGCCATGTCGGCCTCGACTACGCGAACGGGACGTGGACCGCTTCGACCACGACGCAGCTCAACAACCGCGGTTTCCTCGATCAGGAGAACATCTCGGTCGGCGCGACCTCGCTGCTGCGCTCTCATGGCTACGCGCCCGAGGGCTATCTCTCGAGCGCAGCCGACGCATCCAACTCTTACGGCTACGGCTACGACGCGAACGGCCTGATCTCGCGCATCGATGCCGGAGGGGTCTCGACCCCGCTGGTCCGCACCGGGTCCACCTTGCAGGCGGGCGCCGTCAGCTACCAGTTCGACGGCCTCGGCCGCGTGATCTCCGCAGGGGACCTCACGCTCTCCTACGGCCCGGACGGCCACCCGAGCGGCGCCGCTCGCGGGAGCAGCAGCTGGACTTTTCTTCACGACGAAAGAGGTGTGCGACTCGCAAAGCTCTCCGCAGGCGCGTTCGTCACCGCCTATCTCGAGGAGGGTGTCCTCGACGCGTCCGGCCTGACGCAGCCCTTGAACGCCAGCGGCACCCTCGTCGGAGTGATCGCGAACGGCAGCTTCCAACTCGCAGCGGTGGACACGCGAGGGACCGTGCTCGCCGACACCGGCGGCACGCCTCGCATCGCCTCGCCCTACGGCGACCGCGCGCAGCACCCCGACCTTGCCAACGTCATCGATTACGTGCAGCTCGGCTACGACGCGGACCTGGGCGTCGTGCGGATGGGCGTGCGCGATTACGACCCGCGCATCCATCGCTTCCTCACGCCGGATCCGCTCTATCTAGAGGAGCCGATCCACTGTCTCGACAGCCCCGTCGACTGCAACCTGTACGGCTACGCGCGCAACCTTCCGGCGACGTACCGCGATCCAGACGGGAAGAACCCCGCCATCCTCGTAGGCGCGGCAGTCGGCGCGGGCATCTCGACCGCGGCATACATGATCTTCACGCCGGTCGAGCAGTGGACGCTGCGGGGAGCGGGTGGAGCCGCCCTGGGCGGAGCGATCAACGGAGCCATCGCCGGAGCGACCGGCGGCGCCAGTCTGCTGGTGCAGGTTGGCGGCGGCGCGGTGGCCTCGGTGGCCGCAGGCGCCGTCACTCGCGGCATCCAGACAGGATCCGTGGAACAGGCGTTCGACCCGACCCACCTGGCGATCGACCTGACCATCGGAGCGGTGGCGGGTGGAGCGGCATCGCGGTTCCGCGCCAATGCTCAAGGGGCGGCGGCGACTGCCAGCGAAACAACCGCTACCAAAGAGGCCGCGGCCGGGCTCCAAGCCGCAGAACAAAGGTTCATCGACCCGAAGACGGTTCGATTCAGCCAGGATAGCATCAAGTCGAGCTTCAAAGGAGGTGGGAGCATCGACGAACTCACCGAAGGTCTGAGGTCAGGGACGATCAAGCCGGGTGACGTTCCGGCAATCCGCGTCTTCGAGCGCGACGGCAAGCTGTTCACGCTCGACAACCGTCGGCTTGAAGCCTTCAGACGGGCTGGGGTCGAGATCCCGTACCGGCAGGCCACTTCGGAAGAGGTTATGAATGAGGCTTGGAAGTTCACGACTAAGAACGCGGGCGAGTCCATCCGAGTGAGGGGCGAATGAGCACCGACCAGGCGCGAGAAGTTCAGAGCCGTCAGGATCTCGCTCGGTTCGTGAGGAGGCTCGCGCAGGACTTCAAGGAGCGACCGGAGGCGTGGGAGAACGCAGATCTCGGTTCATTCCTGGAGGCGATGAGCGCATGGATCGAGGACATGGACGGCTACTACCAGAACAGGGGTGAAGCCGTTCCGACCCGACCCGAGTGGAGAACCTTGGCCGAGATCATCGCGGCAGCCCGCGTCTACGAGTAGCCCGAGCATGAGTGACGGCAAACGTTCTCCGGGAAGCAAAGGTCCAGCGGCACCTGGTGGAACTCAGAGCCCGAGATAGGCGCTGCGGATCTTCGGATTCGTGCGCAGCTGCTCGGCGCTTCCCTGCAGCCGGACCTGGCCGGTCTCGATCACGTATCCGCGGGTCGCGATCTCCAGGGCGGCCGCCAGGTTCTGCTCGACGAGCAGGATGGTCATCCCCGCGGCGTGCAGCTGCCGGATGACGTCGAACATCTGATCGACCACGATGGGCGCGAGCCCCAAAGAGGGCTCGTCGAGCAGCAGCAGGCTCGGCTCGGACATCAGCGCGCGGCCGATGGCGCACATCTGCTGCTCGCCGCCGGAGAGGC
>Ga0137394_10002079_pt1 | contig 14724 bp, 9 predicted proteins | sample czobulk116metaG_FD_108278 | JGI IMG/M metagenome (GOLD analysis project Ga0137394, IMG submission 108278) | Vadose zone soil microbial communities from Angelo Coast Range Reserve, California, USA - czobulk1.16 metaG | ecosystem: Environmental > Terrestrial > Soil > Vadose zone | place: USA...
GAATGCGGCATCCCCGTTTTTACAAGCAGCCCGGGCGATAGTTCCATCGGCATGAATGTGGCTGCCATGGCCATGCGCGATTCGAAGCTGCTGCCCGACGTGAACCGTGATGTGAACCAGACGGCCGCCATCGTCTATGAGGCCAAGTCGAGCGGACACAAATCTTCTGTATTCATTTTGGGCGGTGGCTCGCCGAAAAACTTCATGCTGCAAACCGAACCGCAAATCCAGGAAGTGATGGGTATCGAGGAGAAGGGGCACGACTATTTTTTGCAGTGCACCGATGCTCGACCCGACACGGGGGGTTTGAGCGGCGCGACTCCGGCTGAGGCGGTGAGCTGGGGCAAAGTCGACCCGAACACGCTGCCGGATTGTGTGGTCGCGTACGTCGATTCAACCATCGCGCTGCCATTGTTAACAGCCTACTGCCTTAGCCGTGTGAAACCCCGCAAGCTGAAGCGCCTCTACGACCGCCGGGACGAACTGCTTGAAAACGTTAAGCGCAAATATCTCAAGATCGGGACCGTCAGCAAAGTGACCACCAGTCGAAAAATCGCCAAACGCGCCAGCAGTGTGGGGATGAATAGGAATTTGGATAGGGATCAATAGACGCCAAGTGGTGAGCGGTGAGACTGCTCGAGCGCTGTCATCACTTCTCTGATCCGCCGCGAGAACTTGCCGCGACCAATCCCAGATCCTCATAGAGCGCGCTATTAATTTCCCGCGCGCGTTTCTGGTGAGCGCGTTCACCGGGCATTCCGTTGAGCGCCCATGTCACCACCAACTCATGAACAGGATCAGCGAAGGCACTCGACGATTGCGCGCCACTATGGCCGAACGTGTCCGGCGATGCATAGCGGCCGTACCCATAGGGAACGGTTTCGGCTCCCCACCGGTTGGAGTTGATGATGAACCCGAGTCCCCAATCAATCACGTGCTGAAACGTGTGGTCGAATAACCCGACGCGGTGCCGCTGGACAAGTTCTCGAACGGTTTCTGGTTTGAGGATCGCCATGCCCTCCGGATGCAGGAGCCACTCGTAGAACCGCCCTAACTCACGGATCGGGCCGCGGCCGTTGCTGGCCGGACGGCAAATTGCGCAACCCTTTTCCGTGTTCCAGAGCGGGATCGGACGAGGCGGACGAATATCGGTCGCGTACATAGGCGCGATCCGATCGGCGTAGCCACGAAATCGTTCCGGCGGGATCCCGATCCAGGAATCGTTCATGCCGAGCGGGAGAAAAATCTCGTCGCGAACGTAGCGATCGAAGGATCTGCCATCCAGCCGTCGAACAATTTCTGCGAGAATGAACCAACTCGAAACGATCTGGTAACCTGCTTGGCGGCCCGGGATCCAGCCCGGCTCGAGCGGCGCTGCGCAGATTTGCGCGATGGTCTCGTCCCATGGCAACTCATCTGGGATCCGATCGGCGCTTCGAAACCCCGCCGTGTGCATAAGCAGATGACGAATTGTGATCGATTCTTTTCCTCCCTGCCCAAATTCGGGCAGGTAGCGCATGACTGGCTCATTCCAACCTACTCCTCCTCTTTCATGCTGCTGCGCGATAGCAATCGCGGTGAGTGGCTTGGTTGAGGACAACCAAAGCATCAGGTCACTTTGGTCGAGAGATCGACCCGTTACTCCTTCACCAACAATGGTGTCAGCGACGATTCGACCTTGGATGGATACGAATGCCTGCCCTCCCAAATGGAGGCGTTGCTCGATTCCTCGTTCGAGGATAGCGGTCGTTCTGGGAAGCCTCTCCAATCAGTCCACCAGGAAGGAGACATCCTGGGATTCCAGTTTGATGGTCTCAGGCAATTGGCGAGGATCAATTTTGAGGATCAGCGTGTGCGATCCGGGCGACAGCTCGGCTTTGATTTCGCTCGAGCCCCCCACAGGTTTGCCATCGAGCCAGGCTTTGGGGCTATTCAAGCCGGCGAGCGTTAAGGTCACACTTCCGGGCTTGGAGTTTTGGAAGCGTGCCGCGGCAAGGATTGGCTCTTCGCGTCGTTCTGAGCCGGCAACTTCCAGGAGGTCCTGCTTCAACAGCGCACCACTTATCGTTGCGTAGATAGGAGACCAGGAGGCGTTTGTTACTTCGCCGCTAAATGCATTCGGGTCCGAGGCCGCACTTTGGTTCGCGTTGATGCGCCAAACGCGAGCCACATTTCCCTTTGAAGCGTCGAATGGGCCGGCTTTGCCCAGCTCAGAAAGGAAGCGAAAGAGGTCGAGCCGCTCGGAATCGGTCAGAATGTCGGCCAGCCCCCCCGGCATAAGCGACCCGCCGATCTTGCGCGTGTCGATATTTTTCTTTGGAATGGAGATTTCCTTGTTGGTTGGGTCGCGGAGAATCAATTCCTCGTTGTTTTCGCGAACGAGGATGCCGCTCAGGTCCTGGCCGTCTTTGGTCGAGACCTGGATCGAGTTATAGCCTTCTTTGACCTTTTTGTTCGGAGCGATGACCGATTCAACGATGTAATCGGTGACGGTACTCGCTCCCAGACTGGTCATGTCCGGACCGACTTTCCCGCCCGCGCCGCCGATAGAATGGCAGGTGATGCACCCGAGCTCTTTCCGGCGATAAACCTTCTCACCCCGGCCGGCATCCCCATGGGGAACATTGTAGGCAATGCGGTGCAATTCTTCGTCGGTGAGATTTTGACTCTCGTCGGACAAGCCACCGGCTCGGGCGATGGCCAGGACAAGATCCGGTTCGTTTCGGCCACCTTCGCGGGCGACGCGCAAGGCCGCGCGGGCATTTGTCTCCGGCAGATTGGCCTTGGCAAGGCCCCGGGCAAGAGTTGTAGCCGCGCCCTTATTGTTCAGCACAGATCGCCAGAAGGAGAGCGCTTCTTCTTCTGTTTTGGACAGTTTCGCGGCGTCCAGGACCAGTCCGGTTGACCCGTTCAAATCGACGCCCGCCAAAGCAATGGCCGCCATCCGGCGAGTGGTATAATCGTTCGGGGCCGCAGCCATTCGTCGCAGCCCAGTGATCGCGTCTCTGCCGCCAATTTCGCGCAAGCCATCAAAGGCGGCCTGGCGAAGAGTTGGAAAGCTGTTCGAGGCCTCGGCGATCTGCAACAGAAGCGGAGTTGCGGCAGGCAATTTCCACATTCCCGCAAGGCGAATGGCGGCCGCGCGAACCTTCTCGCTGGAGCGGTCGATCAACGCGGTAAGGCCGCTCAAATCGCCTGTTGGTCTCGCGTTGCGCAGGCGCGCAGCTTCGCTCAGCGCGGTTAACGCGCGCGTGCTGGCGGCATCATCGAATCCTTTTTCGAGAACCTGATCGTAGATCTGCCGAAGCTGTGCTGGGCCGCCCGCCTGACCGGCCAGTTCGATCATGCCACCCGAACCATCGCGCGGAATTTCCTTCATTACTTTGGCGAGAAGCTTCGACGCGAGCGCCGGTTCGATCGCTTTGAGCCCATATTCGAGCTGCTTTTGGCGCCCTTCGGATTTCCATGCGCCGGATTCCACGGCCTCGGTCCAGGGCTGAGCGAGATCATTGATGCTGAGCCAGATTGCATATTCCAGATGTTTGTCGAGCGGTTTGTCGAGCGCGCTCAAAACCAGTTCTGCCGAACGCGCCGTCGGAATGCGCGCCAGCGCACGGGCTGCTTCCAGCCGGACACGCGGGTGCTCGTCGGCAATCCGGGCCGCCAGCAGACCGAGGGGATCTTTGACGCTCTGATGCCAGTATGAGAGGACGCGAGTGGCCGCCGCGCGGATATGCGGGTCTTTGGCTTCCAGCAATTCGGTCAGCAGGTCCGGTTGCCTCTCGTCAAGAGATTGATACATCCAAAGTGCTTCAAGACGCGCCTGCTCAGACGAGTGATTCTTCAGCCACGTCCCAAGATCGGGCAGAACTTTGTCGCTGCCACGCTCGGTCAAGACGCGCCGGGCTTGCTGCCGGTCGAACGAGTTTGGCGAGAGAAGTCGATCGAGCAACGCTTGTTCGGATGCCTTCACGAGCTGCGGCTTTTCGAGTGCGGGACGGCCTTTGCAGGTGACGCGCCAAATTCGGCCATGGACGCGATCACGCCGCGGATCGCGAAAATCGACCTCGCCATGCTGAATGATCGGGTTGGACCAGTCCGCGATGTAAAGGGCCCCATCGGGACCCAGCTTCACATCAATCGGCCGAAAGGTGACATTGGTAGTGCGGATGAAAAGCGGCATCTCTTTGGTCACATAGGCCGATCCTTGTTCGTCGATAGAGAAACGCACCACACGATTGGCCCTGAAATCGCACGTGATCATCTGCCCTTGCCAATCGTCAGGGAATTGCCGGCTGTAGATGATTTCCAGGCTGCAGAATTTAGGATAGCTGCCGGGGCTGACGCTGCCAAGGATGCGGCGCGCGCCCGCATAGGTGACGTACATTGCGCCTGGAACTACATAATTGATGCCTTCCCCGCCGGCGCCATCCGTGGCAAACGATTGCCCGAATTTATCGAACTGATGCCCCCATCCATTCACCAGTCCCTTCATCAAAACACTCAGCTCCATCGTCGTCGGACGCAGGTTCAAAATACCGCCGCTATTTAACCGAACGACTCCATGCGGAGTCTCCAGATGGCTATGAATGTAGATCGATTGATTCATGTAGAGCTGGCCATCGTGGCCCCAGCGCAAGGTGTGCAGTGTGTGGTGGGTGTCTTCGGTGCCGAAGCCCGAGAGAACAATCCGCTTCTGGTCTGCAATTCCGTCCCCATCGGTATCCTTGAAGTGCAAGAGTTCGGTGCTTTGCCCAACGTAAGCGCCGCCATCGCCAGGAATCACGGCCGAGGGGATGAGCAACCCTTCGGTGAAAACAGTAGTTTTGTCCGCTTTGCCATCGTTGTCGGTGTCTTCCAAAATCAGGATTTTGTCGTCTGCTTCCTGGCCGGGAGAGATCTGCGGGTAGACGGATGAACTGGCGACCCAAAGCCGCCCCTGCGGGTCGAAATTCATCTGGATCGGTTTTGCGAGAAGCGGGTTCTGGGCCCAAAGTGAGATTTCAAGATTCGGGTCGGTCAGGAATACGGGCGGCGGTTGTGGCCGGAAGGGAGTCGCTGGATGTTCGGTCACTGCGGAGGCCTTTTTCTTTTTCTTCGAGTCAGCCGCTGGCGGGGTGGTTTCAGCCCCGCGATAGGCGAGTTCGATCGTATGCTTCACCGGCTTGCGCAGTTTTGCGATTTCCTCTTCTTCTGCCCTGATCAAGGGATCGAATTGTGGGATTTCTTTGGCGTTCTGCCCCTGCTCGTGCTTGCGAAAGAGGAAAAGGTAAGTGTTGTTTTCCGGACGCCAGCGATTAAAGAACAATTCATTTTTGTGGAGAATGGTTGCCCGTAGCTCTTCGGCCTGGTCGAACTGCGGACCTCGATCGAAGACGATGCTGGTTGTGAGTTGCTTATCCGCATAACTCTGGATCGTCTTGCCATCCACGCGCAGATCGTAATTTCCCTCTTTAAGGCCCGCGACCTGCAATCGGTTGGCGGGAGTGTGCATTGGCCCGTGCAGTTCATCGGCAAATCGCGGCGGCCACGGCACTTGATCCTCGAGCGTGACCAACTTCGCGTAATCGTCTCGCTTCTCGTGCTCGAGCACCTTTACGCCGTATGCGCCCGGTCGCAATTTGCCATCTTTAAGGACGCCGACACGCCATGTGTTCGGCTGCCAGACCAGTCCGCGAGTAATCGCTTCGGCGACGTAGCGATAACCATAAGCGGTCAGATGGACGCCGTCGTCTGTGAGGGGTGGATTTATCGGGCTGGGAGGACCTCGTTCCAGAAGTTTCAATAGCGCGATGAACTCCGCGCCGCGCTGATCGGCGATTATCTGAATAGCTTTGGCATAGAGCGCTAATTGTTCGTTGTGCTTTGCTGGATCTGGCAGCGGCGGCGGCAGCTTTTCGTGCGGAATAGGACTCAGCAGAATGAAGCGGACCTTATTTGTGCCTCCAATCTTTTCAATGGCGTCCAGCAGTTGGTTCATCTCGCGAGTGAATTTTTCCACGCCCCCTGCGCCATCGAACGAACTGGCCATCCCATAACCGACCAGCACAACGGTGGGTTTAAAAGCAGAGAGTTCTTCGCGAATTCGTTCCAGTCCCTTTTGCGGAGAATCGATATCAAACCCAAGCCGTGAAATCCCCGCCGGCGTGTCGCCGCTCCATCCCAGGTTCCGGAAGGTAATGTTTCGGTCGGGATAACGCGTCGTCATTGCGCACTCGAGATAGCCATACGTTTGCTCGCGCTCGATAAAGGTATCGCCAATCAGGGCGACTCGCTCTCGGTCCTTAAACTCGAAGGAGTTGGTGCCCGCGGCTTCCGCGATCAATCGCGGGCAGACGAAATAAACCAGGACGATTGAAAGTGACCGGAACAGTGAATGCCTGCCGCGACGCCTGAAAGGGCCATCTGGTTTACATGTCGGCTGGGGGCCGTGCGCGGTCTTCAGTAGTCTAAATATAGGCATAAATCATACGATCGGTTGAGTGCCCATCAGGCGAGTCCTGACGCGTTCGGTTGAGTACTGAAACAGGAGCAGCGGTTTTCATTCCGTAGCCAGCGGCATTCTGCCAATAAAACGGAGCCTTGGATCAGACGCAAGCCATAACCAAATCTTCGCAATAAAGCCCGCCTATTTTTTTTGCGTAGGCGCCAGCCCGAAGGCCGATATTCTCGTGTGCTGGCGCTCTGGCTCGGTGGGTTTGAGTCTGCATTAAAACGTGGCTGTCCTTCCCCAAGAGAGTGCTTGGCCCGGCGCACGTCTGCTCGCCAAACATTCGGCGCCATCGAAGGCATTCCAAAACAGACGGCCGAGGTGGCATCTTCGGGATTGGCTGGATCGAATTCGGTCGCGTAAACGGGTCCGTCGCTCTTGCCGCGATCATCGGCGAAGACCCAATTCGGCAACGGGTAGCACGGACGTGCAGAGGATCGCACTGTTTTGTAGGTGAGAATATCGAAGCCCAGTTTGGCGTAAGCTGAAATCCATTTGCTGTTCAGAAGTAATCCGGCGGCGATCCCAATCCGGCTGCGAACCTTTAACCCAAGGAACTCTTTGAAGGGCGTGACAGGAACTTCCACCGGCGCGAAATCGAGAAGCGGTCCGCGGTCGTAGTTAAACCGATAACTTTGCCGTATATCGTAGGTCTGAGGCACGGTTGAGCTGCCTACGGTCGGTTGGACTTCATTATGCGAAGAGCGATGTCTGGATTGTAGGTCGGTGAATTGAGCGTCGCCACGCCGCCTTCGTGCTTGAGCAGGATTCGCTTGAGGATCTTTGCAGAAAGCGGACTGACCCACTCTACTTTGTATGTCGCAGCGGGTAGCTCCAACCCGAGCTCGGCCTGCGGTCCTCCAAAAAGGTAGAGAGCATATTGGCGGCCTGGCTCGGCCAGGGCGTAGGCTTTGGCGTTATCGGGCAGTCCGCTTTTCACGAGGCCGTTCTGCGGCCGAAGTTTTATGAAATCAAAGCTGTGGATAAATTCCCTCAGCGCTTTCATCTGTTTGCGAAAGACCGGATTGCCGCCGCCGGGTTGGGTTGCCGGATACACAAACGTGCCGTCCTCGTGGCCCACGGTGAACGAGTAATCCAGGTTATTGTATAGTCCTCCGCCGGCGAGGATGAATTGCCAGCCTTCCATGCGATAATGGGTGTCGTTGGTCTTTTTGAAGCCCGTCTCGTTGTCGCCGACAACTTTTTGCAAATCGTAATTCATCGCGACCGTTTCGGGTGGCGAAGCATAGTGGAAGTTAAAGACCGAAATTGCCGGGTGCGGCCTTTGAACCTTCGCTTTTTGATTTTGAATATTCTGCGTGAGTAGATGTTTGGCGGGAAATTCCTTCTCGGCTTCGACGATCACATCGGCGATATGATGTTGCCAATCTAATGTGACCCCGCCGAAGTAAGGTTCATTGCAGATTTCGTACATGACGTTGTCGAAATTGCGCAGCTCAGAAACTATCTTGCGCACCATCGCGTCGTGCACCGCGAGCAAGCCCTCATTACGGTCGAGCGTGTAGACGTTGGTCCGCGCCACGGCTCCGATTCCGTTGATGTTATTAGCCGCGTTTTGGGGACTGAGCTTCCACTGGGCCTCTTCATAAAAAGGACAGAACAACGTAAACTCAACGACGACTCCGCGCTTTGAGGCTTCCGAGACGAACGTTTTTAACCGTTGGAAGTAAGGCTCGCTCCACTTTGTGACATCAAATTTGCTTCCGCCATTGGCATAACCGGTTGTGTCAGTTCTAGCCCAGGGACACAGGAACCGATCCCGCGCGGGCGCCAAGGTATTGCGGGCTATATTGAATGCGCCCAGCGGCTCGACATACGCGCCGCTGAACGTCCGGGTCAGGTTTAATCCGTCAGCCTGGAGCGTCTTTAAATACTTCTCGAAGTCAAAATCGCGATTGAGGACTGCGCCATAATGTTCGCCCGAGGCGACCAGGACAGTCGGTCTGTTGCGGAAAAGAAAATAGTGCGGATTTTCTGGATGAAGCGAAATCGGCCCGTTTTCCTGAGCGGCGAAGGCCTGGGTCGCAGCTAAACTTGATAGGCATAGCAGCCAGCAGAAGTGAAATCCGAAGACATGGCGCTTCATAGTCGACGTAATTGGGAGCGTGTGCAGAGTGGGAAGGCGCGTCAATTCATTTGGCGGTGGAGCGCGGACAGCTAGTCCGTGGGCCGACCCCCGGACTAACGCGCGGACAAGCTGCCCGCGCTCCGCCGCTACCGAGTTACCGCAAAGATCCCGCGCCAGAGGGGAAGAGAATTTGCGGCCTTTAAGAACAGCGATGTCCACAGAGGTTTCATGGAGAGTTTCTGCACGACCGTTGCCGCTTGCATCCTGCGCCCGAAGCGGTGTCGAGCGTTGGATTGGTAAGCATCCACCGCTTCTCTCCATGAGAGTTCGCCTCGGCTATATCCGCTCAGCGGGCCGACAGCCAATTCAGCCGACTCAAGGGCCACGGACATTCCGTTCCCAGTGAAGGGGGGAATCATCGAAAGCGCATCACCGATGGCGAAGCGATCCGGGTCCGGCGAAAACGCTTCGTTCAGTGATAATCCGGAGACTGCAGCAAACGATTCGCGTTGCCAACGGGCCGTTTGCAAACGATCTCGCAGTGAGGGCACATTCGCAAAGTGCTCGATGATCCCGCCCGAGCTTGAACACTCCTCCGCACTGCGCCGAAACAACCCGCAGATGTTGGTGCGCTGACGATCAATTCTGCATAGCCCCACATACCCATTTTCTGCGAAATGCAGCTCCAGATCGCTAGCAGTCTGGACATCGGTAACGTGAGCTTTCAGGCCGTACCATTTGAATTTTGAATGAGCTTGCAACCGTCTGCCGGTCGCGCTGACAACGCCCTCGTTCAACAAATGCGATTCGAATCGAAAAGGGCAGGTGAGTTCGCCACCCAAGCGGACAAACTCGCGCGCTAACGCGAAATCCAATTCAAATCGTGCTATGGCTACACCACTATCCGGCAGAGTCGAGGGTTGTGAGCTGCATGACCCGCGGTGAAAGCTGATAGTCTCCACAGGGCGCCCAATCGCCGCTGGATCGATGCCCAATTTGGCAAACGCTCCAAGTCCACGTCCGCTGATAAATTCGCCACAAACTTTATGGCGCGGATAGGACTTCCCTTCGATCAAGTGAACAGGGACGCCGTCGTGCCGCAGAGAGATTCCTGCAGCCAGTCCGGCCAGGCCGCCTCCGATAATGGTGAGTTGCTTCAATCAAAGTCTCACGCGGTTCCAGGCGTTTCAAGGAAGCGTTGCGCGCAAAAAGAATGACTAAACCAGCCTGCTTTGGCTTCCTGCACATACCATCCTCGTCGCGGCCACAAGGCGCTAATCTCCTGGTCTCTGAAGCCGGCGCGCACACTCACCACCGCATCGTGGCGCGTCACGTCATTGCAACCAATCAAGCCGAGGAACTTACAGGCGGCGAGCGCTGCGAAAGACCGGCGCGGTTCCAGCGCCAAAAAAAAGCTCGCGCGCAAAGCGGAGTGTTCCAGCAGCAGTTTCAAGCGCTCCTGTGGGAAATGATGCAAGAACAAATTGCAGACAAACGCCGTTTCGGTCACCTGCGCCTGGCCGAGCCATTCGAAAGCGTCGCTTGTGACCACCGCCGGTTCCCATCCCAATTCGCGGAAGCCTTCGAGCGTTTTCGGTTCCGGCAGTGCGACCCGATCAACCAGCAGCACTTTGAACGGACGAGACTCACCCGCAATGGCCTGTGCAAACTTGAGAAGGAATGTTCCATCTCCGGACCCAAGCTCGACTATTGTTTCGATCCACCGATCGGGTTTATTCCGCCGCCACGCTTCAACCATCAACGGCACGTGACGCATCAAGCCGTTGATTCGTTGCAAATCTTTGCGCGAACCCATGGCCCGTGGGTCCTGTGCAGGCAACTCGTCCAGCCATTCCGGATCAGGCCGCCGTATCAACGGCAATTCGGCTTGGGGAGTGGCCTCGGTCTTCTGCATACAGCTTTATTCCACCTCCAGGAGCGCGCCGTGACAACTGAATCCAGCGCCAAATGACGACATCCACCACAGACCACCCGGCGCTCCCTGCCTGAGCGCGCGGTCGAGGACGTGCAGGACAAAAGGGCTGCTGATATTTCCCACTTCTCGCAAGGTCAACGCGCTCCAACACAAATCCTGTTCGCTCAATTGCAGCTTGTCGAGCAAAGCGAGCAGCACGTCTCGGCCGCCAGCGTGCCAAATCCAGGTGGTAATTCGCTCGCGAAGCTCCGCTGAGCCCTCCAGGCCTTTTTCCAGGACCCGCCTGGCTGCGGAGGCAGCCAAGAGCGGAACTTCTGGCGCCAGGATGTTTCGCAACATTCCATTCCGCTGTTCAAACTTCAGCAGATCTCGCGAGCTCGGGTCCAATTCCGTGCAAAACCGCTTCCATTCGATGCGACGGCTTCGCGAAGAAGCAGCCCGTGAGCAGACAGCCGCGCCCGCCCCATCGGCAAAGAGGCAAGCACTCACGAGCACCCCTGGATCGTTATCCAGGTAAAACGCCGCGCTACAGACCTCCACGCAGATAGACAGCACATGTTGGCAACGGTCTGATCCGACCAAAGCCGCCGCGGCATTCAAATTCGGAAGCGCCGCCCCGCATCCCTGGCCGACCAGGTCCAGAAGCAGCACATCGGGTCGCAGCCCTAAAGCCTCGCTGACGTAGCTCGTCAGACCGGGGCATAAATACCCCGTGCAACTGCTTATAATGATCCCGTCAATCTCGGCCGCATCCAATCCAGCTTGGGCCATCGCTTTTTGAGCGGCTTGCGTTGCCAGTGCGGGAGCGTTTTGCCGAAATCGTTCATGCAATCGGTCCGGGGACAGTTCGAATGCCTCAGCCAGCGAGTCCAAGGCCAGGTGACGGGTGGCAATGCCATTGTTGCCGAGCAGAACCTTTTTCACAATGGCTCGGGAGCGGGGCGTTAACATTCCGAGGTGGGGCGAAGCGCACAAAGCATCCCAGCATTGCGACTGCGAGTAACGCTGCTCTGGTTGTGCCACCCCTACACCCGTGATGAACATGCTGAACTCTAGCTATCGCCCGGGCCCTTGCAAGATAGGGTAACCCCCGAGAATTCAGCTTTGTAGGGAAACTCCGAACACCATCTCAACCGCATACCCGTCCATTCGCGGTTAAGTTTTTCGCGCCAAGTTCAACGGCGCCGATTGACGATCATCCCCGCAATCATCCCCAGACCGAAGACGACTCCGAGCGAGCGATAGGGGTTATCCCGAATGAACTGATCCGTGGCTCGAGCGCCTGCAACCGCCCGGCGTTTGATCTGTTCGGAACGAGTCTTCAATCGCTGCAAGGCTGTGACCAGCTCCTGTTTAGTGGCTTCGGTTAGATTTGCGCCCGTGGCTTTGACCAGTTCTTCGGCATCCTGTACCAGCATCGTAAGGTCCTCGACCAACTTCTCGGTCGAGACCTCTTCGGAGGTCAGGTTCTTAAAATAGACTTCCATACGTTTGCCTTTCTTCTTTAAAGCCGAAGCATGCGCCACCCGTCAATGGCAGCCTTGCTCGATAGACTCTGCCATGAAAGCTCCTAACATGCCAGTAAGGAAATATTCGGAGCGCGGACATTCTTGTCCGCCTGTTGCTAGTTCGCCGACCGGGCTGTTTACGCCCCGCGATTTTCCGCAAAGACTTGACAGTTACTGGCGAAAACGACACATCATCCCTGCGGAACAAAGGGATATATATTATGAAAAGGAAAACTTACCTCCTCGGCGTGAGTGCTTTGCTTGTCGTAACAATCTGCGGATGCGAAAGCACCAGACAGGGTTTGGTCTCACAAAAGGCGGACGCGCTGGTCGTGTTAAGCCCGACACAAGGCAATAATGTCCAGGGAACGATTTATTTTACGAAGTTGCGCGAAGGCATCCGCATCCAGGGCGAAGTTACGGGCTTGAAGCCGGGGATGCATGGATTTCACATTCACGAAAAGGGCGATTGCTCTGCACCAGACGCCATGTCTGCCGGTCCGCATTACGACCCAACTCACCAAATGCCCCATGGCGCTCCGACCTCGGTGCAGCGCCACATGGGCGACTTCGGCAATATCGAAGCCAATGCCGCAGGTATCGCCAAAATCAACATCGTTGATCGCACCATCACTCTCGACGGCCCGGACACGATCGTTGGACATGCCGTAATTGTGCACGCCGATCCAGATGACCTCAAATCTCAGCCCGCAGGAAAAGCCGGCGCGCGCATAGCCTGCGGCGTGATTGGAAAGAAGTAGGGGCCGCGGGCGTTAAAATTGGCGGAGCTTTTGGAGTCCTCTGCCGCTTTAGCTCTGACCTGCGGAGACGGTGCATCTCACGCACAACCCGGCCGCCTGATGCCAAAGCGGCAGAGGACTGCCGCACTCCAAAAATCTGCGGACGTTTGCTTCGCCGTGGTAATCGCACGCTCGCGGCGGTGAGAACCCCGCGCTCCAGGGGCCTCGAATCTCCTTCCTCGGCTTTGCAATTCATCGTATGATCCAGCATTCACATGCTCGCATTGCGCAGCCATTTTTTGTTGCTCTGCCTCCCCATTTTTGCCGTGCCTCCACTAGCGTCCGGCATTGAAAGCAAGGCTCTTTACGGCATTCACGACCATTCGCCTGATCCAACAATCTATCTAAATCACGTTACTAACGCGGCCGGCAGTGGCTGGGTGACGGCGACCGTTGCTGTCGGCCATAATGCCTCCGATACTTCTGGCACGGACTTCTCATTTTTGGCCAACCAGGGGCATACGGTCGTTTGTCGCCTCAATAACGGGTATTTCCCCGACGGCACTATTCCTCTTCCGGCGGAGTATGACAACTTTGCCCGGCGTTGCTCCAATTTCGTGGCGGCCAGCAGCGGCTGCAACATTTGGGTGATCGGTAATGAGTGCAATCTCAACGGTGAATGGCCATTTAATGGAACCAAATTCGCATATGTCTCACCGCAGGATTACGCGAGTTGCTTTCGAAAAGCCTACGATGCGATCAAAGCGATCCGACCGAATGACAGGGTGGCATCGCAACCGCCCGCGCCATTCGCTGGTCCTTTTGGGGCCAGCACTTTGAACGGCTTTCCCACGGACCCAAATCCACTGAATTGGGTCCAGTATCTTTATCAAACCCTGAGCGCCATCAAGAGCAGCGGTCCTCTGGACGGAATCGCGCTCCATATCACCTCGCGCGGCTACAACGTTTCAGACATTCATAGCGCATCGAGGGTGACAGCCGGCGGGCAATCGCTCTCGTTCAGCTTCGATGTCTATAAGGATTGGGTCGAGCTGGGCATTCCTCGTTCGCTCTATAACCTCCCGCTCTACGCCACCGAGTGCAACGGCTACTATTATTGGAAAGGAGGCCATCCAGAGAATACGGCGGCGCACTATGTGGCCGGTTGGATGCAGGAGATTTATGCGGAGATCAATCGCTATAATCAATCCGCCGTTCTCGCGGGCAAACCCATTTTCCGCTGCGTCAATATGTATCGTTGGTGCGCCGGTTGCGACGGTTGGAACATCGACGGTGGCGATAATCCTTACCGGGGACAAATCCTCAGTGACCTCGACGCCGCCGCGGCGCAGAATTACCGCCGTCCGCCGACTGTCGTCACTCGCCTGATTCCCGCGGGCAGCGATTGGAAGTATCTCGACGATGGAACTGATCAACAAACGGCGTGGCGCGGCACGAACTTCAACGATTCCGGCTGGGCACATGGTCCGGCGCAGCTTGGATTTGGCGATGGGGATGAAGCAACGGTCATTCGCAGCAATCGCACAGACACTACACGTATCATCACTTATTACTTTCGGCGCACGTTTACCGTCGTCGATCCCACTCTCTTCACGAATGTGAGCGTTCACCTGCTGCGTGACGATGGCGGTGTGGTTTACTTAAACGGCCGCGAAGTGTTTCGCAGCAACATGAGCAATGGCGCGCCGATCACGGCGGCATCGCTCGCGGTGAGCAATGCGCTGCCGAACGATGAAACGATCACATTCTATAGTTCGCCGGTCGATCCAACCTGGCTGGCGCGCGGGTCAAATGTGCTGGCCGTCGAGATACACCAGATTAACAACACCAGCTCGGATATCAGTTTCGACCTGGAATTGATCGGCATTGGAAATGTGGCCCCCAGTGTCAACATTGTTTCGCCGGTCAGCGGCGCGCTTGTGGGCGCCGGCAGTGTTGCC